>Ga0325401_1000092_pt1 | contig 50053 bp, 47 predicted proteins | sample PopdelMetagenome_FD_205666 | JGI IMG/M metagenome (GOLD analysis project Ga0325401, IMG submission 205666) | Populus deltoides microbial communities from Bellville, Georgia, United States - Xylem-PdKOR-R2 | ecosystem: Host-associated > Plants > Phyllosphere > Stem > Wood/Secondary xylem | place...
GAAGTCCCCGTCTTGCCAGGACTGCCAGAACGCTTGGTGTAGCTCAGCGACGAGGCGGTGGGAGAAGCGGATGGTCATGAACACCCTCACGAGGTGGAGTGTTGCGACCACCGCGTGAACCCGGGGGTCCCCTTCCGGGCAGGCCCCATCTGCCGAAGTCACAGTCCGCAGACCAGCGGATGACTCATCCCTCGCCGTCGATGAGTGCTGATCAAGGACGACGGCTGTCAGCGTGCAGGCGTCCGCCGCCCTCCACCCACCAGGAGACAACCGCGCCGACCACCCGCTCCCTGACCAACCCGCCAAACGGGATGCCCGCTGGCCCCCCGAGCCGCCGGGTCCTGCTGGCCAGCGCCGCCGCAGCCACCGGTATGGCAGTGACGGGCTGCTCTCAAGCGGACCAAAACGCTGCCGCACAGGCCGCTGACACGCAGAGCTCCGCTGGCGACAGCACGACCCCTAGCTTCGTCCTGGTCGGTGGCAGCGCCGCGCCGTCGTTCTACTGGATGCCTCTGGTGCGCGAACTGTCCCTGCTGGAGCACCGCAGCCACCCGGTGGATCTGCCCGCCCACGGCCTGGACGCCGGGCTACCCGCCTCCTACCAAGCCCCCCAGGACGCCGCCGCCTTGACCGCCGCGCCCTAACCGGTGGCGGCGCGGTCGAAGACGGTGACGCTGACGCCGTCCTGGTCCTGGTCGAAGGAGCGGACCTCGGTGTTCATGTGGATGTCGACGTTGCCGCTGGCCTTGGCCTAGCGGTCCAGGGCCAGGTCGAGGTTGTTCTGGTACAAGACCGAGTGGCTCTGGAAGCCGTGCGGTCCGACGTAGGACCAGTCCAGGCCCAGCAGCCGGTCCCCGCCGAAGGCTTTGGTGCGCATGTCGTACAGCGCCCAAGTGACGGCGTCCTAGCGGAACTCCTCTCCTGCTCCGACCTTCTGCAGGGTGCACATGATCTCGTCGTCGACGCGGCCGGCGCGGCTTAGGCCGTCCGCCGATAGGCGCCGAGGCCTGTGAACAGCGCGCGGTCTGGAACAGGCACGGGGTAGCGACCGACCATGGGGTTGCTGACACTCCGTGACCGGAAGGCTTCCCCGTGCCTGCCCTGCCATCCTCCGTCCTTGCCCCCCTACGCGCCCAGTTCCTCGCCTTGATCGACATCGCCGAACCCGCCGGCACCGACACCCACCCCCTGGGCTGCCACCGACCCCGCATCCCCGACGCCGTGGTCTTCGACCACCTCATCGCCGCCCTGGTGTTCGGGGCCGGCTACGAGCGCATCGCTGACGAGGCTGTGTCGGCGACCACGCTGCGCCGTCGTCGGGGCGAGTGGATCCACGCCGGCCTCTTCGTCGAGCTCGCTGCTCTGGCGGTGGCCGCCTACGACACGATGATCGGGCTGGACCTGGACGACGTCGCGATCGACGGGTGCATCACTAAGGCGCCCTGTGGGGGTGAGTGCGCTGGTCGCAGTCCTGTCGACCGCGGCAAGGGAGGGCTGAAGCGCTCCCAGGTCTGCGACGGGGCGGGCATCCCGCTGGCTGCGCTGCCGGCGCCTGCGAACCGGCGTGACCATCAGCTGCTGGCCCTCTCCCTGGACGCGCTGGCTGCCTTGGAGCCGCTGCCCGAGCACGTCACCGTGCACCTGGACGCCGGCTATGACTACAAGCCCTGCCGCGCGCAGCTGGCCGAGCGGGGCCTGGACTGGTCGATCTCCGAGCGTGGGACGCCGGTGCAGGTGGGACGGCGGTGGGTGGTGGAGGCAGCGAACTCCTGGTTGAACGACTTCGGTCGGCTGCGCCGATGCACCGAGCGGTGTGAGGCGGTGGTGCAGGCCTACTTAAACCTCGCTATCGCGGTGGTGACCGTGCGTGCTCTCATCCGGGCCGCGTGGAGCTGGTACCGCTGGGCGGGCCGGCCGCGGTCAGCACGGATCCGGTGACCTATCGGCGGACGGCCTTAGCCCGTACAGGGCTGGCTGGCGCTCGAAGGTGGCTACCCTCTGACCGGCTTGGGCCAGCTGGGTGCTGAGCATCTGCCCGACGGGGCCGTACCCGATCACCACGACGTCGTAGGTGTCTGCCGTCGCATCCTCTTCTCCAGTGAAGCAACTGCTCCGACCATCCACGGACGATTGTCCGTCTGGCGGCGTGCGGTTCACTGTTGTTGGCGACCTGAGGGCTGTCAAGAGCGAAGGGCTGCCGCAGCGTCCATCCGAACTGGCATCATGCGTCCAGGTGTCCGCGACTAAACGTCGCAGGCCGCAAGCGAGGAGGCTGCCGTGGCCGGCCGAGGAACCAGTCCGGACTTCGTCGAGGCGCTGGCCCGAGGACTTGACGTCCTGGGCTGCTTTAACGCCTCCCGTCGGGAGATGACGCTGAGCGACATCGCCGCCGCCGCCGACCTGGCCCGCCCCACGGCCCGCCGGCTGCTGCTGACGCTGCAGGAGCTGGGCTACGTCCGTCTCAGTGAGGGCGCGTACTCCCTGACCCCCCGCGTGCTGTCCTTGGGCTCGGCCTACGCCAGCTCCCTGGGCCTGTGGGACGCAGCACGTCCTCACCTGGAGGACCTGGTGCGCCACACCGGGGAGTCCTCCTCCATGGCCCAGCTGGACGGTTCGGACATTGTCTATGTGGCCCGTATCGCTGTCGCCAAGATCATTGCCTTGCAGGTACACATCGGCACCCGCTTCCCCGCCCCGGTGACCTCCCAGGGCAAGGTTCTGCTGGCCGCACTGGCCGCGGACGACCTTGACGGCGTGCTGGCCCAGCCCACTCGCTCTGGGGTGACGATCAGGAACCCCCGCAGCGCGGCCGACTTGCGCGAGGAGCTCACCCAGGTCCGGGCTCGCGGATGGGCGCTGGCCGATGAGGAGCTGGCCCCGGGGGTGCGCTCGGTGGCCGTGCCCGTGCGCGATGGCCACGGCCAGGTCCGTGCGGCGATGAACGTCACCGTGCACGCTGCAGAGACCTCCCGTCAGGTGCTGCTGGAGGAGCACCTGCCGCGGCTGCTGCGTACCGCAGGTGAGGTCAGCGCGGACTGGGCGGCATGGCAGGCGCGCCCGCACGCCGAGGTGATCGCTCACCCCACCCCGGAGCGCGCCCACGCCTGAACAAGCTGGTCATGAGCCCTGCCCTGACAACCTCTTCGCCCACCGGGGCCCTCAGGATATGCGGGCTCCTTGCCGCGACGGACGGCCCTTGGGGTTGCCGCGGCGCCTGAACCCGATGCCTTGACAGGTCAGCCCTCCTTGGGAAGGCTGCGAACGGACAAGCGTCCGCAGAGCGGCGGAAATGGCGGAAGGAACCCGTGTGACCTTCACCGATCACTCAGCCACGCAACTGACGACAGGCCCCTTGGCGGGTGTCGTGGTGGCCGACTTCTCCCGCGTGCTGGCAGGCCCGTACGCCACCCAGCTCATGGGCGACATGGGCGCCACCGTGGTCAAGGTCGAAGCCCCGGCCGGGGACGAGACCCGCGGCTGGGCCCCGCCCGAGCGCGATGGGGTGTCTACGTACTACCTGGGCATCAACCGCAACAAGGCCGACGTCGTCCTCGACTTCAAGGATTCGGACGACCGCGCGCTGGCCCAGGAGCTGGCGCGGCGCGCCGACGTCGTCATCGAGAACTTCAAGCCGGGCGGCCTGGCGAAGTTCGGCCTCGACTACTCGTCGGTGGCCGCCACTAACCCCGGTGTCGTGTACGCCTCCATCAGCGGTTTCGGCAGCGCCGGCGGTGCCGCGCTGCCGGGGTACGACCTCATCGTCCAGGCCGCCTCGGGGCTCATGAGCCTGACCGGGGACCCCGACGGGCAGGCGTACCGGTCGGGGGTGTCGGTCTTCGACATCATGACCGGGATGCAGGCCACCATCGGCGTGCTCGCGGCGCTGCGGCACCGGGAGGCCACCGGGCAAGGCCAGCACGTGGAGGTGAACTTGCTCTCCACGGCACTGTCGGCGATGGCCAACCACTCCTCGACGTTTATCGCCGCCGGTCAGGTACCGTTCCGGATGGGCAACGCCCACCCCTCGCTGTTCCCCTACGAGCCGCTGGCCACCGCCGATGGTGAGCTGGTGGTGGTGGCCGCGAACAACGCGCAGTTCGCCAAGCTCGCGGCCGCGCTCGGCGTACCCGAGCTGGTAGACGACGAGCGCTTCGCCGCCACCGAGGACCGCAACCGCAACCGCGAGCAGCTGCGCCCCCTGCTGCTGGACGCGCTCTCCCGCCGCACCAGCGCGCAGTGGTTCGAGGTGCTGACCGCGGCCGGGGTCGCCTGCGGGCCGATCAACACCATCGACGGCGGGGTAGCGCTGGCCGAGCGGCTGGGGCTGGAGCCGGTGGTGCACGTCGGCGAGGGGGACGCGGCGGTGCCGGTGGTGCGCAACCCGATCCGCTTCTCGGCGACCCCCGCCACGTACCGCACCCCGCCGCCGTCGCTGGGCGCGGACGACGACGCCGTGCGCGCGTGGCTGGCCGGACCGGCCGAGACCCCCCTGGCCGATGCCCTCGACAACCCACTGCCTGCCGCAGCAGGGGCAGGGCGATGAGCTCGTCCGGCCAGCCCGCTGGAGCCCACGGCAGGCCGGTGTACGAGACGGCGCTGGGCGCCTCCAGCCGGGAGACCATCACCCTGCTCGGCCACGACCTCGCCCGTGACGTCATGGGGACGGTCGGCTTCGGGGAGCTGGCCTACTGGCTGGCCAGCCAGCGCCGGCCGACACCGGGGCAGACCCGGCTGTTCGAGGCGGTGCTGGCGGCCCTGGCCGACCACGGCTTCACGCCCACCGCCATCGTCACGCGCCTGACGTACCTGTCCGCGCCCGACTCGGTGCAGGGCGCACTGGCGGCGGGGCTGCTGGGCGGCGGTTCGCGGTTCCTCGGGGTCACCGAGGACTGCGGCCGGTTCCTGCACGCCGCCCTGGTTCGCGCCGCCGCGGACGGCCCGCTGCCCGCCGGCGACGACGACGCCGGCTGGGACGCGCTGGCCCGATCAGCCGTGACCGCGGAGCACGACGCGCGGCGTCGCATCCCTGGCCTGGGGCACCACGTCCACAAGGACGGCGACCCGCGCACCCCGCGCCTGCAGCAGATCGCCGCCGAGGAGGACCTCGTCGGCCCGCACCTGGCGCTGTTCACGGCCATCGGGCGGGTGGCGCCGGAGGTGCTTGGCAAGACCCTGCCGCTCAACGGGGCTGGCACCTGCGGGGCGGTGCTGACCGACCTGGGGCTGCCGCTGAAGCTGCTGCGCGGCTTCGCGCTGCTGGCCCGCACCGCAGGTCTGATCGGCCAGCTCGCTGAGGAGTTGCGCCACCCCGTGGCCAACGACGTCTTCCTGGCTGTCGACCTCAACAACCGCTCAGTCGCCCCCGACCCCTTGCCCGAGCAGCAGCTCTAGCCCCGCAGTTCTTGGCCGCACCCACCAGCCACTACCCACCCCTTTGTCCGCCCACCCACGACGCCGTCGGTAGAGGAAGGAACCCGGACGACATGGCACGCATGTCCGCCGTCCTGGCGACCACGCACCACCCGTTCTTCCACAAGATCACTGAGTTGACCCCGCCGGAGGAGCAGCCGACGTTCGCCGCGGAATGGAAGAGCAAGGTCCTCGCGTACCGCGAGACCTTGACGGCCGCGAAGCCCGACGTGCTGGTGATGGTCGGCTCCGACCACTTCCACCAGTTCTTCGCCGACAACTACCCGACGTTCCTCATCGGCAAGCAGGCCCGCTACGACGCGACCTTTTACAACGAGGTGCGCGAGTTCTCGATGCCCACCTACGAGCTGGAGGGTCACGAGGACTTCAGCGGCTTCATGTTCCAGGGGCTGCTGGACCGCGGGTTCGACTTCTCCATCAGCCACGAGCTGAAGATCGACCACTCGATCATCTGCCCGATCATCACCACCCGCCCGCAGGCCGACCTGCCGGTGGTGCCGATTTTCACCAACATCTTCGCCCCGCCGCTGCCCAGCGCGAAGCGCTTCTACGACCTGGGCCGGGCCATCGCCTCGATCATCGAGGAGTGGCCCGCTGACGTGAACGTGGCCGCGGTCGGCTCGGGGCACCTATCCCTGGAGCTGGGCGGGCCGCGGATGTTCGGCGAGCACGGCCCGGACCCCGCCTGGGACCTGCAGGCCATCGAGTGGCTGGCCAAGGGCAACATCGAAGCGATCCTGCGCGACGTCACCTGGGACTCCATGGTCGCCGCTGGCAACGCGACGCCTGGCTTCCTCGACCTGGTCCTCATGCTGGGCATCGCCGGTCCGATCGAGGCTGACTACGTCGACGACCTCGACCTGTTCCACACCCGCGAGATGTTCATGACCTGGTACCCCGAGGGTGACCCCCGCAGCGGCGCGATAGGAGAGGCGCGATGAGCAGGTACGCGGTCAACAAGTTCCTCTACCAGGTCGACGGCGACCCGTCTCTGCTGGCGGAGTACAAGGCCGACCCGGCGGCGCTGGTGGCGCGGTGGGAGACCGAGATCGGCCCGTGGCTGGGCACCGGGGCGCGCACGGTGGAGCGGACCTCGTGGATCTCCCTCACCGAGGAGGAGCGCCGCGCGCTGGTCGAGCACGACTACGTGGCGTTGTTCGAGATGGGTGCCCACTTCTTCCTCACGCTGACGATCTTCATCGCGCTGTACGACGAGGAATACGCCGCGCGCTCGGGTCCGCTGAGCTTCCAGCGCGAGTACGCCACCAAGCTCGCCCTGTGGAACGGCAAGACCTACCCCAGCGTGGCCCTGTAGGTCACCAGCTGGTCCACGCACGCACCTCGATTACCCGCCGTCACCGTTGACGAAGGAGCAGTCATGAGCGAGCAGAACTCCACCACCCCGTCGACGCAGGGCGCGGGCAGCCGGTCCTCGGGCAGCACCGTGTTCCGCCACGCCCTGGTCCTGACGATGGACGACTCCCACACTGTCGTCCGCGACGCCGATGTGCTCGTCACGGGTGACCGCATTGCCGAGGTCGGCGGGCCCGGCCAGCGCCTGTCCGTGCCCGAGGGCACCGAGGAGCTCGACGCCAGCAGAGGCATCCTCATGCCGGGGATGGTCGACACCCACCACCACCTGTGGCAGACGGCCATGCGCGCCTACGGCGCCGACTGGACGCTGACCCAGTACTTCGTCTGGTACTACCTCGAGCACGGCGTCACCTTCCGCCCGGAGGACGTCGCCACCGGCAACGCCCTGTCGGCGCTCGACGCGCTCGACGCGGGCGTCACCACTACCGTCGACTGGTCGCACGGGCTGCGCACCACCGACCACGCCGAGGCGGCGATCGGCGCGCTGGCGGCCTCGCCGGGTCGCTTCGTCTTCGCCCCCGGCAACATCTTCGGGGCCCCGTGGGAGTGGGCGAACAGCGCCGACTTCCGCGCCTTCATGGCCCGCCACCGGGAGGCGCACCCGCGCATCGGGTTCCAGCTGGCGTTCGACGTCACCGGAGACCCGGCCTTCCCCGAGAAGGCCGCCTACGAGGCCGCCCGCGAGATGGACCTGTCCGTCACCACGCACGCGGGCGTGTGGGGCGCCACCAACGACGATGGCATCCGCCTGGCCCACGAGCACGGCCTCATGCGCCCCGGTGACGTGTACGTGCACGCCGCGACGCTCTCGGACGACTCCTACCAGCGCATCGCCGCCACCGGCGGCACCATCTCGCTGTCGACGGAGAGCGAGCAGAGCTGCGGCCAGGGCTACCCGCCGGCCATGAAGGTGCGCGAGCACGGCATCGGGGCGTCGCTGTCGGTGGACACCAGCGTGTGGTTCTCCTCGGACCTGTTCGCCGCGATGCGCTCCACGCTCGGCGCCGACCGCGCCTGGGAGCACACGAGGGCGCACGAGACCGGCGGCACCGTCACGCACTCGCACCTGCGCGCCGAGCAGATGGTCGAGTGGGCCACGCGCGGCGGCGCGCGGGCGCTGGGCCTGGACGGCGTGGTCGGCCAAGTGAAGGCCGGCCTCAAGGCGGACCTCGTGCTGCTGAAGAACGACCACTCGCCGTCGATGCTCCCGATCCTCAACCCCTACGGCCACGTCGTCTTCCAGGTCGGCCGCGGTGACGTGCACACGGTGCTGGTCGACGGCGCGGTGGTGAAGCGCGACGGCCGCCTGGTCGGAGCCGACCTCGCCGGGCTGCGCGCCGCCGCCGAGGGGACCGTCGAGCACCTACGGTCCTCCCTGGGCGAGGAGGTCTGGAAGGCGGGTATGAACCCGGAGGTGCCGCAGACGGAGATCCTCGACAACCCGTACCAGTACACCGAGTACCGCAGCGCGGCCACGCACTCGAGCCCCAGAAGCTGATGACACTCACTTGATCTCGACGCGTCCAGCACGCCTCGCGCGGCGACTGGTGGAGTGGATGCGCCCTCGTACAGCGCTCAGCCCGTGGGCTGGAGCCGACGACCTAGCCCGAGCGCGCCGACCGGCGGGAGGGAGGGAGCACCGGCGATGACGCGAGACTCGACTTCCGCCTCAGGCCGGTTCCGTCTAGCCGCTTGGGGACCAAGGTTGCGGGCTGCTGCAGAGCGGCCGGTCCCAGCTCCAGCCAGTTCCCCTGACCTAGTGGCCTGGGTCAACCACCAGGTCGGGTCGGACGCCGTCGCGTGGGCCAGCCAGGTCGGGTGGGACATGGCTATGACGATCATGGAGGAGCTTCCCCAGTTCGGAGGGACCGACGAGGCCTTCACCGTCCTGCGCATGGGGACCGAGTCCACGACACTGACCGCGCTGGTGCTCCTGTTCGGCCGTGACGACGTCGTCGACGTCGCCTCGCCCGATGCCCTGCGTGGTGTCGATGACTGGGTACGCCGAGGAATCGGCGTCGACGTCATCCTCCGCGGCGTCCGGCTTGGGCACGCGGGGATGTCCGCTGCCTTCTTCGCCGCCTGCGAGACCTGGATCCCTGCCCCGCAACGCACCGAAGCGATGCGGGAGATCTCTTCTCAGCTGTTCCGCTTCATCGACGCCTTCTCAGCCCTGATGTCTCAGCGCTACCTCACTGAGCACGACCGCTGGGTCACCAGCACCGCTGCTGCTCGCCACGACATGGTCCACGAGCTTCTGGCCTCCGACCACCATGTCGATCTCGCCGCAGCAGTCAAGGTCCTCGCCTACGATCTGACCCGCTGGCACGTCGCCGTCATCGCCTGGGAAGTCGGTGAAGACGTTCACCACCGAGCGTCCGGCCTCCAGCGTGCAGCATCGGACCTCCTGCGTGGCATGGGATGCACCGCGACCCTCCTCGTCCCGGTCGGTGGCGGGCTCCTGTGGGCCTGGGGGAGCTTGAGAGCCTCACCATGCGCCGACGACCACGCGGACCCGCCGGCCCACCAGCCCCTCACCACGCGGGGAGGGGACAGCCCTTCCCCACGCGGACTGCGCATCGCGATGGGAACTCCTCAGCGCGGTGCCTCCGGCTTCCGCCGATCCCACCTGCAAGCACGCGCCGCTCATGACCTCATGCGGCTGCGGCCGACGAGAGCGGACTGGCTGGTCCGTTACGACGAGGTGGATGTCGCATCGCTGCTGATACAAGACCTCGAGAGGGCACGCGACTTCGTCCGGGCCGAGCTCGGGTCTCTCGCGGGCACAGGGGTTCAACTGGTCGACCTGCGTCGCACGCTGCTGGTCTACCTCGACGAGCAGAACAGTCCCAACGCCGCGGCCAGGCAGCTGCACGTCGCGCGCAACACCGTCTCCTACAGGGTCAACCGGGCCGAGGAGTTCCTGGGCCGCCCCGTCAGCGTCCGCCGGCGCCACCTCCACGTCGCTCTATGGCTGGCGGAGCTGATGGGAGCCGTCGTGCTACACGAGCCCGCCACCAAGGATGGCGAGGAGCACCCTTGACGTCGCGACGAGCTACACAGGTCTCACCTGGACCCAACAAGGTCTGTGGGGTGGGCGATGGTGCATCGCCCACCCCACGGCTGCCCTCATTGATCGGGGGCCTTCTCAGATGAGCGGGGTGACCTGCTCTTGCAGACCCAGCATCTCCCGGCCGTAGGCCTCCGCGGCGATGAGCGGGTTGACCACCGCGTGACGTGAGCCGGTCTCCAGGTCGCGCCACATGCGCTGCAGGGGGTTGGCTTCCGCGAAGGATCCGGCACCCTGGACGGACAGCAGCAGGTCCACTGCCTCGCGGCAGCGACGAGCGGCGTACCCCACGTCCATGCGCACCCTCGCCCGCGTCAGCCGGTCCATGTACCCCTCCGCAGCCGCTGCCCGGTCGATGTCGTCGGCTGCCCGCATGATGTGCAGGTAAGCGGTGTCCACCAGGGATGCTGCCTCGGCCATCGCAACCTGGGTCGACCCAGCGTCGATTGAGCGCTCGTAGAAGGTGTAGGAGATGCCCTTGCCCTTGGCCAGGGACGCCTTGACCAGTTCGAGCGCCCCCTGGGCCAGTCCGAGCTGCGGGCCCACCAGCACCAGGGACAGCACCGGGACGAACGCCGATCGGTACAGCTCCTCCTCGGAGTGCTCACTGGCGTAGGTGCCCTCGATTGCCTTGGTCACCGACAGGATCCGGTGGGCGGGGACGAAGACGTCCTGCGCCACCAGAGTGTTGCTGCCGGTTCCCCGCATCCCGGCCACATGCCAGGTGTCCTCCAAGCCCAGGTCGCTCATCGGGATCAGAGCAAGACCCTGGTCGATCTGCACGCCGTCGGCGTCCACGACGGGTACGCCCAGCATGGCCCACTGGGAGTGCAGGCAACCAGAGGCGAAGCCCCACCGCCCCGTAACCATGAGCCCACCCTCGACTGCACGGGTCGTGGACGTCGGTGCGACGACACCACAGATCCTGGCATCGGGGTCTGCGCCGAAGACGTCCCTTTGTGCCTGGTCGGGGTACAGACCGACCAGCCAGCCGCAGACGTTGATGAGCGTGGTGGCCCACGCGGTGGACCCGCACCCGCGCCCCAACCGTGAAGTCGTTTCCAAGAAGGTGCGGAAGTCGACCTCCAGGCCGCCTAAGCGACGAGGAACTGCCAACTTGAAGAGATCCTCCTCCTGGAGAGCTCGGATGTTCTCCTCGCTCACGCGTCGTGCGTCCTCAGTAGCGGCGGCGTTGCCACGTAGCAGCGAGATCAGGTTCTCGGCACGCTTGGCAAGCTCATCACCTGCGACTTGGGAGATTGCGGGGCGCTCCATCTCGATGGTCACGTGTCCTCCTCGACATCATCCAACCGGCCTGCTCAGGTGCTGACTGCGCCGAGCGGAATGACAGCCTGCTCCGCCGTGGCTGCGCGCTCGTAGTGCTGTCAGCCCAACACCGGGCCGTCGCGTTGCACACAGCGACTCAGGGGCCACTAGGTGGGCCAGCGGACGAGTGTGTGAACGACCGAGCGGGCGGCTCAGCAACCGGCCCGGTATTTGGGCTGACAGCCCAAGCCGCCGGAGTCGATGCGGTGCTGTCCTCGTCCCAGCAGGTCTCGATAGCTGCCGGCCCCCGAGGAGGTCATGGTGCACAGCACGCCCACATCCGCTCCACCCGTCGGCGCGGACGCCTTCCGGCGATCCATGAGCAGAATTCCGACGGCGGTCACCGTGATCACGGCGCCCACTGGTGAGGGCCCTGTGGGTATGACGGTCGGTTCATTCAGCGCCGTCTCCCAGGACCCGCCACTGTTCATGTTCTTCGCCAAGAGGAGCTCCACCAGCGCCGCACGCGTGATCGCAGCGGGCCTGTTCGGGGCAACCGTGCTCTCCAGGGGGCAGGAAGACCTGGCCATGACCTTCGCGGCACCGGATCGTGACCGCTTTGCTGGCCTGGATCTGCTGACGTGCTGCAACGGCGCCCCCAGGCTGCCGGGCGGGTTGGTGTGGGCGGAGTGCGAGATCAGCGACGTATTCGACGCTGGCGACCACGTGGGCGTCATGGGCAGAGCGGTGCACCTCGAGTACAGCAGCGAGGTCGGTCATCCGCTGACCTTCTTCAAGCACAAGCTGTGCCGGCTCGACCCCGGTGCTGGGCGGCACCTGCCCACGGAGACCTTCGCGTGGTGGTGACGGGAGGTGACGCCATGGCACGGCACCTGGTGGAAAACTTCCTGGCCGAGTACACAGTTGCCTGCGACGACCTCAACACTGATGGTGTCGTGAAGCTGCTGGGCGCTGCGCGCGTTCGGTTCGCTGACCGGGAGGTGAGCGGGCAAGGCGAAGTCCGCGACGTGTACGCCGCGGCTTTTTCTGGCGCGCCAATGGCGCGCCATCTGATCAGTAACCTCCATGTGCGCGTACAGAACACCTCAGTCGTCGATGGCGACTCCCTCATCAAGGTCAGTTGTCGCTACGCACGCTGGGGACTTGATGGCGAGCCCGCCCTGGCGGGCCTGGGCAACTACGAAGCTTGCTTTCTCCTCACCAACGCCCTGCAGCTGCTGCACTTCGGCGTGCAGCGGACGTGGACGCGTGAATGACGAGTAGCCAAAGTGGGACGAGGTGATGTGTCGTATTCGTGGCCCCACCAAGCGGACGGCCCGTCCACGGGTCATCAGCGGCACGCTGACCGGAGCCCCATCCCGCGCGGAACATGATCGGCCCGCTCGACGCCGACGGCCCAAGGTTCACGGGCGTGCCGGTCGTCGTGCGGCGACGGGTTTTCGGTCAGTCGGGTAAGAGGGTCATGACCAGCCCCTCGGCGAGGGCCCTGCGCGCCAACCACGACAGCTTCCCCAGCATGAGCGCTGTGTCGCTGTCCTGAACGCAGGCACGCGCCTACTCGATCTCAGCGACGATTGTCTCGAGCTCGCCACCCCAGTGGTGGTACGGGCGACCGAAGGGGTCCCAGCGCGACAACATCGGCAGGCGCTCAATGACGGGGTCACCGACCAGGAAGTCAGTGAGGGCCTCCTCATAGGGGAGGAGTGTGTCGATGACGCCGGACCGATCCGTGGGCGGGCTCATCCTCCCTCGACGTCCTCCTGGACCCGGCTCGAAGCCCGGACGCAGGTGCACGTCCATGCCCACAGCACTCCTCCTCGCATCCCGATGGTCTTGCGGCCTCGGGCGCACCGGGTCACCACAGCACGTCCGAGAAGGTTGCGTTCCCCGACGAGTCGACGTCCACCAGGGCAGTCAGTTTGCTGGGCGCGTCCGTCGTCGTCCAGAGGGGGACGGCCAACTGCCACCCGCCGTCGTCCGCGCGGGACACCTCGCACGCGGGGTGCCCCCAGACGGCCTACGGCGGATCGATGAGCACTCCGGGCTCGTCGTGGACGAGCTCGACGATGCCGTCGTGGTCGGGGCGCTCCCCCCGGACCAGGGCGGTGAGCTCGGCGCGCACGGCCGGCCGCAGGTGCTCTGGCACGGGCAGGGTCCGCTCGCGCGGCTGGGCCGACTCCCCCGTCGACCAGGAGTACCAGAGGGCGTCCACCTCCAGCTCGACGATCGCAGCGCTGTCGAGCGGGTCGATCAGTCGGTCGACGGTCAGCGTCCTGGTGGTCGCCCTCGCACTAGCACGGCTCAGCCAACCCCCCCAGCACGTCAGCCCGTGGGCGGGCAGCGGCGAAGTCCAGGGTCCGCACGGTCACGTGGGAGACGTCGGCCAGGGACATTCCTTACTGCTCGAGCTGGCAGCGGACGTCGTCCAGGCATGACGCGAGCTGGGCCTCGACGTGGTATGCGCGCAGCAGTCCCCCGAGGTTTCCCCCGCGCTCACTCGCCCCCAGGACGTGCGCGCGCTGCCCCACCAGGTGCGGCCTACGCCGCAGAAGCCTGGACCAGCGCCCGGCGGGACGCGGAGAAGGTTCGACCCCCAGCGGCCCGCCCAGCGGGTGCGGGTCGGCGGAGGTCTTGGACACCGCGAGTGGCTCGGGTGCTCTCGGAGTCCGTCCTTCCAGCGCCTCCAGGACCACCTCGACGTCCATGGCGGGCACTCCCAGCTGGAGACGGGCTTCGGTGGTGGTCGTCACCGGCACCCTGCGATGCCCGACGGTGGTGCACAGTCCAAGGCGCCACCCCTCGGACTGGACGCCGCTGCGGTCGACGCTGTCGACGTCGATGACGAACGGCGGGCCCGGCGGGGAGCGCACTCCCCACCGGAACAGCTGCAGCTCGACCTGCCCCCGGCTGACCACCGCACGGCCGATCCGCCAGCGGCCCGTCAGGTGCGGGTGCACCCCGGACGCGATGCGCGTCCAGCACTCCACCGACCACGCCGGGGGCTGTCGGGGTCCCCACCGGGAGGCGGGACCGCATGCGAATGCCAGACGCGCGCGGCGACGAGACCACCGATCAGGGGTCCCAGGGCACCCACGACGAGGCCGGCAAGCACATCGGAGAACGACACCCCGCTCCTCCTCAGCGTGACCGGGCCGCGGCACGGACCGCGCACGAGGCTTCCTCGTCCGTCACGGGCGTGATCGTGGCAGGCGCAGCGGAGCGGTGGACGGCCGTCCGGGGGACGCGAGCGCTGTTGTCGTCCGTGCGGTCACCCTGTGGCTGCTCCTTGAAGGCGGCATCCCTGCGGCGCCATCGCTGAGGTTCTCGGCACTGGTCGTCACGGTCCGGATGGGGATCCCCTGCGGAACATGATCACGAGTGGCGGCGATGACGGCTGCGAGGGCCTCAAAGGTGCCCGGTCATCGGTCTGCTTGCGGGACGCGACTAGCAGGAGCGGGGCTCATCCATCGCTTGACGAATTATCACGTCAGGAGACGGCGAACGCAGCCTTCTGCCTGTCTTTAAGCGCCACCTCGACACGGGCCGCGCGTCAACTACTGCGGGTGCGCCGCCAAGCCCCGGGGTGGATAGCTTCTAATCTGCATTAGGTGATCGCTTCAGGACTGAGCCAGCAGGTGCAGCAGGCGCAGGCCCCTACCGCAGCGAGTCGCACCGGAGCCGCTCGGAGTCGGGCAGCATGTCCGCCGGACAGACATCGCCAGGACACAGGGTGCCTTCGTGGTCACTCCTTGGCGAGGTCGCTGACCCCGATCTGCTCCGCGCGGCGGTGCTGGCCCACCGATGGCGCGACCAGCGCGGCGACCAGGGCCAGGACTCCCACGCCGGCGGCGGCCCAGAAGCCGATGGTGAAGGCACTATCCGCCGGCAGGCCCTGGGCGGTGCTGTGAGAGGTGATCACGGCGGCGATCACGGCGGTACCGATGCTGCTGCCGATGGTCCGCACCACGGTGTTGGCGCTGATGGCCTCGCCGGTCTGCGTGGCGGGGACGCTCTCGATGATGGCGTTGGAGCAGGCAGCCAGGGCCATGCCGATGCCCACACCGGTGAGGACCCCGGAGAGCACGACCTGCCACAGGTGCGCGTGGGACACGGCGGGCACCACGAACGCCGCGATCACGGCAACACCACCGACCACCATCGGCACCTTCGGACCGACGCGGCGCACCAGGATCCCTGCGACCGGACCGGCCACGACCATGGCGAGCACGGTGGGCAGGAGGTATAGCCCGGCCTGCGTGACGTCCTTGCCGAAGCCGTACCCGAGCTGGGCGGGCAGCTGCAGCAGCGTGGGCACGAGCAGGAACGTGCCGAACATCGCAAAGCCGAAGGCGAGGGCCACCAGGTGGGCGGTCCAGACGCCGCGGACGGTGAACAAGCGCACGTCGACCAGGGGCTCGGCGACACGGAGCTCGACCAGGACGAAGGCCACCAGGGCGAGGACGCCGAGGGTGAGCAGGCCCAGGGTCGGGGCGCTGGACCAGCCCCAGTCCGACCCCTCTCCGACGGCGAGAAGCAGCGACACCAGAGCCACCGAGAGCACCGCGGTGCCGGCGACGTCCAGGCGCCCGGGCCTGCGCACCGGCGACTCCTCCATGCCGAAGACCGCACCGAGGAGGGCCACAACGACGAGGACCGCGGGCAGCCAGAACAGCCAGTGCCACGACAGGTGCTGCACGATCGGTCCCGCGGCGACGATGCCGACACCGGCGCCGATGCCGAAGATGGCCGAGAGCAGGCCGATGGTCACGCTCACGCGCTCCTCGGGCAGCTCGTCGCGCACGATGCCGATCGACAGCGGCATGACCGCGCCGGCGGCTCCCTGCAGGACGCGACCGACGACCAACACGGTGAGGTTGGGCGCGACAGCGGCGATGACGGTCCCCACCAGCAGCAGTACCAGGACGACGATGAGCACCCTGCGCTTGCCCACCATGTCCCCCAGGCGCCCGAGCACGGGGGTGAGCACCGCGGCCGCGAGCAGGTAGGCGGTGAGCACCCAGCTGGCGGCGCTCGTGGTGACGCCCAGGTCTCGACCGATGCTGCCCAGGGCCGGGGCCACCAGGGACTGCAGGACGGCGAAGGACAGGCCGCCCAGCGACAGGTACAGGACGATCGCGGTGCTGTTCGGGCGGTGCCCGGTGGGCCGCGCGCCCACGGGCGCGTCGGTGCTGGCGGCGGTGGCCACGGGTCTCCTCGGAAGGCGGAAGGGGGTTCTCTCGGGGGAGCCGGACAGGACGCGGAGGCGTCAAGTCAACAACTGATGACTTGACTCTAGGCACGCGGCTGCGCTGTAGTCAACGCACGCTGACGTGGAGGAGTGAGTCCTGTGGAGGTCTCCGAGCGCCGTCGAGACGCCGGACGCACCCGCCGGCGCCTGCTGGAGGCCGCCCGGGGCCGCTTCGCCGCCGCCGGCTTCTCCGGCGCGACCGTGCGGCAGGTGGCGGACGACGCCGGCGTCGACGTCGCCCTCATCAAGCGCTACTTCGGCTCCAAGGAGGGGCTCTTCGAGGCGTGCCTGGCCGCCGCCGTCGACGACCTGCGCACGCAGCCCGACGACGCCGCGGAGCACCCCGACCTAGCCGTGCGACTGGCGCACCATGCCCTGGGCGCCGGCGCCTCGGGGGCCAGCAGCGAGCAGGCGCTGATGCTCCTGCTGCGCTCCTCCGGCGACGAGACCGTCGACGACCTGCGCCGCCGCGTGCTCCACGAGCACAGCCAGCGGCTCGCGCGCCGGATCGCCGCCGGCGGCTCGGGGGATGCCGGCGTCGGCGCAGTGACCTCCTCGACGGAGCTGCTCACCGCACAGGTGGCGCTGGCAGCCGTCATCGGGGTTGCGGTGCTGCGCTCCTCTTCAGGACTGGAGCCGCTGCGCTCAGCGACCCCCGACGAGGTTGCTGAGACGCTCAGACCCTTGCTCACACCGACGCGCATCGATCACTCCGGCTCGAGATGAACGAAGGAGACCCAAGGGCCTACCGCCTCTGAACGATCCGCAGCGGCACACTCCCGCGCGAGGATCCCCAGCGCTACGCCCCCGCAGACCAACCCAGTAGCGGCACGCTCCCGCACGAGGATGGGCCTATGACACAACTGACGAGCACACACAACCGCCGTCCACACTGACGATCTCGCTGCACAAGGCATCCTGTGCTTCGTGACGACGAACGCAGCGCCGGTCCCGGGGTGACGGTGCGATGATCACCGCCGATCATGAGAACCCTCTGCGCCCTACCCCCCGCTGGGCGTGGATGGGCGCCGGTGCCTGCGTAGCACTGGTCGCCCTGGACCTGGGCTCAGGAACCCTGTCCGGGGACCGAGTGGCCTCCAACGTCGCCGGCACCTTGGCCCTGGCCCCCACCCTGACCGGGATCGGCGGCTCACGGCGCCACGTCATCATCATCGGCACCCTGGCCACGACCCTGGCCGTCCTGACCTGCCTCATCGACGGTGTGCCCTTCTTGACCGGTCTGGTGCGCTGCTGCGTGGTCGCGCTGGCCGCCGCGGTGGTCGCCGTGGTCGCCGGCACCCGCCAACACCAGCTGGCCCAGCTGCAGGACCGGCGCCAGGCCGCCCGCACCCTGCAGGCGGCGATGCTGACCGAGCTGCCCCAGCCCGACCACCTGCAGCTGGCGAGCCGCTACCTGCCCGCCAGCAGCGGGGACCAGGTCGGTGGGGACTGGTATGACGCCCTGGTCGACGCCCACGGGTCCACCGTGCTGGTCATCGGGGACGTCGTCGGACATGACATCCGCGCTGCCGCGACCATGGGTCAGGTGCGGGCGGTGCTGCGCACGTGTGCCGTCCAAGGCCACCACAGCCCCGCGCAGGTCCTGACCGCCACCGAGGAAGCCCTGGAGCGCCTGGGGCTGGATGTGCTGGCCAGTGCCACCGTGGTGCGCATCGACCAGAGCCCGGTTGAGGCTGAGCGGGGACTGCGGCGCATCACCTGGTCCAGCGCCGGGCATCCGCCGCCGATCCTGCTCGTCCCGGCGCCGCGGACGGAAGCTCCGCTGCCTGCCGGGGCGCAGGCGCAGGTGCTGCGCCACGGTGGCGACTGCGACCCCCATGGCTCGGACCCGTTTAGAGACCCGCCCAAGCACCCGTTCAAGCACCCGTTCAGCGAGCACGCTCCTGCGGTGGCGCTGACCGGTGCAGGCGGAGCAGATGGAGCCGACGTCGCCGATGACAGTGGTGGAACGGGTGGAGGTGCAGACGTCCTGCTGGGCGTGGGCACCGCGACGCTGCGGGTGGACCACTCCTGTCAGGTGCCGCCGGGAGCGACGCTGCTGCTGTACACCGACGGGCTCATCGAGCGCCGCGACGCCGACCTGGACGTCGGTACCGAAGCGCTGTGCCGGGTGCTGGAGGCCGAAGGCGACCGGGAGCTGGAGGACCTGCTGGATGAGGGGCTGCGCCAGCTGGTCGGCGCCGGGCACGGCGATGACGTGGCGGTGCTAGCGGTGCGCGCCCATTCCGAGGACGGTCCCCGCCCGCTGGAGGCAGGCCCTGGCCATGGCGCCGGCCCTGCGGATGCCGCTGGCCTGCCACCCGCTCCGGATGCCGCAACGCTCAGTCGTAGCTGATCACTGCTGCGTGATTGAGGCGGACCTGGCCAGCGCCGAGGTACTGACCGAGGTACTGACCGAGGTACTGACCGAGGTACTGACCGAGGACTGGTGAATGACGCCTCACACTCGGTCTTGGACGTCGTGCCTGGCCACGGGCAGGTGTGGTTGATGCCCCAAGTCCACCCTCCGGCGGTGCGCGGCACAGCACGCACGCCAGCCTCGCTGCCCGTGGGGAGGCCAGCGTCGCTGCCCGCGGGAAGGCAGCGGTCTCAGCAGGTGCTGCGCGTAGACCGGGCGCCTCCGCCGTAGGTCAGCGCCTTGTGGTGCTGGCCCACGGGGCGGGTGCGGACCAAGTAGTGCTGGTCGATGTAGAACTCCCGGCGCACCGCGCACGCAGACCCAGCCGGCGCACCGGTGCGGCAGGTCGGGCACAGGTGGCGCACCACCCCAGCAGACCACTCCTGGACCCACGCATTCATCTGTGACAGCGGGGCCTGCTGACCACAGCCCTGGCACTGGAACCACTGCATCGTTGCCCCCGGCGGGTGGGTGCCGCGCGCAGTCCGGTCATCGACCCACGCTCGGTCTGGGCCCAGGCTCCCTCCTCACCCGCCAGAGCGCACGGTCACCTTCGACATGGCATCTACAGGGGCGCCTGTGCCGCTGATGCAGGGGGACACTGTCACTTAGGCTGTCACTTCGAGCTGCGCGCCGCGCTGTCTTGGGTCACCGCTGGAGATGCGGCCGGGACGACCTGACAAAGACGCGACGGTCAGGGCCAGGGGGCCCGCAATGGGTCTGAGCGCAGACCGCTTGGGGTGTCCGGGTGCGCCATGGGACTGTGCAACGCCGCGGTGCACGATCCTCAGCGGCACCCTCCCGCACGACCATGGTTGACCGAGCCATGACCATGGGACAGAAGACCAATGCAGGCCACCCTATCTACACCGCCCGGCGTTCAGTCCCCGTCAGCACAGGCGCTGAGCGTGGCATCGCAGCCGCCACTGTCCTGCGGCTTACCGAGGAGACACAAGCTAATCCTCAGCTACCTGCGTGACCACGAGGCGATCGAGGGCGTTGCTGCCTCGGCGTGAGCGTTCCGGACGGGCGCCTTGCCTAAGGGTGTCGTTGACTGACCGATGCAGCGAAGACCCTGCCGTTGGCGGTGTGGTGGTCGATCACCACGGCACCGCTGTCGACGCAGACCGCGTCCGTTTGGAGACCCTTGACGCAGCAGTTGGGCATCCGTTGGACGGTTGATGGCCAGGACATCACGGTGCGCCTTGTCGGGGAGGTTGACCTGGCTGATGTCCCTGCGGTCCTGGCTGCAGGTCGTGAGGCCCTCGCCGCATCCGCTGGTCAACGGCTGGTGATGGACCTGCGAGAGGTCACCTTCATGGACTCAGCAGGCGTGGGGGCCTTGGTCAGCCTGGTGAAAGCGGCCCGGGCTAGCGGGCGCAGCTGCACGGTGTGGGTCCGAACGCCGGCTGTGGTGCGCACCTTGTCCGTCATGGGCTTGATGAGGGCCTTCGACGTGCACGTCGTCTCAACCTGAGGACCCCACGCCATCAGATGTGAAGCCGTGTCCCGTTCAACCATCGGCGGTCTCAGAGGGTCGTCGCAACGATCGGCTGACGGGGATCGGACAGTAGACGGTTCATCGCCTCGGCCGGCTTGGCCCACCCCAACGTCTTGCGTGGCCGGCCGTTGAGCTCTGCGGCGATCGCGGCCAGGTCCTCAGGACTGTGCACCGACAGGTCCGTGCCCTTGGGCAGGTACTGCCTCAGCAAGCCGTTCGCGTTCTCGTTGGACCCTCGCTGCCACGGGGAGTGCGGGTCGCAGAAGTAGATCGCCATGTCGGTGGCCAAGGTGACCTGGGCGTGGCGAGCCATCTCCGTGCCGCGGTCCCACGTCAACGACCGCCGCAGGTGGGCTGGCAACGTCTGGATCGTCGCCGTCAGCGCCCCCGCCATCGCGTGGGCGTCATGCCCGCCGGCAACTCATCTGCAGGTGCACCAGCAGCACGTACCGGGTGGCCGGCTCCACCAACGTCCCGATCGCCGACCGGCAGTTCGACCCCAAGATCAAGTCACCTTCCCAATGCCCTGGAACGGCACGGTCATCAGCCTCAGCTGGACGCTCACTGATACTGATCGCCCCAGGGACCTTCGACCACGCCCCATGGCGGGCGGCGGTCGCAGGACGCCGGGTGGCTCGGCCGCTGCGCAGCTGTCGGTGCTGATGATGGGCAGGTCAGCGCGCAGGTGACCGCGGCCCTGGACGTACAGGGACTGGTAGATCGTCTCGTGCTGATTCATGGGGACACCCGCAGCTCCTGCCGGTCGGGGAAGTCCACGGCCAGCTCATGGGCGATCTGCTGCGGACTCCAGCGCAGGTCCATCTTTGCTTCGACGTAGGCGCTCAGCACCGGCCCGATCACGGGATCATCCAGCTTGGCGACCTTGGGCCGCAGCCCTCGTTGGGCGGCGCGGCGAGGGGCGGCGTAGGGCTCATAGGTCACCCGGCCCGGCGGTCGCCGGGGGCGTAGTGCGCGGGTGGGTGGGGTGGTGGCGTTGCGGCGCAGCTCGCGGCTGATTGTCGAGGGTGCTCGCCCCAAGGTGGTGGCGATGGCGCGGACGCCGTCACCGGCGAGATGGGCATCGGCGATGCGCAGCCGCTCATCCAGGCTGAGGTATCGCCCGCTGATGGCGCGCGGTGAGGTGGGGATGCGGCCGCCGTTGGCCTTGCGCCAGCGGTAGCCCTGTCGTGGGTGCACTCCGACAGCCTCACAAGCCGCCGTCCAGCTCGAGCCGTTGCGGACGTGGTTCCAGAACGTCTGCTCGCGTTGGGAGCGCTCGTGGGTCCTCTGCGTCGACATCGGCATGGGCAACACCTCCTACGTGGGGTGTTGCGACGACCCTCTGAGACCGCCCATGGTTGACCGGGCATACAGATCACGTTGTTGACCCAAGGCCCGGGGGCACTACCGACTGAGTGGCAGCCACCAGCCTTCGCGACACGGCCGCCGCGGGCTCGGGCCGTGCATGGAAGTAGCCCTGGCTCTCATCACACCCAGCCGCTGCCAGCGCGGCCAGCGTGGCCTCGTCCTCCACGCCCTCGGCCAGCAGTCGCAGCCCCAGCCGGTGAGCCAGGTCCACCGTGGAGGCCACGATCGCCGCGGTCGCCGCATCGTGGGTGAGCCGGACGGTGAAAGCACGGTCCAGCTTCAGCTCAGTCGCCGGCAGCGACCCCAGGTAGGCCAGGGAGGAGTAGCCGGTGCCGTAGTCATCGATGCTCAGCTGCACCCCGCGCTGACGGATCCCGTGGGCGGTCTCCAACGCCCGGTCGGGGTCGGACATCAGCGTGGTCTCGGTCACCTCCATCACCAGCAGGTCCGGGTCCAGACCCGTCTCGGCCAGGACGACATCTAGCAGGGGCAGCAAGGCGGGGTTGACCAGACAGCTGGTGGACAGGTTCACCGCCACCCGCAGCCGATGGCCCGCAGCGTGCCAGCGCGCGGCGTCAGCAGCAGCGGTGCGCAGTACCCGTGTGGTGATCGCTCCGACCAGGCCGTGCTCTTCGGCCAGGTCCAGGAAGGCCGCGGGTGCCAACAGGCCCAGGCGAGGGTGGCGCCAGCGCACCAGCGCCTCCACCCCGACCACCAAACCCGTGCGCAGGTCGATCTGGGGTTGGTAGTGCACGACGATCTGTGTGCTCCCAGCGGCCTCCGCGGTGGCGGACTCGCCCAACCCGATGCTCTGGCCGGGCCCATCAGACCCATCGGACTCATGGGTGTCGCCGGCAAGGGCGGCCCGCAGCTCCTCCAGCAGCCGAGCCCGCTCCTGGGAGGCGTGGTCGTCCTGGGGGTCGTAGACACGCACTGCTTCCCCGGAGGTCTTGGCGCGGTACATCGCGACGTCGGCGCGCCGCAGCAGCTCCTCGGCCGCCTGTACAGGGTCACCCGGTGCGCCAGGTGCGCTGTCCGGACCATCTGAGGTGGCTGTGGCGAAGACCTGCGCCACCGGGGTGAGCCCGGTCGCCGTGACTGCAGCATTAGCAGGTAGGGCAAGGGTCGCGACGCCGATGCTCGCTGTGAGGGCGGCACTCAGCGGCAGCTGCTCAGGCCAGGCCAGCGCCTCGGGCTGGGCGCCACGGGCAGCACGTGTAGGTGCACCTGCACCTGCACCTGCTCTTAGCCTGGGGTCCGCTGCACCCTGATCAGTCCGGCTGACGGCACTGGCAGCACTGGAGCCTGCTGCAGCGATCGCGATCGCGGTGGCGCCGGCGTGGGCGATGTCCTCGGCCCGCAGCGCGTCATTGCCGGTGAGCAGGAGCGCGAACTCATCTCCACCCAGACGCGCTAGAACCGATCCAGCAGGGGCCACGGCGGCCAGGCGGGCAGCAGCCCAGCGCAGCAGTGCGTCCCCGGTGGTGTGCCCGTAGCGGTCGTTGACCGCCTTGAAGCCGTTGAGGTCGACCAGCAGCAGCGCCACAGCCTCATCCGGAACGACCGTGCCCCCACGCCTGGTGCCTACGGCGGAGGCAGCGTCCTCACCAACCCGCAGATCCGAAAGAGCGGATCCGGGTCCCTCGCCGACAGCAGGTGGTCTGCTGATCGGAACGACCCGCCACGTCGCGTCCAAGGGTCCGTCGAGGGAGGAGCTGGGAGCGGCTCGGAGGGCCGCGCTGAGAGCCGTAACTAGAGCAGTGTGGAGGGCACGGCGGTTCGCCAGCCCGGTCAGGTCATCACTGAGCGCCAGCCGACGGCTGTCGGCCAGGGCCAGCACCTCCTGAAAGATCAGCACTCCCTTCACCCCGACCCCCGCCACCGCGAGCAGTGCGGTGGCGACCGCGACAGCGCCCAGGGGGCTGGTCTCGTTGCGCCACAGCAGGCCCAGCGCAGCGAGCATGACCACCGCGGGACCGGCGATGGAGGACCAGCGCACCATCTGGGTGCTGCGGTGCACCGGAGCTGTGGTGGCGACCGAGACCAAGACCAGCAGCACCACCAGCCGGGCGGTGTTGGCGACCACGTTGGCCACCGAGTCCAGCGCGCCCGGTGCAACCAACGGCTGCAGCACCGGTCCCAGCTCGACGGTCAGCACCCCGGTCACCCGCGCGACCCCAAGAGTGTCAGCGGCCATCAGCAGTGCAAAGGCTGCGGTGAGCACGATCAGGCGCCGGTCAGCGCCCCGACCGACCAGTGACCAGTTCGCGGCGGCGAACAGCGTGAGCAGCAGGTCGAACAGAGGGCGCAGCACCAGCGCCAACGCCCCGACCAAGGGCAGGTCGAAGCGGTTCTGCAGCGCTGGCGCGGCGAAGGCGCACGCCCCGGCCACCAGCAGCAGCCCCGCCAGCAGACCATCCAGCCACGCACTGGGCAGCACGCCGTTGACGTGCTGCTTGAGCAGCCTCATCTGACCGGCGTACAGCAGCGGGTAGGCCAACAGACCCGCTGCGGCCAGCTGGGGGTGTTCGCGGAAGGTGGCGATGGCCAGCTCAGCAGCGCCAGCAGTGTTGCCCGATGCGCCGGCGCTGGTGGGCAAGAGGGCGCCGGCGCCCACCAGCAGCAGCTGGCAGAGCCCCAGAACACTCGCGCCTGCGGTGATCAGGACCCACGCGGACCGCTCAGCTGGCATGGCGCGCACCCGCGCCACCAGCATGACTAGCGCCGTCATGAGCACTGCGGCGTACACCGCTGCCCCCGCCACAGCGACAGCCCGCCCCAGCGATGCCGGCAGCTCCGACGGCCCCGACAGCGCCGTGGGCGCCACCGGTATGGGCTGCAGGTCGCTGAAGCCGATGACATCGAGCACGTGGGCAGCGACCACGAGGCGGGCCACGAGGTCACCCAGCGCTGCAACGGCGGGGCTGGCCAACAGCACGTACAGGCCCAGGCCTGCCGCCGCTGCGAGCCGCCAACGGCTGCGACGCGGTCGCTGACCTTCTGCCGTGCTGCTCGTCGCCTGCGCCGAGCCGGTCCGTCGTGCAGGCCCACGGTCGCTGCCGCGCGCGGCCGGCAGGTCCGCCACCTGGGCAGTTGTTGAGGCGGCTGCTGGGGCGGCTGCTGGGGAGGTTGCCGAGGCAGCCGTTGGGGTGGCCGTCGTGGTGGTCCTCGTCGTCGTCCTTGGCTCTGTCATCGGCGGCTCACCGCCCTGCAGCGGACCGAGCGTTCGTGCCGACCCACCTTCGGGATGCGGTTGCCATGCTTCCCACATCGGCGCCGGTCGGCCGTCACTGCAGCCTGCAGACCATCTGATGGGGCACGGTTCGCCTGGTCAGCCCACGACTGACAGCGCTGAGGACGACAGTGAGTCAGCGTGCAGGCACAAGGGACTCGCCGCACCCACGGGCATCGAGCACGTGTGCGACTGTCGAGCCCTGGCCCCACGGTCTGCGTCTCCTGCCGTTGCGGCCGGACGTCATCGGGTCTGCGACGACTTGGGCGACAGGGGGACCGTGCCGAGGGCGCCGCGGGGATGACGCTCCAGCGGGCGTCTCATCGAGTGACCCGGGACTTCGGATCCTGCGCTCATGCGGGACAGGTGCCGATCACGGCCAGGTGTCATTACCGCTGAGCTTGCGCGCTCGCCATCCGCGCCGCGCCGCCCGTACCGCCGCCGCCGTCCTGACCGCCGGTGCGGTCGTGCTGCTGGTCTACTCCTTCATCGACCCCGCCACTCCCACCCTCGCGCAGCGCTGGCCGAGCTGGGTCGTCGCCCTGGCCGCCCTGGGACTGGCTAGCTGGTGCTGGCGAGGGGACGCGAACCATCTGGACCGCGCCGGTGTCCTGACCGCCGTCCCGGTGTTGGGCACGGTGCTGATCTGTGCCCAGGCATGGCACACCAGCGACGTCTCGGCCTCGGTGCAGGTCTTCCTGGCCCTGCCCGTCATCGCTGCCGCCACCCAGCTGCGCGCCGGCGGCGCGGCCCTGGCCGTGACCGCCGCCGTCGCCGGAGACCTGGTGGTGACCACGCACTTCCTGGCGCTGCCGGCAGCGCTGACCGACGTCATCTTCGTCGGTACCACCTTGGCGGTGGTGGCGACCGTGCTGGTGCGGCTGTTAGACATCCAGGAAGCGGACAAGGCCGAGCTGGCTCGCCTGGCCGCGGTGGACACCCTGACCGGGCTGGTGACCCGTCGGGTGCTGGACGACGCCCTGGCTGCGTCCCTCAGCTCAGCGGCCTCCGCGCAGGGGACCGCGTTGATCCTGGTGGACGTGGACAACTTCAAGACCATCAACGACGGTCACGGCCACCCCGTGGGTGATGACGCCCTGCGTCACCTCGCGAGGGTGCTGGCCTCCTCGGTGCGCGAGCATGACGCGGTCATCAGCCGCATGGGCGGTGATGAGCTGGCGGTGCTGCTGCCGGGGTGCTCCGCGCAGGTTGCTGCTGCCCGCGCCGCTGACCTGGTGCAGGCGGTACGTGCAGCACCCCTGCGCCTGGCTGACGGGACGCTGCTGCCGGTCACTGTCAGCGTGGGGGTGGCGCAGGTGCCGCGGCACGCGGTGGGCCTGCGCGAGCTGTACGCCGCAGCTGATGCCGCCCTGTACGACGCCAAGCGTGGTGGCCGTGACCAGTTCGCCAGCGCTGGTCTGTGAGGGCCAGGTGGTCCGCTGAGCCAGACCTGCGTCAGTCCTGAGCCGGGTCATCCAGTCTCTTCAAGGCCCACCAGGGCTGGCCGGTCACCGAGGCGCCGATCGGCGGCACTCGCGAACACTCGCGAACACTCGCGAACACTCGATGGCATTGAACGGCATCTGGCGGCTCTCGCCAGTGCTTCGGTGTCGGCTGCCCACTGCGCCAGGGATGTGCTGCCTGTTGCTCCTCGGACGTAGACCCAGGCGACTGGGCCCCAGGTGCAAACGCCGAGACCCAGCCCTACAGGTCTCCGCGCAGCGGTCGATGCACCTGGTGCCGTACCTGCGCGCACCGCACCACCGAAGGGCCACCGTGTTCACCAGAGCCTCCCGCCGCCTCCCCTCTGCAGCCCCCGCGAGCCCGACCAGGACGGTGGTGGAGGCGGAGGCCGACCTGAGGGCCGTCGTGGCCGTGGTCCAGGCCCTGTCCCGGGCCAGCACCCCCGAGGCCGCCGTCGGCGCGGCGCTAGAGGCCGTGCGCACGCACTTCGGGTGGGCCTACGGCTCCTACTGGCAGGTCCACGGCACCGGCTCGCAGGCGGCGCTGCACTTCGCCCAGGAGACCGGCGACGCCGGGGAGGAGTTCCGCCGGGTGACCCTGGCGGCGTCCTTCCGCCCCGGCGTGGGGCTGTCCGGGCGCGCCTGGGCCTCCCGCGAGCTGGTCTTCGTCCCCGACATCGGCGAGGTCGCGGACTGCGTGCGCGCCCCCGCCGCCCAGCGCGCCGGGGTCAGGAGCGGCATCTGCTTCCCGATCCTCGAGGGCGGCGAGGTTGTGGCCACGATGGACTTCTTCACCACCTCGACGCTGACGCCGTGCGAGGGGCGCCTGGGCGCGCTGCGCTCGGTGGGGGTGCTGGTCTCCCAGGCCCTGGAGCGGTCGCGCGAGCAGCACCGCCAGCGGCGGGCGGCCCAGGACGTGGAGGCGGTGAACACCGTGCTGCGCGAGCTGGCCGGCGCCGAGGACGCCGGTGCGGCGGTGCGCGCGGCGCTGAGCACCGTTCGCGCCGAGTTTGAGTGGGACTACGGCTCTTTCTGGGCCCTGGACGCCGCCGCGTCCCCGGCGCCCGTGCTGCGCTTCGACTCCGAGGTCGGCTCCGTCAACGACGAGTTCCGTCGCGTCACCGCCAGCGCGAGCTTCGCCCGCGGCGTCGGGGTGGCGGGGCGGGCGTGGGCCAGCCGCGACGTGGTCTTCGTGGAGGACCTGGCGCAGGTCACCGACTGCGTCCGCGCCCCCGCTGCCCAGCGCGCTGGGGTGCGATCGGGGGTCTGCCTGCCGGTCGTGGTGGGCGAGGAGGTGGTCGGGACGATGGACTTCTTCGCCACCCGCACCCTGTCGCTGTCGACCAGCCGCCGCAGCGCCCTCGCCAACACCGCCTTCCTGCTGGGCCAGGCACTGGCGCGCATCTCCGCCCAGGAGCGCCTGACCGCGGCCGGCACCGAGCTGATGACCTCGATCGCGGAGGTGGAGCGCAACGTGCAGGCGGCCTCGGCGGTCGCCGAGCGCGGCCACCAGCTGACGGAGCAGGCCAACACCGAGGTGGCCGGTCTGGGGGCCTCTAGTGAGGAGATCTCCAAGGTCGTCTCCACCATCTCCGCCATCGCCGCGCAGACGAACCTGCTGGCGCTGAACGCCGCCATCGAAGCTGCTCGGGCGGGGGAGGCCGGTAAGGGGTTCGCGGTGGTGGCCTCAGAGGTGAAGGAACTCGCTGGGGGCACGGCGCGGGCGACCACGGAGGTCGACGAGCGGGTGCGGGCGATCCAGACCCAGGTCGCCTCGGTGATCGAGCGGCTGACGTCCATCACCGGTGTGGTCGATGAGATCAATACCACGCAGGGCGTCATCGCGGGGGTGCTCACCCAGCAGGCCGCTACCACCAGGGCCGTGTTGAGCTGACCTGTTTCTGCCGGACTTATATCCCGGTGGGCAGCGAGGTGGTGGCAGCGCTGGAGTGCCGCGCGCCGTGTCTGAGTAAGCCATCCTCGAGCAGGACACCTCCGAGCCGGTGAGAACCGCAGCGGGGCTGATGAGCGCCCGTTCGCCGGTCCGCGTCTGGGACATGCGATTCTTCACAGCTGATGGTTGCCTGACCCATCAAGTTGATCGACCCCGCGTCCGATGCCTCTCGAATGCCCCACGTGCTCGCCAACGCGCCACAGGTGAGCCTGCGCACCAAGACCGCCACCACCGGCTGCCTCTACCTCAGCGGCGGGACCGCCGGGGCCATGACGACCTCAGCGGTCTGGGGCTCCGTGCGCCCAGCGACCGCGGTGCTGCTGGCCCTGACCCTGCTCGCGGTCCTGACGGGCGCTGCCCTGCTGGTCTGGGGACACCGCGCCCCGCGGTGGTCGATTCATGCCGCGGTCGCCTCTGGCTCGGTGCTCATCGCCGCCGCCGTCGTCCTCAGCCACGACGACACCGCCGCGATGGGTGTGGCTGCCGTCTTCACCCTCTGCGCCATCGGCATCTTGTACTTCTTCGGCCGGCGCCAGGCGCAGGTGCACACCGCCGTGCAGCTCACCGCCGTGGTGGCCAGCCTCGCCTGGCGTGGCATCCACCCCGGCGTGATGGGTGCTCTCGTGCTCGTGCAGCTCGCAGTGGTGGTCACGGTCGGGCGGCTGGTGACGCGAGCCGCCGACAGCGTCCTGGACAGCCTGACCGGACTCCCCAACCGTCGCGGCTTCGAGGAGCGTCTCGAGCAGTCCGCTGCGGACGCCCAGCGGACCGGGACCCGGCTGGGCATCGCCCTGGTGGACGTCGACCACTTCAAGGCGGTCAACGACCGAGGTGGGCACGCAGCCGGTGACGCGCTGCTCCAGCACCTGGCGCGTTCGTGGGTGCACCTCCTTCCGGCCCAGGTGCAGCTCAGCCGCCACGGCGGTGACGAGTTCTCCCTAGTGGCTCCGGCTCACTCGGCAGCGGAGCTGACGCTGATCTGCCAGCGGTTGCGCGAAGCCGCTGCCCCGCACTCAGTCTCGGCGGGGGTGGCAGAGCTCGACACCGCGGAGAGCTGCGCCTCGCTGGTGCGCCGCGCCGACAGCGCGCTGTACGTCGCCAAGGCCTCCGGCCGCGCCCGCACCCGCACCGCTGCACCCGACGACGACGCCCTCAGCGGCGAGCTCGCCGCGGCCCTGGCCGCCGGATCGCTCAGCGTCGTCCTGCAGCCGATCGTGCAGCCCACCACCCGCGGGCTCGTCGGCGTGGAGGCCCTGGCGCGCTGGAAGCACCCGGTGCGCGGCTGGGTCTCTCCAGGGTGCTTCATCCCCGTGGCCGAGCGCACCGGCCAGGTGGCCGCGCTGGGCCTCTTCGTGCTGGACCAGGCCTGCCGCGATGCGGCGGTGCTGCGCGCGGCGCTCGGGCGCGACGTGGTGTTGACCGTGAACGCCTCCGGCCACCAGCTCTCCGACCGCGACTTCGTCGATGACGTCGCCGCTGTGCTGCTCCGCACAGGCTGGCCCGCAGCGCAGCTGGTGGTAGAGGTCACCGAGAGCACCGTGGAGATCGCCTCTTCAGGTGCGCTGACGACTTTGGCCCAGCTGCGAGAGCTGGGGGTGGCGGTGGCCATCGACGACTTCGGCACCGGCTACTCCGCCTTCAGCCACCTGGACACCCTGCCTGCTGACTACCTCAAGCTCGACGCAGCGTTCACCGCGAAGATCACCTCCAGCAGCCGGCGCGCCGCGATGCTGGTGGCCCTGCTCGACCTCGCCGAGCAGCTTAGCCTGACGGTGATCGCCGAGGGTGTGGAGACCGCCGAGCACGCCAACCTGCTCAGCCTGCTCGGCTGCCCGCTGGCGCAGGGCTACCACTACGCACGACCGGCCGCTGTGCACGACCTCGTGGCGGCTCTGGCTACCGCAGAAGACCCGCAGCCGTCGATCTCGGCGATCAACAGGCTGACCGAGAGCTCAGGCGTTGACCACTAGCACCGCAAGGGAACGCGAGGTCAGTCGCACAGCCGCCATGGCACAGCCTCGACTCGAGGAAACGCGCTGGCGTTCTGCGGCCGCTGGGCAGACCCAGCCGCTCGAAGATGGGCTTGCTCTGGGCAACTTCCTTGTCAAGACGCGTCCCGAAGAGGTCGATAACCCAAAGGTGACCCAGACATCCAGCGGCGCCGCCGCCAGCACCGCCGAGGACGCCTTCGCCGCTGGTGCTGCGGCAGCGCGGGCGGCGAGCGAGTCCCTCGACGGCGCCGCGGCCGGGCTCGTCCTGGTCTACACCAGCGTCCGGTACGACCTGAGCCAGCTCCTGGCTGGCGTGCGCTCCATCACCGGCGACGTCCCCCTGCTGGGCGCCACCACGGCGGGGCACGTGGTCGCCGGCCACTACACCGCTCCCGGCAGCGGCGTGGCCGTGCTGGTGCTGGGCGGTGAGCGCTACCGCTTCAGCGTCGCCTCGGCCGTCGGCATGGCCGAGGCCCCAGAGCGCGTCGGCGAGCAGCTGACGACCGCAGCGCGGGCCGGTGCCGGACCCGCAGACACCACTCACCAGCACTCCGCGGTGCTGCTGCTGACCGACGGCCTGGCCGGAGACGGCCAGCGGGTGCTCAAGGGGGTGCACCGCGTCGCCGGCGCAGCAGTGCCCGTCGTCGGCGGCGCGGCCGGGGACGACCGGCAGATGTCAGCGACCGCCGTCTTCCACGACGACCAGGTGCTCACCGACGCCGCGGTCGGGGTCTGGATCTCTTCCCCCGACCCGCTCGTGGTCACCTGCGCCCACGGCTGGCTCCCGGTGTCGGCGCCGGAGGTCATCACCCGCGCGGAGGGTCTGGTCATCCATGAGATCGGCGGTCGGCCGGCAGCTGAGGTGTACGGCGAGCACGCGGTGCTCGGCCAGGTCGGCGCGCGGCTCGCGGAGGAGGGTGAGTCCCAGGCCAGTTACGCGCTCGGAGTCATCGAGCCTGACGGCTCCCACGCGGTCCGCGGCGTTTACCCGCTGCCCGGTGGCGCGCTGGGCACCTTCACGGGCGTCGAGGAGTTCTCCGCGGTGCAGGTGGTCACCGCCGACACCGAGGCGGTGCTGGCCACCGTGGAACCCGTCATCGCGGCCGCGGTCGCCGGCCTCGACCAGCCGCGGGCCCTGCTGGTCTTCGACTGCATCGGCCGCGCGGACATCCTCGGCGACGCGGTGCACGAGGAGGCGGCGGCGATGACGGCCGCCGCTCGAGGCGCCGAGGTCTTCGGCTTCTACAGCTACGGGGAGTTCGCTCGCAGCGCCGGTGTCGGGGGGACCCACAACGCCACCCTCTGCGCCCTGGCGCTGTGATGCTCAACGAGCCGGCGCCGTCCGACGCACCAGCACCGCGTCCCGAGTCCCCTCGTCGCGCCGCGGCACTCCGCCTCGCGGACGACGACGGCCGCACGGCTGGGGCACCCGCTCACCTCGACCCAGAGGTCGCGGTGGCAGACCTGCGTGAACAGCTCGCTGCAGCACGTCGTGAGGCCAGTGCCGCACGCGAGTCGGCCCGACGGGCCCACCGGGACTCCGCGCGCCTGGTGCGCCTGCTGACCGCGCTCTCGCGTCCGGCCGCCGACGCTACCTCATTCGTGACCTTGGCGCTGGAAGCGGTGTCGGAGGCGTTCGGCGCCGACGTGGTCTGCCTGGTGCGCGCGGCGGTACCGGTGGCGGCTGGAGACTCAGACCACGTCGTGGTCGCGGCGTGCGGTTTTCCCCAGGGCGGTGCGCTCGCACTGCCGACCCTGCCCGCGGAGCTGGCCGTCGCTGCGCCTGCGGCGACGTCGTACCCAGCAACCTGTGGTGGGTGGTCGGGTGAGGAGCTCGAGCTGGAGGTGTCCGGCGTCGTCATCCGGTCAGGAGCCCGCCTGGTGCTGGACCCTGCCGATGCCTCAGCTGGGGCGCTGCTCGTCCTGCGCGCCCAGACCGACGCCTTCTCCCCCACCGAGCTGAAGATGCTGCAGTCGCTGACCGAGCGACTGCACGCCGCGGTGCAGGCCAGTGAGCGCCGCAGTGCTGCGGAGGTGCTCGCGACCGCTGGGGCCGCCCTCACCCAGCACCAGGACAGCGCGCACCTGTGCCGAGAAGCCGCCGAGCTGCTGGTGGCGCTGACGGAGGCCGAGTGGGCCGGCGTCGCAGAGGTGCGTGACGGCCGGGCCTACCTCGTGTCGCAGACCGGTCCGCTGGGCATCGACCTGGCGCTGCACTGGCCCCGGGAGACCGAGGACCTTCTGGGGTGGGAGCGGTTGCGCGAGGGCCGTTCGCATCTGTGCCAGGACTTGGCCGGCGTCGTCGACCACCCTGATCGCCCTCCTCACAGCGGCGTCCGCACCGTCATGAACGTCCCGGTGGTGGCTGAGGGAGCGGCCCAGCTGGTGCTGACCGCGCTGCACCGCACACCGTCGGCCTTCTCACGCGTCACTGTGGAGGCGGTGGAGCAGCTGAGCAGTGCCCTGTCCGGCGCGCTGGTCTCCTCGCGCCTCCACGAGGCGCTGCGCGCCAGCGAGCAGAGCGCCCGCCACCGCGCCACGCACGACACCCTCACCGGTCTGGCCAACCGCGCCCTCTTCCTGGAGGAGCTGGAGCGGCGCCTGGCGCCACGGAGCGCCGACGACGGCGACCCCGGAGCCACTGCGGACCACCCGCGGGGTCTGGTGGACTCGACGCCCTCGACCCCGGCCGACGGCCTCGCTGTGCTCTTCTGCGACCTCGACGGGTTCAAGGCGGTCAACGACCAGCTCGGCCACGACGCTGGTGATCAGCTCCTGTGCCAGGTCAGCCAGCGCCTGAGCGCTGCGGTGCGTTCCGGTGACCTCCTGGCGCGCCTGGGAGGGGATGAGTTCGTGGTCCTGCTCGACGACGTGCCCGACGCGGTCGCCGTCCGGCCCGTGGCCGAACGGCTGCTGGCGGTCCTCAGCGAGCCCTACTCGCTCAGCCGCCACGACGGAGGCGCCGAGGTGGTCCGCATCGGAGGCAGCCTCGGTGGCGCTAGTACGGTGCGCGGAGCTCACCCCCACCAGCGCGCCAGTGATCTGCTGCGCCGCGCCGACACGGCCATGTACGCGGCCAAGAGGGCTGGGGGAAACCAGGTGCGCACCGATGTCGCGTCGGGCATCGACAGCCAGATACCCGGCTGACTGCAAAGCCCCTTCTTGAGTCCTGGAACCCGGCTCTGCCAAGCATCACCGTGCAGTGCCTGGGTGGCGATCCCTTGTGACACATGATCACAACCGGCGGTGGTGACGACTTCTGAAGGCTTGAGTGCGCCGGTCGGTGGTGGCCACCTGGGGGCGGTCTCGGGTCAAGCAACACCGCGCTGCTGCCGATCGGATGACCACGTCAAGCTCGCTGGCGCCGAACCGGTCCCATTGCTCAGGAGCCGCCATGTCCATCACCTCGGTCAGCTCGACCACCGCGAGCACCTGGGCCGCCAAGCCGAAGAGCAGCGATGCCAGCGCGGCCTTCGAACAGGTCGTCGCGAGCATCACCGCTCGCCCGACCATCCCCGCCGTTCAAGACAGCTCATGGATGGCCAAGAACCTCTCCGCCCAGGACAGGGCCACTATCACCACCACCGCCGGCATCCGGTTCGGCGCCACCGGCGCCATCCTCGTGCCGATGTCTGCTAGCCCCAACGACAGCTACGCCCTACAGAAGACCGTCCATCAGCTGAACTCCCAGCGCGGAGGCTTCCCCAAGGACCTCACCCCCGAAGAAATCCTGCGCCTGGTACAGCAGAACCCCCCAGGTGCCAACCCCGAGCCGCTGCAGCACTTCTTCAAGCGCACCTACAACGACGGCAAGGTCTTCGGCTGACCGGTGACGGGTACGGGCCGCCGCTGACCGCCCGCTTAGGGGTCCCCATACGCGACCTGGCAGTAGCGGCCTCGAGGCGAGCCCGAACGCATCTGGCGGAGCACCTGCCCGCCGGTGTACAGCCAGCGACAACTCATGCCGATGCCTATGACTCCAACCCCGCCGCTGAGGAGTCTCGGTGTCCGACCAGTTCACCCCCGCAACGACGCAGAGGCGCGTCCACCGGTTCACCGACCGCCCCCTCGGGGTCAAGATCGGCACCTCGGTTGCCGTCCTGGCACTGGTCAGCACCGCCCTGACGGCACTGGCCGTCAACCGCATCAGCGCACTCAGCCAAGACCAGGAGCACCTGTACACCGCTGCGGTTGTCCCCATGAAGGGGCTGAACGACCTGCAGCGCTCCTACCAGGGCGACCGCGCCCGCTACGCCTCCTACCCCTCCCTGAACACCTCCGCCCGCTCCGACATGGTCACCGAGCTCGCTGAGCGCAAGACCACCCTGGAAGACCAGCTCAACACCTACCAGGACCTCGCCAGTAGCCCAGCGCACTTCCAGCAGCTCTCCGCGGCCCTGGAGAACTACTACAGCGTCGCCACCACCCAGCTGGTGCCCGCCGCCGACGCCGGAGATGACGCGGGGGTCTCCGCAGTCCTGACCGGGGACCTGCAGGACGCCGTCGATGCGGTCATGGACGACATCCAGACCGAGGCCGACGCCAACACCCAAAAGGCCGCCAGCGTGAACGCCGCCGGCCAGCACGCCGCGAGCAACGCCATCTGGACCCTATGGGCGGCCCTGGGCATCGGCGTCCTGCTCGCTGGCGCCCTGGCGTGGGTGATCGTGCTGCGGATGCTGCGCACGCTGCGCTCGGTGCGCGCCGCCGTGGAGGCACTGGCCCAGGGTGACCTCACCACCGCTCCCACCGTCGCTGACCACGACGAGCTGGGCCTGATGGCGCTATCCCTGAGCTACGCACTGGAGCACCTGAGGTCGGTGATGGGCACGGTGGCTTCCTCGGCCGGGTCTGTGGCTGCTGCCTCTGAGGAGTTGTCGGCGACCTCCGCGCAGATTTCCGCGGCCGCCCAGGAGACAAGCGCCCAGTCCGCTGTGGTCGCCGGGGCTGCTGAGGAGGTCTCGGCCAGCGTGCAGACCGTCGCAGCTGGCGCTGAGGAGATGGGCGCTGCGATCGGGGAGATCGCCCGCTCCACCAGTGAGGCCACCCGGGTGGCCACCGATGCTGCCAGCGCCGCCGATGAGGCTAATGCCACCATCACCCAGCTCGGGCAGTCCAGCCGTGAGATCGGTAACGTCATCAAGGTCATCACCGCGATCGCCGAGCAGACCAACCTGCTGGCGCTGAACGCCACCATCGAGGCGGCCAGGGCCGGGGAGGCCGGCAAGGGTTTCGCGGTGGTGGCCGGGGAGGTCAAGGAGCTGGCCCAGCAAACGGCTCACGCCACTGATGACATCGCCCGGCGCGTGCAGGCCATCCAGCACGACTCCTCCGGGGCCGTTGCTGCGGTGGGGCAGATCTCTGCGGTGATCGCGCAGATCTGCACCTACCAGACCACGATCGCCTCGGCGGTGGAGGAGCAGGCCGCCACGACCGCGGAGATGACGCGGTCGGTGGCTGAGACCGCTGGGGGCAGTGAGCAGATCGCCGCGAACATCACCGGTGTCACTGCTGCTGCGGAGTCCACCAGCCAGGCGCTGGGCCAAACCGCCTCGGTGGTGGCGGACCTGGCCTTCCAGGCCGGGCAGCTGCGCGAGAAGGTGTCGACCTTCCGCTACTGAGGCTTGGTGACGGGATGGGGCTGCGCTACCGGTCGAGCTGGTCGGGCGTAGCCGCCCGCGCCGCGGGACCGAGATATGAGCTCCTGCGGCCCGCGGGGTGTCCGAGTGAGCCATGGCTACCCGGGCAGCCGCCACGTGTTCACCACGGCGAGGCCGGTGACGGTTCCTGCCCCAACCCCGTCCATGGGCTATATCCCTCTCTCGTTGTCCTGCATGCTCACATAGCACCCTCGGCCGCGGTGATCACTTGCTGGCGGAGATCCAGATGCGGACACCCGAAGCCGCGTGTCAGATGAGTACTACTTGCACGGTGTCGTTGTAGGAGGCCGCACGGCCTCTGTGGCCACGCAGGCGTCGCAGATCAATGCCCACCCCGGTGCAGCCGCTGCCGGTCTACCAGCGCCAACCCCACGGCGCCCGGGTGAGAGCCGGTTGTTATCACAACCCTGAGCACGCCTTCGAGCCTGCAGGACGTCTGCCAGTTGCTGTGCCAGCTCACCGGCGTGGACGGCGTCGGCCTGTCAGCGCAGTTCACCCTCACTATGTCTGTGCCCCTAGCTGCCAGCGATGAGATGGTGCTCTACGCCGAGCAGCTGCAGTTCACCTTCGGTCAGGGACCGTGCTGGCAGGCCCTCCACCAGCGCACACCAGTCCTGCTGGAGGACTTGGGTGACCCCACCTCGCCCACCACGCGCAGCGCACCGCTGTACGCCGCCCACGTCAGCGCCCAGACCCCCTACCAGGCCGCGGCCAGCTCGTGCGCACCGCTGATGGCGGCCCTACCGATGTGCCTGACCTACTACCGCCGCACCGCCACTGCGCCGTGGGACCTGGCCACCGTGGCCGACGCGACGGCCACCGCGGTGGCTGCGCTGTCGGCCGGCGGCCACCAGCACACCCCCGGTAGCCCTCTGACCTATGACTGGCTCGACGGTCCAGCCACCGACGCCCGAGGTCAGGTGTGGGTGGCCGAGCAGGTCATCGCTGAGGCCGTCGATGCCGATGCTGACACCGCCTTGTCGCTGCTGCGTGCGGTCGCTTACCGCGAGGGGCTCACCGTGGATGCGTTAGCCGCTGAGGTGGTCGCCGGCCGTTGGGACGTCAGCGACATCACCGGGCAGCGGTGAGCACCGCCCCCTCTGCTGTCGCGTTCTGCTCTCGTGGGTATGTGAGCAGCTCGGGCGGTTGCTATGGCGGTGGCTGCGCAGGCAGCCGCGCGGCAGCCAGGCAGGTCTGGACTGGACACTCTTGCTTCGCGCCCGCCGCCGTTCCTGCTGCCTCATGGGCCAGCTCGGGCCCGTGAGCCTTCGATGAACCTTGAGCAGCTGGGGGAGGCCGTAGTGGCGAGCATCGCCGGTACCGACCGCCGGATAACTCTCTACACCGCTGGAGGCGACGCGGTCGTGCTGATCAGTGAGGCAGCGCTGCGGCGACTACAGGATCGTGCCGCGCGCGCACCGCTCCTTGAGGATGCAGTTCCCGTGAAGGTTCCCGAGGGACTTGACGCCGCAAAGACCGACGTGCAGATGTCGACGTCGGTAGTGCATCTCACGCGTCGTGAAGGGCAGGTGCTGGGTGCCGTCGCCGCTGGGCTTACTGGCTTGCAGGTCGCTGACGAGTTGCGTTTGTCTGCCAGCACGGTGAGTCAGCACCTGGTCGCCATCCGACGCAAGTACCGCGTCCGCACCACGAGGGATGCTGTTCGAGCCGCCGCAGCGGACGGGCAGCTGGGGTGTGCTGAGTGATGCAGTGAGGCTCTCCTCGGTTGCTGCCCTGGCTTGACGTCTGCTGTGGGAGGGGCTGGTTAAGAGCGGGGTCAGCTCAGGCGGCGCCGAGTGTCCATCTCTTGGGTGCGACACACCTGGTAGGTGATCAGGGCAGTCGTCCGTGCTTGCGGTGTCTGCTCGATGATCGGTGACCGGGCGCATGGCGGCCTCCCGCGACAAGTAGTCAGCCCAGGGCTGTCTCACTTGCGGATCCCCGAGCAGGACAGCCCGAGGCCGGTCAAGCACCGCGACGAAGCCGACAGGTGCCCGGTCGCCGGTCCTCCTATAGAACACCTGCCAGTGCTTCAGCCCGTACGTATGAGTCCAACCAGCCGGGCCTGCAGGTGCCGGCGCTCCACGTCGTTGTCCACCAGCGCCAACGCCCGCTGATACGCCTCAGCTGCCTGCGCGATGCGGCCCAGTCGCCGCAGCAGCTCGCCACGCACCGCATGCAGCCGGTGGTACTGCTCCAACCGCCCAGCCGAGCGCAACGCCTCCACCTCCACCAGCGCCGCCTCATCGCCGCCCACCTGAGCCAGCGCGACCGCACGGTTCAACGCCACCACCGGTGAGGGCCACACCACCAGCAGCTGGTCATACAGCCCCAGCACCACCGGCCAGTCAGTCTCCTCAGCGCTGGGCGCCTCCGCATGCGCCAGCGCGATCAGCGCCTGCAGCACGTACCTGCCCGCGCCAGAATCACCCACCACACCTGCCAACAGCTGGCGAGCCCGCTCGATCTGTCGGTGGTCCCACCTACCCCGGTCCTGCTCAGCCATCTCCACCAGCGCGCCCTGCGGATCGGTGCGTGCCTCCCGGCGGGCGTCGGTGAGGACCAACAGCGCCTCCAGTCCGACCACCTCGGCCTGGTCCGGCAGCAGCCGGCGCAGCTGACCAGCCAGGTGCACAGCACGATCAACCAGGTCGGTGCGCACCAGTGAGGGCCCGGACGGCGCGGTGTGCCCGGTGGCGAACAGCAGGTGCACCACCTCGCACACCCCCTCAACCCTGGCCGGCAGCTCAGCAGGTGTGGGCAGCCGCAGGGGGATGCGCGCCACGGTGACCTTCTTCTTGGCCCGGGTGATGCGCGCGGCCATCGTGGCCTCAGGAACCAAGAACGCAGCAGCGATGTCCGCGGTGGCGACCCCGCACACCAGCCGCAGCGTCAGCGCCACCTGAGCCTCTAGCGACAGCGCGGGATGGCAGCACAAGAACACCAACCGCAGCTGCTCATCACCCCCTCCGGGTTGAGCCACAGCATCGGGACCCTCCATTGCACTCGCCCCCTTCCCCAGGCTGAGCTCTTCGCGCTCGTTGGGGTCATCGCCGGACTCGGGGCCGTGCTCGACGTCCTCCCCGGGCACCACCAACAGCGGCAGCTTCGCGCGCAGGCTCACCTCCCGGCGCACGAGGTCGATGCCGCGGCGACGGGCGGCGGTCACCAGCCATGCGATGGGGTTGGCGGGCACACCACCTGTCGGCCAGGAGCTCAGCGCTGCGGCGTAGGCCTCCTGGGCGCAGTCCTGCGCCAGGTCCAGGTCACGCACCACCTGCATTGCTGCGGCCATCACCTGACCCCAGGCCGTCCGGTGAGCACGCTCCACCGCAGCAGCGATGCCTGCAGGACCTTCGTCTGTGACCTGTCCGGTGGCCTGTCCGCTGGCCTGTCCGGCGCCATCAGGGACCACCGTTCCTTCCGAAGTGTCAGCAGGCACCCCACCGGGCACGTCAGCAACCACCTCAGCGGGGCCCTGCACCCACCGCGGTGCTGTGCAGGAGCAGCTCAGACCGCCTGCGAGACCACGGTGAACGTGGTGCCCGCAGGCGGGCTCGCACAGGGCTTTCAGCGCAGGTGAGCTGGGGGGCGTCAGGGAGCGCAGAGGTCGCCTCATCGACGGCTAAGCGCGTGGCGGAGTAGGTGCAGAAGATGTCCATGTCGGTGTCCCTCAGGAGTGCGTGTCAGGTGATGAAGGCCTGTGCAGATCGGCGGGAGAGGTTCTTGCCGGCATCCTCAAGCAGGTGCCAGCGGCGGCCGCTCGAGGCTGATGCCGGTCCTCAGGGCTGGACCAGGCCACCGCTGTGCACCGGGCGGACCTCCACCCCACCGCCGGCGGACAGCACCGGGTTGGTGCCCGCGATCGCCAGGGCGGTGTCCAGGTCGGGGGCCTCCAGGATGTAGAAGCCCGCCACCACCTCCTTGGCCTCGATGAAGGGGCCGTCGCTGACCGAGCCTGCGCGCAGGCTGGTGGCCATCTCTCGCGGGGTCAGTGCGTAGGCCAGCAGCATCGAGCCGGCGCTGGCGAGCTGGTCGGCGTGAGCATCAGCGGTCGCGGTCTGCTGCGCGGACTGCTCGGGGCTGGCGTGGGGGTCGTGGGCGGAGTCGTCGGCGTAGATGAGGACGGCGTACTGGGCCATGGTGTGCTCCTCGAGCGGTGGGGTTGATCGTCGTAGCGATCCTTGCGCCACTACGTCGAGCGGCGTCGCCGACATCGACACCCACCGACCAAAATTCTTCTCCGAGGCCAGCGCCCCGGCGCTTGCCCCAGTCCGGCTCCTCCATCCACGCACCGACGGCGAAGCGAAGACACCGATGAACCTCTCCGGCAGTGATGCGTCCAGAAGGCATGGGTCACAACCAGTACCTGCTCAGCGATCCGATCCCGGACCGTCAGCGGTGACCAACTGCGCTTCGACCCACCGATGACTTCAGCGCCGTCCCCCAGTCCTTGCCTCATGTCCGCCCCACTCGACCAGCACATCTGCGAACGCGATGCGCTCCTACACTGCCTGCGCGACCAACGCGCCCACGTCCTGGCCACCGTCGGCGGCCTCCACGAGGCCGACCTTCGCCGGTCAGTACTCCCCTCGGGATGGACACCCCTGGGCCTGATACGCCACCTGACCTACGACGTCGAACGGTTCTGGTTCCGCGTCGTCATCAACGGTGAACACCTCGAGCTACCGAGGGACGCTGCTACCTGGAACACCCCCGATGACGTCCCGGCACATGCCGTGCTCGCGGCCTACGAACAGGAAGCGCACCTCGCTGACGGCGTCATCGCCACCCACGACCTGAACGCCTTCGGTAAGCGGTGGCCACTGCACGCCTACCCCGGCACCCCTGACCGCGACCTGCGCGCCACGGTGCTGCACGTCATCGCCGAGACCGCCGGCCACGCCGGCCACCTCGACATCACCCGAGAGCTCATCGATGGGCACCAGCACCTGGTGATGACCTCCACGCCCACCACAACAGCCACCAGACCAGCCCCCAGACCAGCCACCCCAGCAGCCACCCCAGCAGCCACCCCAGCGAACGCCCCTGCAACCACTGAATCGGGGAGCCACCTGTGAGCACGCCCCTAACAGGCACCGAAGGCCTCGGCGCCTTGACCGTCTTCGTCGATGACCTGGCCGCGGAGGCCGACTTCTGCCAGCAGGTGTTGGGGCTGGCGGTCATCACCAGTGATGAGCAGTCGGTGCTGTTCACCTTGGGCGACACCGCGTTGAACCTGCTGGCAGTCCAGCACGCCGATGAGCTGGTCACCCCAGCACCCACTGCTGCTGTCACCGGTGCTGCCCAGATGCTGCTGACCTTGTGGGTGCCTGACGTCGATGCCGTCTGCGATCAGCTTCGGCAGCGTGGGGTCAGGCTGCTCAACGGTCCCGTGGACCGTTCCTGGGGTAAACGCACCGCTGCCTTCGCCTCCCCTGCTGGCCTGGTCTGGGAGGTCGCTCAGGACATCTAGGCCGAGGGCAAGGAATACTTGGCTGTGCAGTGATCGCACAAGCATCGACGAGCCAGCCCAGTGGCCCGAGTAAGCCGTCCCCTTGCGGGCGCTAGCCGAACGCCCGTGGCGGTGCAGAAAAGGGGTAGGCCTCCCCGCACGCACCCGTCACCATGACCCCGTGATGACCACCACGGTGATCGGCGCCGGCATCATCGGCGCCTCCCTGGCCTACCACCTCGCCTCCACCGGCAGCCACGTCACCATCCTGGACAAGGCCCTCCCCGGCAGCGGCGCCACCGCGGAGTCCTTCGCCTGGATCGGCAAAGGCCCCGAAACCCACCACCCTCAGCAAGCGGCCCTACGCGCCCACGTGCTCAGCGACTATCGCCGCCTGGAAGCGGAGATCCCCGACCTGCACGTCCGCTGGACTGGGTCCCTGATGTGGGGGGACGACCACCCCCACCGCGGCCAGCCAGCCACCGAGGACCGCTGGGTCATCACCGGCGACCAAGCCCTCACCCTCGAGCCCGCCCTGACCACCCCACCGACAGCGGCGCTGCACACCACCACCGACGGCGCCATCGATCCCGCCGAGGTCATCGCCGTCCTCCTGGCCGCCGCCCGCGGCCACGGCGCCAGCGTCCGCGCCGGCGTCGCCGCCACCCGGCTACGCACGCACGACGGCCGCGTCACCGGCGTCGACACCACCGATGGACACCTGGCCAGTGACACCGTCATCATCGCCGCCGGCGCCGACGCACCCCAGCTGCTGGCCCCGCTGGGCTTCGACCTACCCGTGGCCCCCTCCCCCTCGGTACTGATGCGCTTCTCGGCCCCACCGCAGTTGGTGCGCACCCTTGTCTCCAACGACGAGGTCGAGGTGCGTCAAGCCGGCGACGGGACCCTGCTGGCGGCGTGGGACTACGAAGCCCAGACCACCCCTGCCGAGCTGCGAGCTGCAGGGGAGGCGATGCTGGGCCGGCTGCGGGCCACCTTCAGCGGCGCTGAGGCGGTGGAGCTGCTCAGCGTGCGGGTAGGGATGCGCCCTATGCCTGTGGACGGCTCTCCCGTCATCGGACCGGTCCCGGGTATGGGTGGGGTCTACCTGGCGGTGATGCACTCGGGGGTGACGCTGGCGGCCACGGTGGGACGCCTTGTCGCTGCCGAGGTGCTCGACGGCGTCGACGCCGGTGAACTGGCGCCGCTACGCCCGGAGCGCTTCGCCAAGGCGCCTCCACCCGAGGGATTACAAGTGCCCTCTCCTGAGGAGCCACCGGTGGACGACCCCAGCGAGCAGACACCCCCGGCACCGCAGCCAGCGCCCGCCACGATGACCGGCGCCGAGATGGCCAACCTGGCCGGCATGCTGCCCAGCGACTTCTACCGCGAGGCCCGCAGCACCCTCGCCGGCCCCAGGATCCTGGCCCACCCCACGATGGGGGCCGGCGGCGAGTGGGACCTGCGCTGCGAGGCCTGCGCCACGGTGGTCACCGAGGACTACGAGAGCGTGCGCGTGATGGCCCACCAGCACAACAACTGGGTCCACGGTGGCGCCCTGGACGTCCGAGTCACCAACATCCACCCCCCTCACCGGCCCCCCGCGGACACGCGCATCCCCGACGCATGGGCCAAGTGGAACCGCGGCCACGCCCGCATCACCGACCTGGTCGACCGCTGCCAGCAGTGGGCAGCCACCTTCCAGCTGCAGATGGACAGTGAGGAGCTGGCTGAGGGGTGGACGCGGTGGCTCATCAGGTCACCTGAGCGTCCCGTGCCAGCCGACTTCAGCCTGGACCTGGGTGAGGCCGTCGGGCAGCTGCGCTCCAGCCTGGACGTGGCGGTCTCAGAGCTGGCGTCGACGCCGACGAGAACGCACGCGATGCCGCTGCTGGCCAGGCGCGGTGACTGGGCCCGGGCACTAGCCAGAAAGCTGGACACGTTGGAGCAAGCCCACGTCGAGGTCATCCGTACTGCTCAGCCGTTCACCACCCACCCCGACCAGCCCAGCGCCTCCCGGTTGCACCTGCTGGAGGAGCTGTGGAACGCCGACAAGCACCGGCTGCTGCCCGGCTCGCTGGGAGTGCTGCAGGACCTGCACCTGCTGTCCGCCACACCGCAGGTGGCGGTGCAGACCCGCAACGCCTTGGGAAACCTTCGGCGCATCGAGCAGGACATCACCGTGGTCGAGACCCGGCCCGTCGATCCCGGTGGTGAGCCGTTCGCCATGTCGCTGACCTTCGCCAACGTCAGGGTGGTCTTCTCCGCTGACCGGGACCGCACCCCTCTCATCGCCGCGGTGGGGCTGTTCGAGGTCGCCGAGGTCGCCCGCCAGCTCCTAGTGGCTCTGGACCACACCTGAGGCCGACCACCAGCTACCCGGGCTGCACACGAGCGGCTCCCGCGAAACCAGGTGACATGCGTACTCGGACCCCACCAGCATCTGCTCTGTGACCGATGAGTCGAACGACGTCTGGACCGCCCAGGTCGCCCAGGACTACGACGCCGCCTCCGCCGGGATGTACGACCCCAAGGTGCTCAACCCTGCCGTGGACTTCCTCGCCCGGCGGGCCGCCGGGCGAGCGGCGCTGGAGTTCGCCATCGGCACCGGCCGGGTGGCGCTGCCCTTGAGCGAGCGCGGGGTGGCGGTCAGCGGCATCGAGATGTCCCAACCCATGGCTGCCGAGCTGGCCAAGAAGCCCGGCGCCGAGAGCATCCCGGTGGTCATCGGCGACATGGCCCATGCCACCGCGCCGGGCCGCTTCGGGCTGGTCTACCTCGCCTTCAACGCCCTGACCTGCCTGCTGACCCAGGACGAGCAGGTGCAGTGCTTCCGCAACGCCGCAGCCCACCTGGACCCCGGCGGGCTGCTGGTGGCTGAGACCTTCGTCCCTCAGCTGCAACGCCTACCCCCCGGGGAGACCGCGCGCCCTTTCGACGTCAGCGCTGAGCACCTGGGCATCGACGTGTACGACCCGGTCAGTCAGCGGTTGACGTCCTTCCACTACGACGTGCGCGCCGGTCAGGCATCCACCTTCCAGTCCCCGCACCGATATGTATGGCCAGCCGAGATGGACCTGATGGCCCAGCTTGCCGGGATGCACCTGGTGGAGCGGTGGGCTGACTGGTCCCAGCAGCCCTTCACCGCCGACAGCGACTCCCACGTCTCGGTGTGGCAGCTGCCCCAGTGAGCGCCGCTGAGGGCAGCTGTGGCGCCGCCGATCACGCTCACCTCGAGGCGAGCGGGGATGGCTGCAACGGAGCACGCACCCAGCCACCGTCGTCTCACCCGCCGACGGTGCGGGTGCTGCTAGAGGCGCGCGATGCCTACGCCCCGCGCGTCCTGTCCCGCGGCGATGGCCCGCTGTGGGAGATGTACGTGGCCAGCGGCTTCGCCGACCGCATCTGCGAACTGCCAATCACCGAGGCTGACCTGGCGGTGCTGGCCGCCGATGAGGAGCGGTACTGGTTCCTTTTCGCCGCGCTGCACCATCCCTACCAACTGACCGAGACGTACCTAGGCCCTGCTGAGCTAGCGCGGTGGTGCCGGGTGATCCTGCACGGCTCCCGCCCTGAGACCGAGGCGTTCCTGACGCGACTGGACCATGGCCGGGCCAACGGGGCGGTGTCCAACCTGCTGCGCATCTTCTGCGGTGTCGACGCCGCACGGCTGCGCGCTGGTTCCTGGTTCGGCCTCCTGGCGCCGCGACACCCTTGACCTGGGGCGAGCCGACCCTCACGCACTCACCGCAAACATGGTCTGCCAGTGGCCGGGTGCAGCAGCAACCGATGCGGCTCCGGCGCCAGGGCTGCGTCGTCGGGGTCTGCTTGTACGGTCGCGCCGGTGACGTCACCGCTGACGCTGAACCCGCCCCGGCGCCTCCTGCATGGGGACCGCGTCGTCGTGCTGTCCCCCAGCAGCTGGGTCGACGGACCAGCAGCCCTCGATGACCTCATGCGAGACCTGTCGTCGTGGGGACTGCGCCCAGAGTTCAGCCCCCACGCCTTCGACCGGCGCGGCTACATGGCCGGCACCGTCACTGACCGGCTTGATGACCTCAACACCGCGCTGCGCGACCCAGCAGTCCGCGCCTTGGTCGCCACGCGCGGAGGCTGCGGCGCCCTGCGCCTGGTGGACGGCGTCGACCAGGACGCGCTGCGCGGCGACCCTAAGCCCCTAGTTGGCTACAGCGACATCACCGCCCTGCACCAGCTCTGGCGGCGCTGTGGGGTGCCGGCGGTCCACGGCGCGGTCCACGGCGCCCACCGCGACCTCGTCCGCGCACAGCTGCTGGACGCGGCCCCGACCAACGTCTCCAGTGATCCGACCACGCTCACCGCAGCGCTGACGACCAGCGGCACCGCACGCGGGGACCTGGTCGGGGGCAACCTGGAGATGCTGGCGCGCTCCACTGGTGTGGTTCAGCCGTCGTGGCAGGGCTGCATCCTCATGCTCGAAGCCAACAGGGCCGCCGGGCTGGGCATGGTCGACCGGGCCCTCACCCAGCTGCGCCTGTCCGGCGCTCTGGACGGCATCACCGGCGTCGCGGTCGGGAGCTTCGATGAGTTCACCGGGTACACCGACCGCGGTTGGACCGTCCTGGACACCCTGCACGACCTGCTGGACGACCTCGGTGTACCGATCCTGGGTGGGCTGCCGCTCGGTCATGTCGATGACCCGGTGCCGGTGCCCCTCGGTGTCCCGGCCGTCCTGGACGCTGACCGTGGCACCCTGGCCATCGACCCGCACGTGCTGTAGACCGTATAGGCGGCTACAAGGTCATCGTGGTCAGGATTATGCTGCCGTGTTCGCTGACCGGCTTGGTGGTTGCGACCTCGGTAAAGCCCACCCTGACCAGCACCCAACGCGATGCGGTGTTCCAGTCCCACACCGTGGCCTGCAGGCTGCGGTGTCCCGATGAGCGAGCCCAGCCGAGCACCGCTGTAGCGGCCTCGGTGGCATATCCCCGCCTCCAGAACCGGCGCAGCAGCTCAAAGGCCAGCTCAGGGTCCTGATCGCCTTGACCTTCGATAAGACCGCAGTAGCCGAGGACCGCGTCGTCGCTCAGTCGCTGCAACGCCAGCAGCCCGAAGGTCGTCGGCGGCACGTCAGGCCCTGCCAACCTACGTGATCCGCACCTACCGCGGCTTCAGGCACTGAGCCCAGCCGCAGGTCGACCCCAGGTGGTAGCTGCCTCGCGGTCGAGAAGTACAGGGCGCAGTTGACGCTTGTGACGGGCTCACCCGCGCCCCGTCTTGGCTCCAGGTTAAGAACTCAGCGTTCGAGCTGGAGCGCGTCGACGCCCATGGAGGGCTCGTAGGACCGGCCGCCGGGGGTCAACGCCGGGCGCTGAGGGCGGTTCGCCGTAACGGGTCGTGCTGCCAGCGCCGCCGCCAGGTGGCGGGTGCTGGGCATTCCCTGCTGTGCAACGGCGACGGCACTAGTGGGGGCGGGGGTCGACGGTCCGCTGGCCGCGGTGGCGGTCTCGCGCAGCTCGGCGGCGTGCTCGGCGCCCTCGGTTAGCCCGCGCACCAGGGGCGGCACGGTCACGGTGGGCCCGGAGAACTTCCAGTCGTAGGGCTTCGCGGCCGACCAGGCGCCCTCTGAGGGCACCACCCACAGCCCGCCGTCGAGGTGACGGCGGGCGACCACGTCGAGCGCCTCGGTCAGGCCCGCGGCGGCCAGGGCGATCTCGCGGGCGGTGGCCAGGTCCCGGCCGGGGGTGGCTCCTGCCGGTGTCGCACGGTGGGAGGTGAGCCAGCGGGCGACCTCGGTGGCCTGCGCCAGGGGCAGGGGGTCGCTGGGGTTGACCGTCTCGGTGCGACGTGGGGTGGCTGAGACCGCCGCCAGGCGGGTGCCGTGCTCGTGCAGGGAGGCCGCGAGTTCGGGTGCCCACTCCCCTCCACGGTGAGGGGCGGCGGCTTTGGCGAGCACCGCGGCGTGCAGCGCGGCCCGGGCGGTGAAGCCGGTGACCATGTGCAGGTGCCCGGGGCTGACGTGTCGGGCGGCGAGGAGTTGGTCTGCGACGTTGCGAAGGGCCGGGGCGACCTCGGTGATGTCGCGCACCGGCAGCAGCTGGCGGGTCGGCGGCTGGCGTAGGTCGGCGATGTCGGGCAGGGGGCCGGCGGCGGCCAGCGCGCGGGCCGCGGCCGCTGCGGTACCCAGGCCCGAGCCGGCGGCCTGGCGCAACTGCTCGGCGAGTTCTGGGCGCTCGGCGTGCTGTGCTGAGGCGGCTAGGTGGCGGTCCAGGGTGTTGATGGCCTGGGTGAGGGCGGCGACGTGGTCCAGGGCGCTCCAGGCCTGGTCGGCGCGGGGCCGGCTGCTGGGCAGGGCGGCGCGCCAGTGGTGCTCGGCTAGGGAGGCGTGGACGGCGACGCGCTCCCACAGCTTGCCGGTGGCGTCGGTGCTGGAGCGGGCGGTGATGACGGACAGCGGCAGCTCCGGGTGGGGGCGGGGCTGGCGGTGGATGAGCTGGCCGAGGGTGCGCAGCGGGTGCTCGACGAGGCCCTCCAGGGTCGGCGCGGCGGACCCCGATCCGAGTCCGGTGAGGTCGAGGTGGACCGTGCGCGCCAGGTCCAGCACCGCACGGCGCCCGGTGAGGGCGGCGTCCAGGTCCGCGGCCGTGACGTGGCCGTCGCGGGTGAGCAGCCGCGCCAGGTGGCGGGCGGTGGCCTCGGTCTCCTCTCGCCAGCTCACCGGGTGCGCCCGTCGATCTCCGCAGCCTGCTCGGCCACCTCGAGGCGGGTGAGGAGCTCGTGCAGCAGCTGGGCGCCGTGGCCGGCGCGCAGGGCTTCGCCCAGGTCCTCGCCGTCATCGGTGACGGCGACGAGCTCGGTGATGGCCTCGGTGACCGCGGCGCGGATGCCGGGCAGGTCGCTGGGTCCGGTGGTGGGGTAGGTCAGCGGTGGCAGGGGCGGGGTGACGTCGGCCAGGCGCAGGATCACCTCGGAGCTGGACAGGACGGCGTCGGCGTTGCCGTTGCCGACCAGGACGGCGGCGAGGTGGGCGCTGGCACGCTCGATGCCGGGGTGGGCGGTGCCGCTGGGCACCGCGGTAGAGGTCGTGGGCTGCTGGGTGCTCATGGAGGCCATGGTGATGACACTTCTCCGTCAGTGTGGATCACCTGTGGATAACTACAAGGGCTGTAGTTGAATCGACCCCGGGCACCGATGCTTCAGCGATGCATGGTGGGCAAGAGCAACAGAACTGAGTCCGAGCGACCAAGCCGGTGGGAGCGCGGGTGCTGAACCAATCAACCGTCGTTCTGCAGGCCCCGTCAGGCGTCTTGCCGGAGGCCGCGAGGAGGCGACGCCTTGGGGCGGGATGCCGCTAGGCCCCTCGTTCCGGCACCGGTCACCACCCCCGCAGTAGGCCAAGTCCTCGCAGGCGCTCACCGTCGGGTCGAGCGCGTCCGCAGCCCATTCAGCGTCTCGTGCGTGAGCGCATGCGCGCGACGGGCACAGCGTCACCGCATGTCCCGTTCGGCGCGGTGAACTGAGCGGGACGCAGGGACCGCTGGTACCTCCTACATGCCTGCCCCGTGCCTCATCAGTACAGGTGGACCACGACGTCGAGCCCGTGGTCCCGCAAGTTGGTCCAGTGCCGGTCACCGGTCAGGACGGGCAGCCCGGCCTCGCGGGCGTAGCCCAGCACGCTGACGTCGGCCAGGGACAGGTTGCCCGCCTTGGCGCCCGCGGCCCTGGCAGAGGTGCGGGCGGCCCTATCGATGGCGCGCAGGGCCGGGAAGTGCCGGGCGGCGGCTGCGGGCAGGTCGACCAGCTCGACGCCGTAGGCGCGCAGCACGGGTTCGACCTGCGTCGGCGCGAGTCCGGACTTCTCGTAGACCTTGTAGAAGACCTCCCCGAGGTTGACCGAGAGCAGGACGCTGCCCAGCAGGCAGTGGGTCAGGGCTGTGGCGCGGGGGTCGCGCTGCAGGACGGCCAGGACGAAGGAGGCGTCCAGCACCAGCGGAGCTCGAGGTCCCGCGAACTCCTGCGCCCCGGAAGGGGCAGGAAGAGCCGAGACGGGGTCGCCCCCCTGCTGCTCGGGCACGCCGGTGCGCGGCGAGGCCGCCGGCGCACCTGCTCCCGGAACCAGCCCCGAGGTCGGCTCCATGGTGGGGTCGTTGCTCATGCCGGTCCGTCGCCGTTCACCTCGGCGCGGGCCGACGCACCGCCCCGGTCCCGGGGTGAGCCATCGGCTGAGTCGTCGACTGTGTTGTCGACTGAGTCCTCGACTGGGTCGTCGGCCTCGGCCTCGGCCTCGGCGAGGGCTTCAGCGGCCCGCTCGGCCAGGAGCTCCTCAGCCATGGAGCCGGCTGGTTCCTGGGCGGGGTCACGGCCTTCGGCGGTGGCTTGGGCGCTGGCGCGGGCGGCGATGCCGGCGGCGATGGCGTCCTGGAGCTGTTCGAGCAGAAGCTGGGGGGACTCCAGGACGATGCGGCCGCGTTCGTCGACGTGGGCGACCAGTGCCGAGCCGGGCGGGATGCCGGCGGCGGTGAGGATGTCGCGGGGGATGGTGGTGCGACGTAACCGGTCGACCTGGAGGGAGCCACGCGCCAACTCAGTCATATGTGGATGGTAGGCCCAGGTGTGGATGAG
>Ga0325401_1000094_pt1 | contig 49736 bp, 36 predicted proteins | sample PopdelMetagenome_FD_205666 | JGI IMG/M metagenome (GOLD analysis project Ga0325401, IMG submission 205666) | Populus deltoides microbial communities from Bellville, Georgia, United States - Xylem-PdKOR-R2 | ecosystem: Host-associated > Plants > Phyllosphere > Stem > Wood/Secondary xylem | place...
CGTTAACACCTGTTTTGACCGGTAATTAAGGTTTATCATCGACAAGACCTGCCGAGAGAACGTTTCTCGGGGGGAATATCCAGGTGAAGTCTTCGGCTATCCGGCTGCCGCGTCGGCGTTTCCTGAAGCTCAAGGGCAATGTGGTCGAGATGGCGGTCGGCCTGCTCGTCCTGTCAATGGTCCAGGGCCAGACGGCGCAGGCCGAGACGCTGCCCGCGGGCGATGCGCCCCAGCCTGCCGGGCCCGAGCTGCCCGAGGCGCTGAAGGCGGTCGATCCCGACGTTATCCGGACGCTGACGATCGACGAGTTGAAGGCGATGCTCGATGCCAAGGCGCTCGCCGCGCTCGGGCTCGATGCCGGTTTCATCCAGTTGCTCGACACCGACGCGTCCGCCGCGATCCATCGGCTGGAGGCGGCGTTCCGCGACAAGATCAAGGCGGCTGCCAAGGGCGAGGCCAAGATCGTGTCCGCCGGCGACGTCCACCACGACGTGCATCACGAGGATCGCGAGGGCGCGGACCTCCACCATGACTCGGGCCTGCTCGGCAGCCTGTCGCCGCTGTTCCTGCTTGCCGGTCTCGCGGTGGTGGGCGGCGGCATCGCGCTCGCGGCCGGCGGAGGCGATGACGACGACGATGGCCGGACCACCGCCAATATCGCACCCGTCGCCAATGCCGACACGGTGACCACCGCCGAGGACACCCCCGTCACCTTTAACGTGCGCACCAACGACAGCGACGCCAATGGCGGCACGCTGGCGGTCACCCAGATCAACGGCACCGCGCTGACCACCACCAGTCCGGTCGCGATCACCGGCGGGTCGATCAGCCTGGGCGCGGACGGCCGGCTGACCTTCACCCCGGCCGCCAACTTCAACGGCACGCCGTCCTTCACCTATACGCTGTCGGACGGGCAGGGCGGTACCGCGACCGCGAGCGTCAGCCTGACCGTCACCGCGGTCAATGACGCGCCCGTCGCCGTCAACGACAGCTTCACCACCGCGGAGGACACCGCGGTCACCATCGCGGTGCGCGCCAACGACACCGATGTCGACGGCGACACGCTGACCGTGACCCAGGTCAACGGCGCCGCGATCACCGCGACCACGACCGTCGCGGTCAATGGCGGCGTGGTCAGCCTCAACGCCGCGGGCAGCCTGGTCTTCACGCCCACCGCGAACTTCAACGGCACGCCCAGCTTCACCTACACCGTGTCGGACGGCAAGGGCGGCACCTCCACCGCGACCGTCAGCGGCACGGTGACCGCGGTCAACGACGTGCCGGTCAACACGCTGCCGACGGTGGTCGGGGCGATTGCGCAAGGCGTGGCGGTCGCGATCCCGGGGTTGTCGGTAGCGGACGTCGATGGCGATGCGGGCACCTTCACCACCCGCCTGTCGGTCCAGCACGGCACGCTGGTTGCCGGCACCGTCCCGGGGGGCGCGACGATCGCGGGCAGCGGTTCGGGCAGCGTGACGCTGACCGGCACGCTGGCGCAGGTCAACGCGTCGCTCAAGGCGATCAGCTACACCAGCACCACCGGGTTCAGCGGCGCGGAGACGCTGACCGTCGCGACCAGCGACGGCCAGGCGACCGACACCGATACGCTGTCGCTCACGGTCGCGCAGGTCACCCAGGGCGTGGTGATCGACGGCTATGTGGCGGGCGCGCGCATCTTCTTCGACGCCAACGGCAACGGCCAGTATGACGAGGGCGAGGTCACCGCGACCACCGACGAGTTCGGCCGCTTCGCGCTGGTCGGCGAGCCGCGCGGGACGATGATCGCGATTGGCGGGGTCAACACCGACACCGGCCTGCCCAACACCATCGTCCTCAAGGCCCCGGCGGGGTCGGGCGCGGTCACCCCGCTGACCACGCTGGTCGCCAACCTCGTCGAAACGGGTGCCGACCTCGCGACCGCGCAGGCGCAGGTCGCCCGCGCGTTCGGTCTGCCCGAGGGGCTCGACCTCGGCCGCTTCGACTTCCTGTCGGCGGGCAGCGACCCGGCGCTGGCGTTCGCAGTCCAGAAGGTCGCGCTCCAGATCGCGACGGTGATGATCCAGGCGCAGGCGGCGGGCGTCGGTTCGGCCGCGGTCGCACAGCTCGCGCAGATGGCCAAGGCCGGCGCGGTCGACCTCGGCAACCCCGCGCAGCTGACCTCGCTGCTCACCGCGGCGGGCGCCGATCCGGCGGTCGCAAGCGCAGCCGCCCAGAAGGCGGCGTCGATCAATCTCGCGATCGCCGCAGCGACCTCGCCTGATGCGGTGGTCGACACGGTCCGCGACCTCAACCAGCCGAACGCCAACCTGCCTCCCGTCGCGCTGGCGGATGTGGGCAAGTTCGGGCTCGGCTTCTCCGCGACCATCCCCGTGCTGGCCAACGACAGCGATCCCGAGGGGCGCGCGCTCAGCGTCGTCGCGGTCGAGGGCCGCCCGGTCGCGATCGGCCAGTCGGTCGATGTCGCGCATGGCAGCGTGACGTTGGGCGAGGGCGGGGTCCTGACCTTCACGCCCGCCAACGGCTTCCTGGGCAGTCAGAGCTTCACCTACACCGTCGCCGACGCCGCGGGCGCGACGGCCACCGCGACCGCGACCGCCAGCCTCGCGGGGCCGGTGCTGCCGGTGTCGGCGGAACAGATCGGCTTCGCGGTCGGCCATGCGCCCGAACTCGCCGCGGCCGGCGTCCACACGATCGACGCCGCGACCGACGTGGCGAGCCTGTCGGATAGCCAAGCGCAGGCGCTGGTCGCGGCGGGGATCGACTTCGCGGAAGGCGACAGCGTCACCGTCCAGGCGGAGGGCACCCACCTCAACACCTCGCTCAAGGGGCTCCAGTCGCTCCATGTCGATGCGATCCGCGTCGGCGCGGGGATCACCGCGCTGGCGGTGGATGCGGGGGGCTCCCTCGGGTCGCTCAGCGCGGCCGACCTGCCGAGCTTCACGCTCACCCAGAGCGACGATGCGCTCGACGTGACGCTCAACGTCGATGCCGGCACGATCGACCCTTCGCTCGACCTCACGGCGCTGGCGACCGCGCTGGGGACGGCGGGGGTCGATCATCTCGGCGTCACCGGCGGCGGGCTCGCGCTCGACCTGTCCCAGGCGCAGGCGCTGGCCGGCGCGGGGCTCGACTTCGCGAGCGCGGCGGACATCACGCTCGACGTCGACGCCGCCCAGGCGGTCCAGCTCGCGGGCGACCCGTCGCTGCTGGCGGCGCTCCATGTCGATCACCTCGACGTGGCCGGCGCGGTCGAGATTACCGAGACGCAGGCGGGCGCGCTGGTCGGCGCGGGCGTCGACTTCGCGGAGGCGAACGACGTCACCCTCTCGGTCGAGGGCACGGAGATGCGGACCTCGCTCAAGGGGCTCCAGGCGCTCCACGTCGACGCGGTCCGCGTCGCTGCGGGTACTGCGGTGCTCAGCATTGCAGCAGGCGGCGCGCTTGACGGCATCTCGTCCGCGGACCTGCCCTCGTTCACCGTCCATCAGAGCGACGCATCGCTCGACGTGACGCTGACCGTGGACGCGGGGACGCTGGCGACCGGCTTCGACACCTTCGACCTCGCCCCGGCGCTGGCGACCGCAGGCATCGACCATATCGGCGTCGCGGGATCGGGCGACCTCGGCCTGTCGCTCCAGCAGGCTTGGGGCGTCGGCGCGGCGGGGCTCGACTTCGTGCCGGCCGCGGAGGTGGTCGTCCATCTCGGCCAGACCGAGCTCGCCGGCCTCACCGAGCCGGGTGAGGCGGCGTTGCTCGGCCAGATCGGGGTCGATACGCTCGACGTGATCGGCGACCAGGCGACGATCGGCGACGATCAGGCGGCGAACCTCGTCGCGGCCGGGCTCCACTTCGCGGAATCCGACACGATCACCGTCGCGGCGGAGGGGACCCAGCTCAACACCTCGTTGAAGGGCCTCCACGACCTCAAGGTCGATGCGGTGTCGGTCGCCGCGGGCGTCGCGGTGCTCCATGTCGATGCGGGCGACCTCGCCGGCATCGCCGCGTCCGACCTGCCCCAGTTCGACGTGGCGCAGTCGGACGACGCGCTCGACGTCACGCTGCGGGTCGATGCGGGCGAGATTGGCGAGATCGAACGGCTGGCGCAGGGATTGCGCGACGCCGGTGTCGATCACATCGCGCTCAACCAGCCGCTCGACACGCTGACGCCCGAACAGGCCGACGCGCTGGCGCAGGTCACCGGACGCACCGGCATCGACTTCACCTACGAGGCGTTCGACAAGGCGGAGGCGCGGTTGATCGATCCCGCCGACATCCGGGCGGAGGCGGAACTGCTGTCCGAACTGCGCGACGCGCATGTCGGCGCGGACGACGACGGCACCGGCGGCACCTTCCGGATCGAGGATGGCGCGCATCATGCGCTGGCGGAATCCGGGCTGCTGCGCGCGTTCACCGCCGACCACCTCGTGATCGACGGCACCGGCTCGGCCGACACGCTCCACGCGACGCTCAAGGACATCGCCGACATGGGAGTGGACGAGGTGCAACTCGCCGACGGGCACGGCGCGCCGGTCTATGTCGAACTGGGCCTCGACGGCGAGGGCGCGGGCGAGATCGCGGCGCTGCTGCGCTCGCTCGATGCGGGCAAGGACGGGCCCGAGCCGCTGTTCCAGGGCAACGACAAGGTCGCGCTGGTGCTCGACGCTGACGCCGCCCACCAGCTGGCGGAGGTCGACGGCGCGATCGAGCAGCTGAAGGCGATCGGCATCACCGAGATCGACGTACTGGCGGACGACAGCGGCCAGGGTGCCCCGGCGTTCGGCGACGCGGGCATCGAGGTGAAGCTGATCGGCCAGGACGACGAGCTGTACCGCCACCTCCACCACGACCGGTAAGGGCAGGGGGCTCCGGCCTCCTCCCTTCACCCTCGCCTTTCTTCTGTCACCCCCGCGCAGGCGGGGGTCCCGCTTCTTCCCGCCGGCTGCGGGGCAAGGCAGCGGAACCCCCGCCTGCGCGGGGGTGACGACGTTGGCGACTGATCGTTACCCCACAAGGTAACCGCGTCTTAACCAAGGTTGCCGCAGTACCAGCCCCGTAATCCAGGGGCACCGACGCACATGGCCGACGACAAGCGGGATGCAGGCAAGCCGGCGGGGAAACCCGTGGCGCAGCTGCTGAAGGCGTGCCGCCATTCCTTCTATCTCGTGTTCGTCTTCACCGCGATCACCGAATGCCTCGCGGTCGCGCCGATGCTCTACATGATGAGCACCTATGACCGGGTGATCTCGACCAGGAGCGGCGTGACGCTGACCTCGCTCACCCTGCTGATCGTCGGCGTATACCTGTTCTGGTCGTCGCTCGAATGGATGCGCACGCGCCTGTTGATCCGCATCAGCTTGCGGACCGACTGGGACCTCGCCGCCGACGTGTTCGACGCTTCGTTCCGCCGCTCGGTCGGGCGGCGCGGGGTCAACGTCCAGCAATTGATGGGCGATGTCGTCTCGTTCCGCCAGTTCATGACCGGCGAACCGATCCTGGCCCTCATGAGCGCGCCGTTCGCGATCGTGTTCGTGATCGTCGGCGCGTTGTTCCACCCGTTGCTCGCCGCGTTCATCGCGACCGCCGTCGTGCTGATGATGCTGTCGGCCTGGTTCACCCAGAAGCTGTCCTCGCCGATCCTGAAAGCCGCCAACGACGAGAATGCGGAGTCGCAGCGCGTCGCCGCCGACAGCCTGGCGCAGGCGGACGCGACGCTGGCGCTGGGCATGCTTCCCGCGGTCCGCCGCCGCTGGCACGACAAGCACCGGATGTTCCTCCAGATGTCGGTCAACGCCTCCGAAGCCAGCGGCATCGCCGGGGGCCTGTCCAAGTTCCTGCAAAAGGCGCTGCCCTCGCTCCAGATCGCGCTGGGTGCGTGGCTGGCGATCGAGGGCGAGATCACCGGCGGCATGGTGATCGCCGCCTCCATGCTGATCTCGCGCTCGGTGTCGCCGATCCAGCGGCTGATGGGCAATTGGGGCCAGATCGTCGCCGCGCGCACCGCCTACGACCGGCTCAACGTGCTCCTGTCCGAGGAGGCCAAGGCGCAAGGGCGGATGGCGCTGCCCGCGCCCACCGGCCGTCTCGACGTTTCGGCCGCGGCCGCCAGCCCGCCGGGCGCGGCCAAGCCGGTCGTCACCGACGTGCAGTTCGCGATCCGCCCGGGCGAGGCGGTCGCGATCATCGGCCCGTCGGGATCGGGCAAGACCTCGCTGACCCGGCTGCTGGTCGGCGTGTGGCGGCCCGCTGCGGGTTCGGTCCGCCTCGACGGCGTCGAACTGTCCGAATGGAACCACGACGAGGTCGGCCCGCACATCGGCTTCGTCCCGCAGGAGATCCGCTTCCCCGAAGGCACGATCGCGGAGAACATCGCCCGTCTCGGCCCGGTCGACAGCGACAAGGTGATCGCCGCGGCGAAGCTGCTCGACCTGCACGACACGATCCTGGGCTTCCCCGACGGCTACGATACGCATCTCGGCAAGACCGGCTTCCAGCTGTCGGGCGGCCAGCGCCAGCGCCTCGCGATTGCGCGCGCCTTCTATGGCGACCCGGCGTATGTCGTGATGGACGAGCCCAACGCGAACCTCGACGAGGTCGGCGAGACCGCACTGCTGAAAGCGATCGTCGCGATGAAGGCCCGCGGCACCGCCTTTGCCATCACCACCCACCGCCCGCGCCTGATGAGCGTCGTCGACAACCTCCTCGTGTTGCGCGCCGGCCGTCAGGTCGGCTTCGGTCCCGCGGCCGAGATGATCGCCGCGGTCCGCGACCTGCGCGCCAGCCCCGCTCAAGCTGCCTGAGGCTCCCATGGCAACCGTCATCCACGGCAATTTCGCGAGCCGCCTCAAGCGCGGCTGGAACCCCTACGACCCCGCCAAGCTGCGCGACCGTGGGCTGGAGCCGGTCGCGGTGGAGGAATCCACCGTCCGCAAGCGCGGCACCTGGCTGATCGTCGCGGCGGTAGGAGCGTTCTTCGTCTGGTCGGTCACCGCGCCGATCGATGCCGGCTCGAACATGGCCGGCACCGTCACCGTCGCCGGTTATCGCAAGGCGGTGCAGCACCCCACCGGCGGGGTGGTCAGCAAGGTGCTGGTCAGCGAAGGCGACACGGTCAAGCAGGGTCAGGTCCTGCTCCGCATCAACCCGCTCGAGACCGAGGCGACCCTCACCAACCTGCGCCAGGAATACATCAACACGCTGGTCTCCGAGAGCCGCGCCAAGGCCGAGCTGCTCGGTCGCGGCATCGCCTGGGACCCCGAACTTGTGGCGCTGGCGAAGGAAAGCCCGGCGCAGGTCGCCGAGGCCAAGATGCTCCAGCAGCGCTTCTTTCAGATGCGCCGCGCGCAGTACAGCGAGCAGGCGCGGGGCCTCAACGAGCAGATCAGGGGCCTGTCGGGCGCGGTCGCCTCGCACCGGGTCCAGCTCGGCACGCTGTCGGACGAGCTGACCAACGTCGAGAACCTCGCCAAGGACGGCTTCGTCCCCAAGGCGCAGGTCAACACGACACTTCGCAACAAGGTCGACCAGGAGGCCGCGCTCCAGACCGCGCAAGCGGACGTGGGCAAGATCCGCGCGCAGATGGCCGAGACCCAGTCGCAGTTCCAGGGCGAGGTCGCCAAGGAGCTGACCGAGCTCCAGAAGAACCGCGAGGCGCTGGCGACCAAGCTGTCCGCCGCGCGCTTCGCCCAGTCGCTCTCCGAGATTCGCGCGCCCGTGTCGGGCTCGGTGGTCAACCTCAAGGTGTTCACCGAGGGCGGGGTCATCAACGGCGGCGAGGTGCTGATGGAGGTGGTCCCCTCCAACGGCGCGCTGATCGTCGAGACCAAGGTGCCGCCCGCCGCGATCGACAAGGTCCGCGCCGGCATGCCCACCGACGTCCGCTTCACCTCGTTCAACGCGACGATCACCCCCGTCGTCCACGGCCGGGTTAAGTCGGTCGGGGTCGACCGGATCAAGGCCAAGCCCGGCGAGGAGGTGCGCGAGAACGAGGATTACTACCTCGCCCAGGTCGAGATCGGCCCCGATGCCCTGAAAGCGCTCGGCGACCACCAGCTGCGCCCCGGCATGCCCGCCGACGTCATCGCCAAGCGCGGCGAGCGCACCTTCATGGCGTGGCTCCTGAAGCCCCTCGCCGACAAGTTCGCGCGCGCGTTCAAGGACTGATCCGATGCCGTTCGCATCCGCACCGGCCGGAGCCGTACTCGCCGCCGCGTTAACCATGAATCCTGTTGCTGCGGGATCGCTTCCCCACCCGCTCGCCCTGAGCCTGTCGAAGGGCCGTTCTTGCTTCTGCGAAGGGGAAGGGCGGTGCTTCGACAAGCTCAGCACGAACGGGAGCGGGGCGACCGCGCCGGGAGCAAATGCGAGCGGGCCGGGCCAATCCGGCATCTCCGCCCCCGGCATCCCCACCTCCGGCGCGGCCGGCCAGGGCACCGGCACCATTACCAGCGCGCCCCCGCCGGTGACGATCCAGCAAATCCCCTCCAGCCCCGCGCTCCCCCAGCCCGCGCTGGGCGGCCGGGTCGAGAGCTTCCCGCTCCCGCCCGCCACCCCGCCGATCCAGGCCCCCGTCGCCCCCGCTGCGCCGCTCGCCGGCCCACAGCGCCCGCTCGGCGACACGCCGGAAGCCGCCGGTCCCGCCGCACCCGTCCAGGGCCCGCCCGCCCCCGGCGCGGCGCGCGTCCGCCAGCCGGGTGCGCTCGACCTCGTTTCCGCCTACGACCTCGGCCGCGACAACGATCCGACCTACCAAGCCGCGATCGCCGAGCGCGACGTCAACCGCGAGACCGCGGGGCAGACGATCACCGCCTACCTCCCCCAGGCGAGCTATTCGTACAACAACATCCCGACCGAAGGCGGCGCGCGCCACGTCGCGACCGTGACCCAGCCGATCCTGTCGATCTCCGGCCTCGCGACGCTCAAGCAGCGCGGGCCCCGCCGGGCGTACGCCGACGCGACGCTGGAGGTACGCGCGCAGGACCTCGCCACCCGGACGATGACCGCGGTCGCCGACATCATCAAGGCGACCGAGGCGATCGCGCTCAACGACGCGCGCATCACCGCCTTCCGCACCCAGTCCGCGCGCGCCGACCGGCTCTACCAGTCGGGACAGGGGACGGTGACGGATGCGCGCGACATCGCGGTTCGTTACGAACAGGCGCTCGCCAACCGCATCCTCCTGCAAAGCGACCTGATCGCCGCCTCGACGCGCCTCAAGTCGATCACCGGCCAGCCCGTCCCCGAACGGGCGTTCCGCCTGCCCGACCAGTTCGGGGCGGTGCGGCTCGAAGCCGCCGAGGCGTATCTGGGCCGGCAGGAGGCCGCCAACCCGCAAATCGAGGCCGCGCGCCAGACCGAGCGGATCAACCGGCTCGAGGCCCGGCGCATCCGCGGCTCGATCTTTCCGGTGGTGGGGGCGAGTGCGACCTACACCCGCCGCAACGAACTGTCGGACAGCTACGTCGGCATCTCGGTGTCCGCGCCCTTGAACGCCGCCTCGCTGTTCCAGGTCGGCGCCGCCAACGCGACCGTGCGCCGCTCGTTCGAGGAGCGCCGGCTGGTCGAGGAGCGCGCCCGCACCGAGCTCGAACGCCTCCACGCGCTGGTCGACGGCGGCCGCCAGGCGCTCGCCATCAACGCCAAGGCGATCGCCGCGGCCGAACTGTCGGTCGAGGCGAACAGCCGCAGCTACGAGGGCGGGGTCAGGACCAACGTCGACGTGGTGAACGCGATCCAGACGGTGTTTGAGGTCAAGAACGCCTATGTCCAGGCCGCGACCACGCTGGCGACCAACTACCTCAACCTCCAGCTGCTCGCCGGGGTGGACCCGGAGGACGCGTTGGCGACCACCCAGGCGTTCCTGCTGGCGCGGTGAGATACCTCTATCGATCCTGTATCGACTTTGATACATGCCGCGCATGAAGCCGATCGCGTTCCTAGGTGACAGCCTCGATCGGCTGCGGGACTTCCCCGATGGTGCGCGGTCGCAGGCCGGCCACCAGCTGAGCGAGGTCCAGCATGGCGCCGACCCGGACGATTGGAAGCCGATGACCACGATCGGCCCCGGTGTGCGGGAGATCAGGGTGCGGGATCGGGCCGGCGCCTTTCGGGTGATCTACCTGGCGACGCTGCCCGAAGCGGTGCTGGTGCTGCACGCTTTCCAGAAAAAGACGCAGGCGACGAGCCAGCAGGACATTAATTTGGCAGCCGCCCGGCTGCGCGCATGGAAGGGAGCCTGGTGATGGACGTCCAGATGTTCGACGACGTGTTCGACGCCCTCGCTGACACGCCCGCGGAAGCTGCCAACATGAAGGCCCGCTCCGAGCTCCTTTCGGCGATCAAGCGTCATGTCCGCTCCTGGGACCTGCCGCAGGAGGCGGCCGCCAGGAAGCTCGGGATCACGCGCCCGCGCCTCAACGACCTCCTTCAGGGTAAGCTCGCGAAGTTCTCGCTCGACGCGCTGGTCAACCTCGCCACCGCCTCCGGGCTGACCGTGCATGTCGGGGTCGAGGCGGCCTGACGGACGAGGGATGGACGGGATTGACCCATTACTGACCCAGGCTCAGGCCCGCCGCGATGCCGGCGATTGGGCAGGGGCCGCGCGGCTGTTCGCCCAAGCCGCCGAGGCGCGGCCGGGGGATGCTGCGGTCGCGCAGAACTTGGCGCTCGCCCGCTACGCCGCAGGCGACCGGCGCGGGGCGGGGGAGGCGGCCGCGCAAGCGGTCGCGATCGACGGGGCGATGTGGCAGGCGCGCGCGCTCATGGCCCGTATTGCGCGAGAGGGGGGTCAGCCGCTCGCGGCCGAGGCGCAGTGGCGGGCGGTGCTGGGCCACGATCCGGATAGCGCGCCGGCGCTGATGGCGCTTGCCGACCTCCACCTCAACGTCTTCGGCGATGCCGCAGCCGCCGCTGGCCTCGCCGCCCGCGTCGCGGACCGACCGGACTGGGCGGCAGATGCCGAGCTGACGCAGCTGATGGCCGCGCTCTACACCGGCGCGATCGCACCCGGCGCACTGACCGACCGGTTGAAGGCGTTCGCGTGCGCCCACCTGCAACGCTCCGCCGCACCGGTCCAGACGTTGCGCGAGGGGCGTCGGCGGGTGGGGATCATGTCGCCGCTGCTGTCCGCCTCGCCGGTCTATTACCTGACCTTCTCGACCTGGGCGGCGCTCGCCTCCACCCACGATCTCGTGTTCTTCGCGCGCGGCACCCGCGCCGATTGGGCGACCGAGCGGTTCCGCGACTTGGCCGCCGAATGGCACGACGTCGCGCACCTCGAAACCGACCAGCTCGCCGCGCGCTTCGTCGCGGCCGAACTCGACGTCGTGTTCGACCTGGGCGGGTGGAGCGACTCCGGCGGGCTCGCCGCACTCTCCACCTGCCCCGCGGCCCGCGCATACACCTGGGTGGGCGGTCAGTCCGCGACCACCGGACTGGCCGCGTTCGACGGCTGGATCGGCGACCGCTGGCAGTCGCCCGCCGCGAACCGCGGGCTCTATGCCGAACCGCTGGTCGAGATCGACCGCGGCTATTGCGACTACACCCCACCGCCCGGCCTCGCACCCTTGCGCGACCGCTCCAAGGCCGGGGTCGCGCTGGTCGGCAATCCGGTCAAGATCGTTCCCGCGCTCGCCTCCGTCTGGCCCGAAGGGGTGACCGAGGTGACGCTGATCGACCGCCGCTACGCCCATGCCCCGGTGCTCGACCGGGTCCGCGCGGTGTTGGCGCCGATCGGGGTTCGGGTCTCGGCGGTCATCACCCCCGACAGCCACGACGCCTATCTCGAAGCGGTCGCGCGCCACGCTGCGATCGTCAACACCGCCCCCTATGCCGCCGGCCTGACCGCGGTGGAGGCATACCAGCTCGGGCTGCGTGTGATCGGGCCCCCATCGGGCGGGCCGCTGTTCGCGCAGCGGCACCTCCTGTCCCACGCCCGCACCCGCGGCCGCAATCCGACGCTCAGCCGTCAGATCGCCGCGCTGATCGGATCGACATGACCCCGCTCCAGCACAAGTTCCACCGGCTGATCCGCGCGACCCGCAGCTTCGACGCGCGCTTCTACGCCGACAACAACCCGGACGTGACCGGCGAGGACGACCTGCTCGCCCACTATATTACACGCGGCGAGGCGGAGGGGCGTGCGCCGTCGCCCTTTTTCGATCCCGGCTGGTACCGGTCGCAGCTCGCCCGAATCCCCGACACCTGCCTGCTCGCGCACTATCTGACGGTCGGCGACGCGGAAGGGTTCCAGCCGATGGTCGGGCTCGACCCCGGTTTCGTCCGCGCCCATGCCGGCAAGCGCGCCGAGCCCGCGCTGGTGATCTACGCCCGCGCGGCCGAGGCTCGCCGCCCGGTCGATCCCAACCGCTTCTTCGACGCCGCTTGGTACGCCGAACAGAACCCGGACGTCGCCCAGGCCGGGGTCGATCCGTACTGGCACTGGGTTCATGCCGGCGCCGATGAGGGGCGGCTGCCCTCGCCCGACTTCAACTGGTTCGGCTTGCGCGAACGCTACCACCTGTCCGGCAGCAACGCGGAGGCGTTCCGCGCTCTGATGGCGCGTTGGCGGCATCTGGGACACGACGCGCCTGCCGATGTCGCCCCCGCGGCCGAGCTGATGCAGGACGAGATCCGCGCCAACCACCGCCCGTCCGCGCTCTACGAACCCCATGCCGCCCCCGCGTCCGGCCCCAAACGGTCCTGCGAGGTCTACGCCTTCTACCTCACCCAATACCACCGGGTGCGCGAGAACGACGCGTGGTGGGGCGAAGGCTTCACCGAATGGCACAATGTGGTGCGCGGAACCCCCCGATTTTCGGGCCATTACCAGCCCCGCATCCCCTCCGCGCTTGGCTTCTACGACCTCGAGGATCCCCGTGTCCTGCCCCGTCAGGTCGAACTGGCGAAGCAGGCGGGGCTCGCGGGGTTCGCCTTCTACTATTATCATTTCGGCGACCAGCGGCTGCTCGAACGCCCGCTTGATCGCTTTCTCAGCCAGCCGGAGCTCGACGCGAAGTTCTTCCTGATCTGGGCCAACGAGACCTGGTCGAGGCGGTGGGATGGGTCGGAGGCGGAGATCCTGCTCGAACAGCGCTATCCCGACACGCTGCCGGGCGAAGTTGCGGCCGACCTCGTCCGCCACGCCGTCGACCCGCGCTATCGCCGCATCGACGGCCGGCCGCTGTTCGTGATCTACCGCGTCGCCCACCTGCCCGATCCCGCCACCTGGATCGCCACCTTCCGCGACGCCTGCCGGGCACTGGGCGAGGACCCGGTGATCTGGATGGCGCAGACCTTCGAGGATCTCGATCCGCGCCCCTACGGCCTCGACGGCGCGATGGAGTTCCCTCCGCACAAGCACAGCCGCCAGCTGCCGCTTGCCCAGCCGCAACGCCCGTTCGGCGCGCATCCCTCGCTCAAGGTGTGGGACTACGACCGCTTCGTCGCGGCCGCGCTCGCCGACCTCGCCGAGCCCGTGCCCTACCCGCTGGTCCGTGCCTGCTTTCCCTCCTGGGACAATGACAGCCGCCGCCAGGGCGCATCCTCGGTGATCCACGGCTCGACGCCGCAGCTGTTCCGGCAATGGCTGGAGCCGCTGGTCGAGGCGGCCGAGCGCGACAGCGCCAACCCCATGGTCTGCATCAACGCGTGGAACGAATGGGGGGAGGGGGCCTATCTCGAACCCGACCGCCATTTCGGCTACGCCTATCTCAACACCGTCCAGACGGTGATGCACCCGCAGGCGGCAAGCGACGGCCTCAAGCTCGTGCTGGTCGGGCACGACGCCTTTGCCGCCGGCGCACAGCGATTGCTGCTCCATCTCGGCGCGACGCTGGTCGCCGACCTCGGCGCACAGGTCCACTTCGTGCTGCTCCGCGCCGACCGAGGCTACGACACGCTGCTCGCCGACTATCGTGCGGTCGCCCCCACGATCGTCTGCGACCCGCGCCGGCCGATCGAGGCAGTCGTCGCGGAGCTCGCCCGCGAAGGGTTCGGGGCTGTGATCGTCAACAGCGCGGCCTCCGCGCCCGCGCTCGCCCCGCTGGCACAGGCCGGGCTGGCGGTGGTCGGGCTTGTTCACGAACTGCCCGCGATGATCGACGCGCTCGGGGTCGCGCCGCTGCTCGGCGCGGCGGGCCCGCAGCTGCGCGGCCTCGTCGCCTCGACCCGCTCGGTCGCAAGCGTCATTGAGGATGCCGGCGTCGCGCCCGACCGCATCACCCTGTTGCCACAAGGCCAGTACCGCCGCGTCGCCCGCGTCGATCGCACCGAAGCACGAGCCGCGCTGCTGGGCGAAGGGGACCGCGCGATCGTCGCAGGCCTCGGCTATGGCGATACACGCAAGGGGCTCGACCTGTTCGTCGCCGCGGCCGAAGCGGCGTGCGCGGCCGGCGAGCCCAGCCTGTTCGTCTGGCAAGGCGACTGGGATCCCGGCCTCACCGAGACGCTTGCCGACCGCACGCAGGCGCTGGTCGCGGCCGGCTATCTCCGCCACCTCCCCGACAGTCCGGAGATCGAGGCGCTGCTCGGCGCGGCCGACCTGTTCTGCCTTCCCTCGCGGGAGGACCCGCTACCGTCCGCCGCGATCGAGGCGTGGTCGTGCGGGCTCCCCGTCGCCGCGCTCGCGGGCGCGGGCGGGATCAGCGACCTCCTTGCCGAAGACGCGACGCTCGGCACGCTCGCGGACGGCGAGGCGGCGCTGCCGCACGCGATCCGCGCCGGGCTCGCACTCGGCCGGTCGGAAGCACGCGCGACCTGGGCGGCGGAGCGGTTCGACTGGCCCCGCTATGTCCGCGCGCTGGTCCGCCTGCTGCTCGCCCCGCCGGCGGTGGATGTCGCGATCATCGGCCACAACCATGGTCGGTTCGCGGAATCCCGCTGCGCCGGCATCGCCCGCCAGACGCTGCCCGGGGCGCATGTCACCTATCACGACATCGCCTCGACCGACGGCAGTCCTGCGGCTGCCCGGCATGAGGCGGCAAGGCTCGGCTTCGATTTCCAAGCGACGCCCGCCAATGGCGGCCGGCTCTACGAGACCTGGGCCGAGGTCGCATCGACAAGCGATGCCGAGTTCATCCATCTTGCCGAGGGCGACGACTGGATCGCGCCCACGATGCTCGACGATTGCGTCGCCGGGCTCCAAGCCGCCCCCGACGCCGCCTTTGCCTTTGTCGGGGTTGAGTGGGTGGACGAGGCGGATCACGGTCTCGCCGACCATTGCGGCTACCCCGCGAGCGTGATCGGCGAAGCGGTCACGGGCGGCCCGATAGATGCGGAGACGCTGGCGAGGGGCCTCGGTGTGCGCAACCCGGTGCTGAGCGTCAGCTCGGTGGTTTGGCGCCGCGCGGTCCTTGCCGCACTGCTGGAGCGGCACCGCGAGGAATTGGCGAGCCTCGACTTCGCCTTCGACTGGCTGCTCTATCGCCGCGCCGCAGAAACGGGGCACGGCGCGGTGTTCGTTCCCGAGCCGCTATGCCGCCATCGCCAGCACGCCGCTTCCTTCGCGACACGCGACGATGCCGCCCGGCACCGCACCGAGATCGCGAGGTTCCACGCGCTGGCTCCCGATCCGGCGCTGACGGCAGAGCGGGCAGCGTATCTGGCGTCGATCTAGCCGAACACCCGGCGCCACCAGCTGAGGCGCGCGTGGGGTAGGGCGCTCGGTTCGGCATGGTCCGCCGCCACGATCGCGACCGGCTCGGGGGCGGGTGGCGCGTCTATCCGGACGCGGCCGCTCGCGACCACCAGCGCCAGATCGTCGAGCGAGAGTTCGTCCAGTTCCGCGAGCGATGGCATCGTCGCACGGGAGGCGGGCTGCTCGACCGCGACCAGGGTCGGATTGTCGACATGTCGGGGTGTCGGCTCGGTGATCGGCGGTCCTTCCACGCTCAGCGGGCTGCCGGGCAGGGGAGTGCCGTCGGGGAAGCCGATGGTCACCCGGTTGGTTCCGGGCGCGAGGCGGCTGTCGAGGAACAGGTGCCAGCCGCCCCCGCCGCTCGACATGCCCTTCGCGGCGAGGTCGGCGCGGGTGCCGTCCGACACCACGACGACCGGGTCCGCATCGCCGATCCGGATCAGGACCTCGCACGGCTCGCCGGTTGCGGTCAGCGCCCAGCCCGACAGGATCGCGCCGCTCGCCCGGTCGATTGCGCCAAGGTAACGCACAGGCGGGGCGGGAGCCTCGTCCCAGACCACGATGCGCGGGCTGCCGGTGAGCGGAGTGCCGTCGGGCAGGACGACTTCGACCCGGTTCTCGCCCGGTACCAGCGCCTCACCCATTACGATCCGCCATCCACCCTGGCCTCGCGACTGCCCCTTGGCGGCCAGGTCCGGGCGCGGGCCGTCGGAGGTGGTGCGGAACTCCCGCCCGTTGACCCTCGCCACCACTTCGCACGGATCGCCCTCGCGCGTGATCGCCCAGCCGCTCAGCCGTCCGCCCCGATCATCGTCCACCGTACCCAGCCAGCCGCTTGAGGCGGGGGTCGGTGACGATTTGTCAATCTGTTCCATGGTTAACGTCCTCGCAGGCGCACGGGCCTTGTTGCCGCAAGCGCTACACGGTTCCGGGTCACGAGGTGGTTAACGATGCTGGCAATTCGTGAACGGACGGCCGAGGCCATCGTGCCCGCCGACCCGCCGCGCATCTTCCAGATCCATTACGAGGACTGGCAGCGCTCGGTGTGCGACCCGCGCTTCGTGCCGCTCGACAATCGCGGGCCCGCGACCGAGTATCTGGAGTTCGACCTGTTCGAGCGGCTGTCGATCTCGCCCCACGTCCGCGGCGTGGCCCTGTGGGGGGCGCTGTCGTGGCGCTTCACCGAGAAGACCGGGCTCGACGGGGCCGAGCTGTTCGAGCTCGTCGCCGCCAACCCCGACCACGACGTCTATTTCTGCAACCCGCATCCCCAGCACGAGGGCGTCTATCACAATCTCTGGGTCCAGGGCGAAACCGCGCACCCGCGCTTCGTCGAGCTGTCGCGCGCATGGCTGGTCGCGGCGGGGCTGCCGGGGGAGGAGGTAGAGCTGATCCAGCCCTCGCACCTTTATTCCACCGCCAACTACTTCGTCGGAACACCGGCGTTCTGGGCGGCGTACCTCCCCTTCGTCCGCGGCGCGATCCGGCGAGCGGACGCGAACCTGTCGGCGGAGCACAAGGCCGCGCTCCACAGCACCGCCGCGGATGATCGCATGGTCCACAAGGGCTGCACCTACATGCCCTTTATCGTCGAGCGGCTGTTCCCGCTGTTCCTGCGCACCGCAGGGCGGCACCTGTCGACGTTCAAGCTGCCGCTGCCGATCCCGGAGGACGACCTCGACGTCCACCAGCGGATGCTGCGCGAAATGAAGGACCGGGCCTGTGCCGAGCGGTCGAGCTGGCTGGCGGCGTGTTGGATCAACTACCGCAGCCTCTACCTCCAGCAGGCGCACGGGCGGGGGTGGGCGAAGACCTATCTGCGCGCCGTCACGCCGGGCGAGGTCCGCTTTGCCTGACGCGCCAACCGCCGAGGTGGTGTTCGCGACCGCCGATGCGCTGCCCGAGCGGGTCGGCCGCCCGGACCGGCCGCTGGTGGCGATGCCGTTCATCGACGCCGGCGCCGCGAAGCGATCGGCGGTGCAGATCGCGCGGCGGGCGGGGATGCCGGTGACGGTGCTGTGCATCCATGACGCGCAACGGCGGGGGTTCATCGCGGTCGCCAATGCCGCCTTTCGTCGCTCGGACGCGCTATTATTCGCCTATGTCGCACAGGATGCGTTTGCCGGGCGCGGCTGGCTGGCGCACGGCGTGCGCGCCTTGGAGCGCGAAAGTGGCGGGTTGCTGGCGTTCCACGACGGCAAGTGGGGCGGGAAGCTGGCTGCGTTCGGGATGGTCCGGACTGAGTGGGCGCGCGGCAACTATGCCGGCGACCTGTTCCATCCCGGCTATCGCAGCCATTACGCCGATGCCGAGCTGACGGTGCTCTCGATGGCGGCGGGGGCGCTGCGCTTCGACCCGGCCGCGCTGCTGGTCGAGGTCGACTGGGACAAGGAGGCGTCCGCAGTCTCGGCGGAGGACCGGGCGCTCTACGCCAGGCGGGCGCAAGGGGGATTTGACGGCAGGGTGGGCGATCCGGCGCTCAGAGGACTGTTCGGTTAGCGGCCAATCCCTGCTATCGTCACCGGCGCACCTGTACGCTTGTACCCCCGCGAAGGCGGAGGTCCAGTCTGGGCTCCCGCCTTCGCGGGAGCACGGGCGCTCAGCGGAACGGCGCACCCGTGCCGATCGCGTCGAAGAAGCTGGGGATGTTTGGCATGTGGTGGCCGTCGGCGGGGTCGAACATCGCCATGTACTCGTCGCGGCTCTTGGCGACGAACATCGCGAGGCGGTTGCCCTCCGCCGCCTTGGCCGCGAGCACTTGCGGGTCGTCGATGTCGCAATAGGGGCGCAGCTTGGCCTTGGAGTGCTCGACGATCACCTCGTGCGGCTTGTGGTGGTAATGGAGGTAGACCAGCCGGGTCGGGCGCCGCTCGTCGCTGGCGAGCGCGCGGCCCTCGTGATAGCCGCGGTCCATGACCTTGAAGGTCCCGGACGCGAACAGCGACTTGCGGTGCGGCTTGCGCCAGAAATGCTCATCGTAGCCCAGGATGTTGTAATAGGACCAGTCGACCCCCAGCACGCCCTTCTGCCCCAAATGCGCGCCCAGTTCCTCGTTGATCGCGCGGGGGTCGCAGCGCAGCGTTCCGACCGCGGTTTCCACCGCGATGAACTCGTCGCAGTCGAGCGGAATGTAGAAGTCATAGCCGGCACCGGCCTTGTCCAGCTCCTTGATCTTCTCGCCCAGCACCACGCCCTTGCGGCGGAAATCGACCTCATGCTTCATCCACCAGACGACGTTGACGCCCAGCGCCTCATATGCCTTGAGCACTTTCAGCGAATGAGGGTCCGACCCGTTGTCCCACACGAACAGGTTCTCGAAACCGAACAGGAAGCCGTGATAATCCAGCCACTTGTCCAGTAGCTGGTCCTCGTTCTTCTGCATCATCAGGATGGCGGTCTTCATGAACGATCCTTTCAGGCGGCGAACGTGGTCAGCGCGCGGCTGAGCTGCACCCCGGCCGCGTCCGCAACCGTCAGGTAGTTGCGCGCCAGCGTCCGGCGGGTCTCGCGGTACCGGTCGGGGTCGAAGGCGAAGAGATCGCGGACGTTGTGGCGGGTGACGGGGCCGGTGATGTCGGACGCCTTGCACACCGGGATCGCCATGGTCTGGCACATCTCGAAGGTGCGGCTGTCGTGCGCGATGCACCCGGCGGGGATGCCCGCCTGAATCGCGATCATCACCCCGTGGAAGCGGGTACCGACGACGAAGTCGAACCGCTGGACGAAATCCATCCAGTAGCGGATGTCGAGCAGCGCGTAAGCGTAGCGCCGGCACCAGGCGATGAACTCGCCCCGCGACATGTGCGGCTGGATGTAGTTCTGGGTGAGCGCGAGCGCGTCCTCGCCCATCCCATCGAACTCGTTGCGGGCGATCTGCACCATGCCGAGCGCGTGCTGGACGATATAGGCACCATCGGTCAGCGTCACGATGTCGGCGAGCTGGCGCTCCAGCCCCGCTAGGTGCGGGATGTGGGGGATGCCCGCGGTCACCGCGATGCTGCCGCCGGTGCGCCCGAACCGCTCTGCGACCCGCGCGGCGATGTCGTCGTCGAGGTTGATGAAGTTGGACGGGCAGCCTGTGACGATCGCGAGGTCCGCGAAGCCGAGCTTCTCGATCTGCTGGCGGGTATACTCGCCGCGGACGCCGATGGATGGGCTGCCCTTCGCCGGGGCGAGGTCCGCCAGCGTGGCGAGCCAGCGCAGCGTGCCCTCGGTCAGCTGGATGTCATCGCCGATCTTGCTGGCCTGCGCGCCCAGGCCTACCCCGATAACCGGCAGCCCGACCGCTTTCATCAGGTCCGCCTGGGTGCCGAGGTCGGTATGCTTGCCGAGCTGGTTGGCGAGCGGAAGCACGATCACGTCGCCCGCGCCGCGGATCGTGTCGACCCCCGAGCCCCAGGACATCTGGCGCCCGCCCCGGACCTGCATGTTGACCGCATGGCGGAAGGCGAGATTGCCCGTGTTCCCCCCGGTGTCCTCCAGGAGCGTCCGGGCGGACTTGCGGAACGTGTCCGCGATGAAGGGATTGCCTTCAAGGATGAGTGGCTGAACCAACGTGATGCCTTCCCAACGGGTAACTGGTTGTCGTGATCGCGGCGTGGGCGCCGCTGCCTATCCCGCGTAGATCGCCACCAGCGCGTCGGTGGTGTCGGCGACGCCGGGAGGGGCCGCGATCGTGCCCTGGATGCCGGCCAGCAGCGACCGGTCGGCAGCCAGCCGGCGCAGCAGCGCGGCCAGTGCGGCGCCGCTGCCGGCCTGAAAGTGGAAGCCGTCGAGACCGTCGCGCACCTTCTCGGCCATGCCGCCGATGTCCGAACAGATCACCGGCCGGCGGTTGGCGAGCGCCTCCTGGATGACCAGCGGCGAATTCTCCCACCAGATCGAGGGCACCAGCACTGCGTGAACACCCTGCATCAGCGTGTCGACGCGGGCGTTGTCGTATGGTCCCATGTAGCGAAGGTTGGGCGGGGTCTTGGCAAGCCGTTCGCGCACCTCGCGCTGGAAGTCCTCGGGTTGCGAGGAGTAGTCGCCATGCACCTCGATGCGGATGTCCGCGTCACCCTCGTGGTCGAGCTGCGCCGCGGCGTCGAGCAGGACGTTGAACCCCTTCAATCGCGAGATCTGGCCGAAGAAGCCGACCGTGACTCCCCGGTCAAGCGGAGGGTAGGGCAGGGTGCCGCGCCGATCGAGGTCTGGTACCCCGTTCTCGACCACGCTGATCCGCTCGGGCGGGATGCCCCAGTCGACATAGCGCTGGGCAAGGAATGCGCTGGGCGAGACGAAATGGTCGACCACGCGAAGGAAGCGCTTGATGAACAGCTCGCGCAGGAAGAAGTCCTGCGGGCTACGCTCGGGGAAGCAGGCGTGGCAGTCGCGTGGGGACGCCTTGCGGCACAGCGCGAAACTGCCGCGCTTCACCATCTGGCCGAAATGGTTGCAGATCGCGAGATACTCGTGGAGCGTCACCACGATCCTGGCGTCCGGCAGCGCGCGACGGATCGTCAGCAGCACTTCCAGCCCGAAATTGGTGTAATGGTGAAGGTGGACGACGTCGGGGCGAAGCTCGCGGAGCAGCGCCGTCAGCTCGCCGACCATCTCGCCATCGGGGTTCGAGTGGATGAAATGGTCGAAGCCGCGGGTGGTGTAGACGTAATTGTCGGCGCCGAAGGGCTGGCCGAACACGACGCCGTCGCGCGCCTCGAGCTTGCCGGGGGCGCAGGAGAGAAAGAAGGGTCGATAGCCGGGGCGCGCGCGCAGCTCCTCGTAGAGCTGGAACGCGGCGATCTCCGCGCCTCCCTTCGACACGCGGGGATCCATGTGGCTCATCACCAGCGCCCGCGTGTCGCGAACGGGGCGGGCGGCGCGGGCGATCTTCGCAGGTCGGGTCATCACGGTCATGCCAGCACCTGAAGGTCGTCCTCGACGGGGATGTCGGTCAGCGCGGCACCCCAGCGATCGGCAAAGGTGCAGGCGTTGACGAGGGTCAGGTTCTGGCGCCACGCCTGGGCGGCGCTGCCCTGGCTCTGGCGTTCGAGGTGGAACAGGCGGACCCCGTCGTGGACTGCGCAGCGCAGGCCGCGTGTCCGCACCTTCATGCACAGGTCGGCATCCTCGAAATCGCCGGTGACATAGTCGGTGTCGAATCCGCCGAGTTCGATCGCGAGGTTGCGGCGCATCAGCATCAGCGCGCCCGTCACCAGCGGCACGTCGCGCACGCCTCCGCCCGAGGCCGGGAGGCGGCCCTTGCCGGGGTGGACGGGGAAGGGCATGTTGCCGTAGCCGGGCAGCCGCCGCATCGCCATGCCGCCATGCTGAAGCGTCCCGTCCTCGAACAGGAGCTGCGCGCCGAGCACGCCGATGCCGGGATCGGCGGCCATCGCTGCGACCAGCCGGTCGAGCCAGTCGGGGTCGGCGGGCACGACGTCGGAATTGAGAAAGCAGACATAGTCGCCGGCGCTCGCGATCATGCCGGCGTTGCTGGCACCCGCGAAGCCCAGGTTCTCCGGCGGCAGGACGAGGCGGGCGGGAGTGGCGTAGCGGCGGTGGCACGAGCGGGCGAGGTCAAGGAACTCGGTGCGCCGATCGGGCTGGTCGAGGACATAGACCAGCTCGTCCGCGGGCAGCCCGGCCTCCGAGATCAGCGCCATCTGGTACATCATGAAGTCGAGCCGGCCGTAGAGCGGCACCACGACCGAGACGCGGGGGGCGGCGGGCAGGGTGCCCAGCGCCATGACCGCCGGGGCGCCGCGCCGGTCGAGGCGGTCACGGTTGATGCCGATCACCGGCGGTCCGAGGACACGGCCGCAGACATGGGCGACGGTATCGGGAGTGACCGGCACGTCGGACAGGATGCGCTGGATGCCGGCGCGGCCGGTGCGGGTGGCGGGCGGCAGCGGCTTGAACGCCACCTCGCCGCTCGCCAGGGTCAGTTCGACATGGAGGCCGGTGGGGTCGTACCCCGGTAGCGAGGCCCAGGCGTGAAAGCCGAAGCCGGCTCCGTCGAGCCCCAGCCGAACGCCGTGCGCGTCGGCAATGTCGGGACGGTCGACCGTGAGCCATTGCTGCCCTAGCGGCGCGGACAGGTGAGGACCCGAGCGGACCCGGATCGCGGCGATCGCCCCGGCGGGGTCAAGGCTCCACCCCTTAAGCAGCACGCCGTCATGCCCGCCGCCGATCACCTCATCCACCTCGAAGAAGATCGGGCGGCCGAGCTGAGCCAGGGTGTCGATGCCTTCATAGACCGGACGTGACACGGCGCGGGCGAACGTGCCGGCCTCGCCATCGGGAATGGCGCGGACGATCGCGCGCGCGACCCGCACGACCTCGATCTCGCCGAGCGACTGGGCGGTATCCGACGCCTTCAGCGTCAGCCGGCGATCGTCGGCAAGCCGGAGCGCGAAGGTCGCGTCATCCTGTGCGGCCGAGCCGGGGACGAAGGCGAGGAGACCCTGCCCGATCGCCTCGATGTCGCTGCGCGGATAGGTGACGAGCAGCGCGGTGCCCTGCGATCCGTCGGGAAGGTCCACCATGGCCTGTTCGGGGACCACCGCCCCGACCGCATCGTTGCGGATCCAGCCGCCGAACAGCCAGCCGTCCAGCCCGTGCGAACGGCCGTGGAAGTCGATAAAGCCGTCCGGCTCGTCGGGGTGCCTGATCATGACGGTCGCGGCGGCGAGGGTCGCACCGGCCGCGGTGAGCGACAACTCCGCCTCGCCGGCGAGGTCGCGCATCGCGTCGGTGCCGTGCCGCGCCTCCAGCCCGGCCGCGAGCGCGACGCGGAAGCCGAGGAAGCGGCCCTCGCGCGCGGCGGAGAATGGCAGGTCGACGCGGGGGCGATCGACTGCGACCGGCAGGCCGAGCCCACCGACTGCCAACGCCACGCGATCGTTTCGCCCATGCCACAGGGTGGGATCGAACACCCATCCGCTGACGAGGCCCGCCCTCGCCTCGTCGAACGAGGCGAGGGGGACGAAGGGGTTATAGGGGACGGCGTCGCGGTCGGAGGACCAGATCGGTTGGCCGTTCACCAACAGGCGGACGCGAGTGTCGGCAGGCAGGGTGCCTCGATGGGGGACGTCGAGGCAGAAGGCGCACGCCTCGGCCGATAGTCCGCCCGCCTTCAGGTCATCGCGCGGGAACAGCCCCACCACAGCGTGAGCGACGCCGGCGATCTCCAGCGTCAGCCCGGCCGCGATCGGCTGTCCGTCGTGATCCGCGGCCCAGCCGGTCGCGACCAGGAAGCCATCGCCGACCTCGATTCGCTCGACCCGCCCGACATGGCGGCCGGGCTCTCCCGCTGCCGTGTCTCGCCCTGACGGCCTGGTCCGCGCCACGTCTTCCCCCGAAAGCTCGATGCTGATGCCGGGCTAAACGGGGATGGTGAATCTTGTCTTAAGGTGTCCTAACCCAACGCCTTGCGGAAGCGCGGCTCGATCGTGACACGGGGGCGACCATAGCGGGCGAGCGGGACCGACCAGGGGCGATCGGGCGACGCGCCGGGCGCGGCGTCGGCGACGAACGCGGCCAGCTCGCGCGCGACCGGGCCGTCGGGTGAGGCGACGCCGGTATGCGGATCGAGCGGGAGCGCGCCGAAATGCTCCACCACCGTCTTCATCCACGCTTCGTCGTTGCGCTGGTGACGGCCGGCCGCGTCGTTTGCCCAGGGCATCGCGCGGGTGATCGCGTTGCGGCGCAGCGCCTGGGCGAGGTCGGCGTGGCGCAGGTGGAACAGGTAGAGGCCGTCGAACCGCGGCGCTCCGTCATGCGCGTGCCAGCCCGGCGCCCAGTTCACCGCGCGCGCGACCATGTTGGTCTTGCACATCGAGGAAGAGAAGATCGCGCTGCCCCGCTGCTCGCCCACGGCAAGCGCGCTGTCGAGCGGGTCTTCATCGGGCCCGTGAACGATCTCCATCCCCACCGAGGTCACCGCGTCCACGGTCATCCGGCGGGCATAGTCGTTGAGGTCGGCGTACCGGGCGGGATCAGCGACCAGCAGCTCGTCGGCGTCGACATAGGCGACGCGCGCGTAATAGCGTAGCAGCCCGCGTGCGAGATCGGTGACCAGCGACAATCGCTGGTCGTTGTCCTGCGGCGAGCGCGGCAGCGCGATCCGGCTGGCACCCCCGAGGTCTGCGGTGGAGCCGTCGTCGGAGCCGTGATCGACAACGTAGCAATGCTTCAACCCCACCTGCCGGCCATAATGGCGCAACCAGACCGGCAGCTTCTCCGCCTCGTTATAGACCATGGTGATGACGGCGAGTGGCGGCACGGGCGGAGGTCCGGAGGGGCGTTGCCGGTGTCCCTAGGCTGCGGCCCGCGCCGTGTCACCCGGTCCGCTATCGTCGCAGCGCCCGCCGCACCGCCGCCCAGCTGACATATTTGAAGTTCTGGGTGTCGGGCGCGTTGTCGCCGTCCTGGGCGACGAACAGGCCTTGGCGGTAGGCGGGGCCGAAGTCGCCCAGCATCAGCTCGATGCCGTCGGTGTCGCTGGTGCCGTCGTGCGGGCCCCCGCCGATGCGAAAGCGGCCGGCGTAGGTGACGTTCGGCAGGCGGTAGAGGATGTAGGCGTTGTCGCCCTGGCTGGAGGCGACGAGATAGCCGCCGGTGCGGCCGGCGGGCGCGAGGGCGAGGCCCTCGGCGTCGGCGACCAGCGTGCGGCCATCGACCTTCGCGATCGGGGTCGCGGTCGTCGGCGCGGTGGGGTCGGCGGCGAAGCGCCACAGGCCGACGTCCTCCTCGGCGACGTAGAGGAGGCCGGTGCGGTCGTCGACGACGCAACCCTCGGCCTGGGTCCCGAGCTTCATTGAGCGGACGGTGGTGACGACGGGTCTAGGTGTCGACATGTCGATCCGGACCTGGTCGATGCGGCCGTCCTTCATCACCACGAAGCCGAACATCGCCTTGTCCTTGGCGCGGGTCCACAGGCACATGCCGTACGCCTCGCCGGGGCCGACCGGGTAGCGGCCGATCGGGACCAGTTTGGCGGCGCGGGTGTCGAGGGTGAAGAGCGAGACGTGCGCCTGGGTTTCGTCGGCACGGTCGCTGGCGGCGGCGACCACGCGGGTCCCGATCTCGCGCAGGTCGACATTGTTGAGGCGCGCGGCGGGGGTGAAGCTGAGGCGTCTACCTGTTAGACTGTAGACATGTATGCCCGCCTTCTTGTCGGTGCCGATCACGAGGCTGTTCGCCGGATCGGCGCGGTTGCGCCAGATCGCGGGATCGTCTGCGGCATCCGCGGCGGTGTCGACCGGGTCGGTCTCGGCGGTCGCCGGTATGTCGGGGGCCTGGGCGAGCGGGGCAGGGGGCACGGTTGCGCAGGCGGCGAGGAGGAGGGTGAGGGCAGAGACCGCCCACCCGTCACCCCCGCGAAGGCGGGGGTCCCGCTTCTTCGCAGCGCAGGAGAAAGAAGCGGGATCCCCGCCTTCGCGGGGATGACGAGGGAAGGGCACAGGAGTTGTCACAGCTTCACCCGCACACCGCCGAACAGGGTGTAGCCGAACTTCTCGTATTCGTAGGTCCGCTCCCGCTCGCCGAAATAGCGCTTACCGGCGGTGTTGGTGAGGTTCTTCCCTTCCGCGAACAGGTTGATCTGCGGCGTCAGCTGGAGACTCCCGGTGACGTCGAGCTGGCCGCGGCCCTGCCAGTAGAGGTCGAGCGCGCGGTTGTCGGCGTTGATCTCGTCAAGATAGTCCGACCGCTTGGTATAGGCGACGCGCAGGTTCACCGGGCCGCGTTCGTAGAACAGCGACGCGTTATACATGTGCTTCGACTGGCCCTGGAGGCGGAAGCGGGTGCGCCCGCCGAACGCGGTGTCGAAGTCGGCACGCCCGCTGGTGTAGGTATAGTTGGCGAACACCCCGAACCCGCCGAGCATGCCCGGCAGGAAGCTCAGCTGCTGCTGCCAGTTGACCTCGACGCCATAGAGCCGGCCGTCGGGCGCATTCACCGGGTGGCTGAACAGCGCCGGCAGCCCGAGATACGTGCCGGTGCCGGTCACGGTGTAGCGATAGTCGGTCAGGTCCTTGTAGAAGCCGTTGACCGCGATCACGCCCAAGGGCCGGATGTAATATTCGAGCCCCGCATCGATGTTGTTCGACAGCGTCGGGTCGAGCCCCGGATCGCCGGACTCGACGCGGATCGTATTGCCCTCGGTCGTTTCCAGCACGCGCGGGGCGATCTGGGGGAAATTGGGGCGGTTGATCGCGCGGCTCAGCGCGACGCGGCCGATCAGGTCGGGAGTGAACGCCTGGCGCAGCGTCAGGTTGGGGAAGACATCGAGATAGCCATTGCGCCCCTCCGCACTGCCCACGACACCGGTGCGCGACACGGTGGGGGCCTGGCTGGTGAAGTTGGTGTTCTCGACGCGCAGGCCGGCGATCAGGGTGGTGCCCCCGAACTCGAACTTGCCCATCCCGAAGAGCCCCAAGATCTTCTCGCGCGCGGTGTAGTCGGCGGTCAGCGACTGGGGCAGGCGGCGTTCGGAGGTCGCCTTGGTCGCGTCGAAATAGGCGTCGGCGAGCCCCTCGTCGAAGCGGTTGCCCAGCTCGTAGTCGAAGTTGCGCGATTCCTGGTCGGACAGGAAACCCGCCAGCGTCTGGGTCGGCGCGGCGGATGCGCGGCGATCGCGTGAGCGTTCCTCGTCGGCGTCGATGCTGCGCTCGCGATACTTGCCGCCGGTCGAGAGGGTCGCGGTGCCGCTGCCGATCGCGACGGGCACGTCCATCCGCACCTGGCCGGAGAACTCCTCGTTCTTCGTGGTGTTGTCGCGGTAGGCGTTCTCGCGGAAGGCGAAGGTGCCGGTCTGGAGGTGCTCGTTGGTGGTGAACAGCGAATAGCTGGGCTGGTTCGGGTCGGCGAAGTCGTAGGACAGGCGCGGGCGCAAGGTGGAGCGGAACAGCAGCTCGTCGCGGCGGGGGTAGCGCTGCGCCGAATTGCTGTACGCACCGGCAAAGGTCAGCTTGCCCTCGCCCAGCCGCTGCTCGCCACCCGCGACCACCGACCAGATCTCGTTGACTTGGCTGCGGTGCCGGACCTGCTTTTCGATGCGGGTGTTGGCATAGGTGGCGGCGGTGTCGGTCGAGCCGGGCTGGAGCGTGCCCTCCGACCACAGGATGCCGATGCGGTCGCGATATTCGTCGTCCTCGAACCGGGCATAGGTGCCGCGCACGTACAGCCGGGTCGCGTCGGTCGGGCGCCATTCGAACGCGCCGGTGCCCGCGATCCGCTCGCGCTTCGTGTCATAGTCCTTGAACAGCGTCTCGGTGACGCGCAGCCCCGCGGGCGTCTGGCTCCAGGTGTTCTCGACATTGTCGGGCTTCCTGTGGGTGCGCGAATAGGCCCCCGACAGCAGCAGGCCGAACTGGCGGTCGGCGCCGAACCGGTCGGACACCGCCAGCGACCCGCGATAGTCGCTGGTGTCGCCGAACTGGTTGTAGCTGCCCCCGGCCATGCCGGTCAGCGCGAAGCCCTTGCGGTCGAACGCCGACCGCGTCGTGATGTTGACCGCGCCCGCGATCGAGTCCGCGTCCTGGCTCGGGAGGAGCGACTTGGTCACCTCCAGGTTGGCGACGATGTCGGACGGCAGCGTGTCGAGGTCGACCGCGCGCGTGGTCGGGTCGACCGAGGGGATCTGCACCCCGTCGACCGAGATCGCCGACCATTCGGACGGCGCGCCGCGGACGTTGATGTAGCGGCCCTCGCCCTGGTCGCGCTCGATCCCGACGCCGGGCGCACGCTGCAATGCCTCGGCGATGTTGGGGTCGGGGAAGCGGCCGATCGCGTCGGCGGAGATGACGGTGACGGTGTTGTCCGCGGCGCGCTGCTGGTTGAGAGCGCGCGCGGTGTTGTCGAGCAGCGAGGCACCGGTGACGACGATGTCGCCCTCGGATGCGCCGGCCGCGGGCAGGGTGATCTCGACCGGCAGTGCCCGGTCCGCCGCGGCGATCAGCCGGGTCTGGGTCGGACGGCCGAGATAGTCGATCAGCAGCGTGACGTCGCCGGTCGCGGGGACGGAGATCGTGAACCCGCCCTGGAGGGTGGTGGTCGCCTCGACTCCCGTCCCCTCGACGACGATCCGCGCGCCCGGCAGCGCGACCCCGGTCGCGTCATAGACATGCCCCGACACGCTCGGCCCCGCCGCGGGTGCGGCGACCGCGGGTGTGTCGACCGGGTCGGGCCGCGCCAGGACGGGCGCCGGCGCGGCGACCGCGAGTGCGAGGATGGAGGCACCCGCCAGGCGGGCACCGGATGAAAGGACGTGCATGATGCTCCCCCGAGCGTAATGCCGACGCTCCCGCCGGCTCGCCGCGCGCCGTGGCGCGGAATTGTTACGAGCGGGGGTGATTTCGATGACGGAACGGTGACGATGCCGCTCAGGTCCAGGGGATGGATTTGGGAAGAGCCCTATCCGGTCGATGGCGGGACCGACGGACCGCTAGATCTGCCCTGCCGCCACCAATCGGCCCAGCAAGGCGTTTACGCGGGTCTGCCATCCGGGCCCGCTGCCGCGCAGATGCTCGACGGTGGCAGCGTCAAGGCGGATTTTGACTTCCACCTTTGGCGTTTCCAGCCTTGGCCGACCACGTCGGGAAGGCGTCATGCCAGCCATGAACACAGCGTCCAGCGACGGGTTGTCGTCGTGGGTTTCGGGATCAAATTTGGCCATGATAGAACCTCGCCTCGTGCTTTTCGGCGGGACGCAGGCTGATGGCGCGCACCGCATTCTCGTGAGAGCCTTCGGTGAATACCAGCACATGCAGGCGATCACCGATCAGACCCAGAGCGACGAACCGGACCTCTCCATAATCGAAGCGGTCGTCCTCGCGCTCCAACGCCGTATTCCAGTCGAATCCTTTCGCAGCCCCCAGCGACACGCCGTGCTTAGCGGCATTGGCGCGATCCTTGGCAGGGTCGAACTCGATCTCCATGGATTTCCGTACGCCCACTTGATGACGCCAGCAATGATTATCGTGCACCCGAAAAATGATCGGCATCCCGATTCGGATCGGGACGGGTACATGGACCGGTAGGGGTTACCGCGGCTTGGCAGGCTGAGGGCATCCCGACCGCCCGGTAACCCCGCGCTAAAGGCTGGCAAGCTACGGGGCCGCGCATGTTCGCCTCGCTTTCCGCTCGGGTCGCCGGCATCGGGCTGGTCGTGATCGTCGCGCTGGCGTCGCTGGCGGGGCTGCTAGTCGATGCCTCGGCGCGGACCAGCGAGAGCTTTCGCTGGTTCACCCATTCGGCGCAGGTGATCGAGACCACCGAACTGGCGCTGGAGGAGCTACGCGAGGCGGAGTCGGGACAGCGCGGGTTCGTGCTGACCGGCAACCCGGCCTATGCCCGCTCGTTCGTCGCCCGGATCGAAGGGTCCAGGCGCAACATCGCACAGGTCGTCGCACTGACCGCGGACAACCCGCTCCAGCACACCCGCGCCCGCGGCGTCGCGCGGCTGATGGCGGAGCGCGCCGCGAGCCTGCGCGGGCCGTTGGAGATGGGGCGTCGCGGCGACTTCGCGGGCGCGACCGCGGTGATCGCCTCGGGCCGCGGGCGCGACCAGATGGAGGCGGTGACGCTGCGCGCGCTGGTCTTCCTCGACGAGGAGCGCGCGCTCCAGACGAGCCGGGGGGAAGCGGCAGACCGGCGGCTGGCGGGGGCGAGGCGGCTGGCGCTGATCGGGGCGTCGGCGGTCGCGCTCACCGTGCTGATCGGCTTTGCGCTGCTGGTGCGTGGCATCCGCCGGCCACTCGCAACCATGATGGGGGCGATGACCGAATTGGGGAAGGGCGCGCGCGAGGCGCGGATCGACGCCGCGATGGGATCGCGCGAGTTCTCCCGGCTGGCGCAAGGCTACAATGCGATGGCCGACCGGCTGGAGCATGCGGTCGCCGAGCAGGCGTCGGGTGAAGCGCGATTGCAGGTCGTCAATGCCGAGCTTCAGCGCAACGGCGAGGTGCTGCGCCAGCGCGGCGACGTGATCGAGCTGCTCGGCGGAATGGCGCACCGGATGCAGGCGGCGCGCACCGACGACGAGCTCGCCCAGATCATCCGCGTGTTCGTGCCGCGCGTCCTGCCCGATATGCCCGGCGTGCTGTACGCCCACAACAATTCGCGCAACCTGTTGAAGCCGATCGCCGGCTGGGGCGGGGTCGCGGTGCCGCCCGAGGGCTTCGCGCCCGACGCGTGCTGGGCGCTGCGCCGCGGCCAGAGCCATTGCGTCACCCTGCCGGGCAGCGACATCGTCTGCGCGCATGTCGGCGCGGACGAGATCTATCATTGCGAGCCGCTCCTCGCTGGCGGCGAGGTGATCGGCGTCCTGTACCTCCATGGCCGCGTGGAGGCGGAGAGCCGGTTCCGCCTGACCGTGCTGGCCGAGAACATCGCCTCCGCGCTGGTCAATCACCGGCTCCAGCGGTCGTTGCGCGAACAGACGATCCGCGATCCGCTGACCGGGCTGTTCAACCGCCGCTACATGGAGGAGGCTTTGGCCTTGGAGATCGCGCGCGCGTCGCGATCGGGCGCGCCGCTCAGCCTGGTCATGTGCGACGTCGACCATTTCAAGCGCTTCAACGACGAGTTCGGCCATGACGCCGGCGACGCGGTGCTCCAGGCGGTGTCGGCCGAGATGCGCGCCCGCTTTCGCGATGGCGACGTGGTGTGCCGTTTCGGGGGCGAGGAGTTCACGGTGATCGCGCCGGGCACTTCGGCCGAGGCGCTGATGGCGCGGGTCGAACAGGTGCGCGAGGCGATCGGCGCGCTCAACGTCCGCCGGGGCGGGCGGACGCTGGGCCAGACCAGCATGTCGTTCGGGATCGCGACGTGGAGCGAGGGCATGACCCGCGACGGATCGGCGCTGGTCCAGGCCGCCGACGCCGCGCTCTACCAGGCCAAGCGCGAAGGCCGGAACCGTGCGCTGATCCACCGGCTGGCGGCGTAGGGATCGCCCGGCTTCTCCTCGCGACTCATCTATTGCGGCAGGTTGTGACTCGGCGACCGGTCGCCGCCCGATGCGACCGTCCGGGCGAGCGGATCGAGCGTCGCCGGCCGATGCCCGCTTTCCACCGTAGGATCGGCAGGAACCGTATCGCGGTCGCGCGGTTTTGCCGTTCGATCCGCGATGTCCTGATATGGGACTAGGGACGAGCATAAAGAAACGGTTTACTGTAAAATGTTGGGGACAGAGATCTGTCCCAAGCCTTAAAAAGCTGCTAACGAAATCACCGACTGAGCCAACATCCGTCTATTCATCGGTCTGAACCAAGGGGAAGCGACAATGAGCATGATCAAGAAGGCGGCACTCGCCGCAGTGGTTGCCGGCGGCGTTGCCGCGATCAGCGTCCCGGCCAGCGCCGCGACCTACAACTTCGCGCCGGGCGCGGCGTCGCCCGCGACCAACTTCAAGGTGGTCAACACCTTCGACAGCGCCACGGGCCTGACCGGCAGCGGTTTCGAGATCAAGACCCCGCCGGCCGACTCGAACGGTGCTCCGCCCGCCAACTCCAATCCGGCGGGCACGTCGTACCTGTCCGTCCTTGGCGGCGGCACGGCGACCTACAACTTCGCCAACCGGGTGTCGGCGTTCCAGTTCGACTGGGGCTCGATCGACGACTACAATACCCTGACCTTCCGGACCAATCAGGGCACCGACGTGATCGTGCCCGGCACCGACTTCACCAACCCGGCCAATGGTAACCAGATCAGCCCGGGCACCAACGGCCTGTTCACGGTGACCGGCGCCCAGGGCGAGTTCTTCACCAGCGTCACCTTCTCGTCGTCGGCGAACTCGTTCGAGGTCGACAACCTGGCGGTGAGCGGCGGGGTGCCCGAGCCGGCGAGCTGGGCGATGATGATCGGCGGCTTCGGCCTCGCCGGGGGCGCGCTGCGTCGCCGTCGCGCGCAGACGACCGTCAAGTTCGCCTGATCGGCTGACCACGGTATGAAGAGGGCTGCCGGCACATAGGCCGGCAGCCCTTTTTCGTGCGTGCTGCTTCCTCATTTAGGAAGAGCCGGCGCTGCGCCTGTCGCGGAATAGCCGCGGATCGCTTTGCTGGTTGCGGCCTGCTTGTTCACGGCGCGCTATGATGATGGTTCGGTTCGGCGAGGTCTGGTTGCCCGCCGCGCCCGGTCAGGCTAAGGCATGGACCGCCTTTGCTGCAATGCAGCAGAACGTCGGTGCCGATGCGCACAGCCTGGAGTTGCCGATGATCTTGCTCCGCACGACCCGGATCGACACCGGCACGCGGCAGCTCGCCGCCGATCTGGGCGCTGCCAGCGGCGACACGGTGGCGATGCTGGTCGACGAACGGCGCGGGCTCCAGGACGCGGGCGGACTGCCCAAGGTGTCGGTGACGGACGAGGCGTGCGAGGGGCTGGGGCTTTACCGCCCCGCCGATTACGGCTGGCGGTGCGGCGATTACGGCTTCTATCTCGCCCGTCGCCAATATCCGGCCGCCACGCATTTCTGGATGATCGACTATGACGTGCGGATCGGTGGGGACGCGCCCGCCTTTTTCGCCGCCTGCGCCGCGCGGCCGGAGCTTGACCTGCTCGCCGCCCATGTCCGTGCGACCGGGCGGGACTGGTGGTGGTGCGCATCCGTCGCCAGCGCGGATGCCGAGCCGCGGCGCTGCTTCTTTCCCGTCGTCCGCCTGTCGGCGCGCGCGGCGGACGTGCTGCTCGCCAAGCGTCGCGAGCATGGCCGCCGGCCGTTGCGCCGCCTGCTCTGGCCCAATGACGAGGCGTTCGTGGCGACGGCGGTGGAGGCCGCGGGCCTGTCATTCGCCGACTTCAACGCGCTGGGCCAGACCTTCTACGACGACACAACCTTCACCTATACCGAGGTGATCGACGGCGACGGCTTCGCGGGCGGGGAGGGGCCCCCACGCCTCTACCATCCGGTGCTGTCGGGCGAGGACCTGGCGCGCAAGCGGCGCAAGCTGGTCGAGGATCACGGCAAGCCGACGCCGCGCTGGGAGCGGGCCTATCGCCGTGCCGCGGCCGCGGTCAATGGAGCGACCCGGTGGTGATCGCGGGCACGAAGGATCGCCATGTCGTTCCGTAAGTCCGTCTCGTGGCTGGGGGCGGCGCAGCTGGTCGGCCTGGTGCTCCAGTTCGGGACCTCGGTGGTGTTCGCGCGCTACCTGTCGCCGCACGAAATGGGCATCTACGCCATCGCGGTCGCGCTGGTCGGCTTCCTGTCGATCATCCAGCAGCTGAGCCTGCCCGCGCTGATCGTGCGCGAGGAGAACCTGACCGACGAATTCCTGCGTACCGCCTTCACGCTGAACGCGGGCCTGACGGTGCTGTTCGCGCTGCTGATCGTGGCGGCGGGGGTGCTGGGGGGATCGTCGCTGGGTGATCCGGGGGTGCGCGACGTCCTGTTCGTGCTGGCGATCAGCCCGCTGCTCGGCACCCTGTCGTTCCTGCCCATGGCCCGGCTGGAGCGCGAGGGGCGGTTCAGGGCGCTGGCGCTGATCGGCACCGCGGCGATCGTCGCCCATGCCGCCGTCGGCACGACGCTGGTCGTCACCGGGGGCGGGTATCTCAGCATCGCCTGGGCGCAGCTGGCCTATGGCGTCGTCTACACGGGCGGGGCGATGATCGTCGGCCGCGGGTTCAACCAGTTCCGCTTCGGCACGCGCGCGTCGCGGCGCATCCTGGGCTTCAGCGTCCAAATGCTGGCGGTATCGGGCGCCCATCAGGCGCAGGGGCGGGTCACCGAACTGGTGCTCGGCCGGATGCTGGGGCTGAGCGCGCTGGGGCTGTTCAACCGGGCCAACGGACTCAACGCGCTGGTGTGGCAGAACCTGGCGGGCATCGTGTCGCGGGTGCTGCTGGTCGACTTCGCCGACCGGCATCGCGCGCAGGCGTCGCTGCGTGACCGCTATCTCCAGACGAGCGCGGCGATGACGGCGGTGCTGTGGCCCGCCTTTGCCGGGCTGGCGGTGGTCGCCAAGCCGTTCATCGTGCTGGTCTACGGATCGCAATGGGTGCCGGCCGTGGTGCCGCTGGCCTTTCTGGCGGTCAGCTCGATGCTGCTGACCAGCGTCACGATGACTTGGGAGCTGTTCACCGCGACCGGCCGGCTGAAGGAGCAGACCCGGATCGAGACGATTCGCGTGGTGGTAGGGACGGCGCTGTTCGCGCTGGGCTGCCTTCACAGCCTGGAGGCCGCGGCCGCGACCCGGATGCTCGACGCGGCGCTGGCCATCGCCATCTATCGCCCGCATATCCTCGCCATGACCGACACGGCCGGCCGGGATTACCGGCGCATCTACCTCCAGTCCGGGGCCGCCACGCTGCTGGCGATCGGCCCGGCCGCGCTGCTGGTGCTGGGCAGCGGCGACGGCCTGCCGCCGCTGGCCGCGCTGATCGCGGCGGTGGTGACCGGCGTCCTGCTCTGGGCGGGCGTGCTCCTGATATTCGACCATCCGCTGGCGCCCGATCTGAGGCGCGGGGCCGAGCGGGCACTCCGTCTCGTCCGTCGACGAGACGCCGCGCCAGCCTCGCAAGGGAGCCGTTCGTGAGCATTTTGGTCGCCATGGCCGCCATGACGGTGCGCGGGTGAGCGCGCGCGCGCCCGCCGTGCCGTTCGTCCCGATGGGCGAGGCGATCCCGCGCATCCTGTGGCAGACCTGCCCGGCGCACATGCTCGTCGGGCCGTTGCGCGACAATGTGGAGGCGATGGCGGCGGCCAATCCGGGCTGGGATCACCGGGTCGTCGACGACTCCGCGATCGAGGCGCTGATCGAGCGCGACTATGGCGTCGCGATGTTGCGCTGCTACCGCCGGATCAGCCCCGAATACGGCGCGGCGCGGGCGGACTTGTTCCGCTACCTGGCGCTCTACCGTCATGGCGGCGTGTATCTCGACGTGAAGAGCCGCTTCGTCCGCCCCATCGACGAGGTGATCCGCGTCGACGACCGCTACCTCCTGTCGCGCTGGCGCAACGGGCCGGGCACGCCGCACGAGGGCTGGGGGCTCCACCCCGAGCTGGCCGACGTGCCGGGCGGCGAGTTCCAGCAATGGCACATCGCCTGCGTTCCCGGCCATCCGTTCCTGCGCGCGGTGATCGAGCGGGTGATCGCCGGCATCGCGACCTACAGCATCCGCCACACCGGCGTCGGCTGGTGGGGGGTGCTGAGGATGACGGGGCCGATCGTCTATACCCGCGCCATCCTGCCGCTGCTCGACCGCTACCCGCACCGGCTGGTCGCGGACGAGCGGGCGCTGTCGCTGGAATACAGCGTGCTGGACCGCAGCAGCCACCAGGGGCTGTTCAAGCGCCACTATATCGCCAACACCTCGCCCGTCGCGCGCCGGCCGGGGATCAGGGGCGCGCTGCTCCACGGCTATGCGCGCGTGTTCGGCACCGCCGCGTTCGGCTGGAAAGAGGAATGATCGTGTCGCCCACGCCCCTCGTGGATGTTCTCATCCCCGCCTACAACGCCGCCGCGACCATCGAGAGCGCGGTGGACAGCATCCGTGTGCAGACGCTGGACGACCTGCTGATCCATGTCGTCGACGACGGGTCGACCGATGCGACCCCGTCGATCCTGGCCCGGATCGCCGCGCAGGACCCTCGCGTGCGGGTTCACCGGCGGGCGAATGGCGGGATCGTCGAGGCGCTGAACTTCGGCCTGTCCTTCTGCAACGCCGAGTTCCTCGCCCGGCACGACGCCGACGACCTGGCCTGGCCCGACCGCTTGCAGGTGCAGGTCGATTACCTCCGCGCGCACCAGGACGTGGTGGCGGTGGGCGCGCGGGCGCGGCACATCGACGCGGGCGGCGTGCCCACCGGCACCGTCGCCGACCTGGAATCGCCCGACCGGTGCGACCCGGACCACCTGCCTTCGCGCGAGCCGTACATCATCCATCCGCTGCTGACGCTGCGCCGCGCGGCGCTGGAGCGGGCGGGAGGCTATCGCTTCGCCGTCCACAGCGAGGATACCGACTTGTACTGGCGGCTGGGCGAGCAGGGGCGGCTGGTCAACCTGCCAGAGACGCTGGCCGACTACCGGCTGCACGATGCCAGCATCTCCGGCACCTCGGCCGCTAACGGGCGGATCATGGCGGTCAACGCGCAACTCGCCGGCCTGTCCGCCCGCCGCCGGCGTGCAGGGCGGCCCGACCTCGCCTTCGCCAAGGACCGCGTCGCCCGCTACAAGCAGGCGCGCGGGCTGGCCGGGGTGGTGGAAATCGCGTCGGAGGACCTAGACGCGGACGAGCGGCTGTACCTTGCCCGCGCCAGTGCGGCCAAGCTGCTCGAGCTGACCACCTATCGCCCCTATGACCTCGACCGTGACGACGCCCGCTTCGTGCGCGGGGCGCTGGGCGACGGGATGCCGGGGGTGGACGCGGCGCGGCGGGCGGTGCTGGAGCGCCACCTGAGCGGTGCGGCCGCGCGGCTGGCGATCAAGGGCGAATGGCGCACCGCGCTGACGCTGCTGCCGCTCCGGCTGCTGCCGGGGTTCCTGGCGCGGGTGGGGATGCGCGCGGCGGTGCCCGCCTCGCTCCACCGCTTCGTGCAACGCCGCGGGACGCGGGCGGCCCTGGGTCACTGAAGGTGCGTCACTGAAGGTGCGTCACTGAGGATGCGAAAAGGCCCGCCGGAACGCCGCGGCCGCGCGCGGCTGGCGGCCTGACGACAGCTCGCCGTTGAAGTCGCCCGCATCGTAATCCCAATAGACGTGGTAGGCGACGTCGTTGGTGGTGATCCAGTCCGCCATCCGGGTGACGAACAGCGGATCGTCGCCCCAGCCATGCCCGTCGGGCCGCGTGCCCGTGCCCCATTCGGGCAGCGCGACCGGCTTGTCGTGGTCGCGGCCGAAGCGCGCCAGCCAGTCGAGCCCATAAGGCATGGCGCGCAGGTTGTCCCAGCGCGCCTGCGGGTCCACGGCGTCCTGGGGCCGCCACGACTGATTGTAGAGGTCCAGCCCGATGACATCGACCACGTCGTCGCCGGGATAGACCTGGTCGGGGGCGATCTGCTGTTCGCCCTGCGCCGGGTTCCAGACGATGCGGAAGCGCTGCCCCGGCACGCTGCGCAGCGCCGCGACGATGCGGCGGAAATACGCGGTCCAGGCGGCCGGATCGGCCCTGGCCGCCCAAGGATACCAGTCGCCGTTGAACTCCCAGCCGATCCGCAGATACGCGTCCGCGCGGCCCCGGCTGACCAGCAACCGACCCAGCTCGCGATAATGACGGTCGTATTCGCCCCGCGCGCCCGCCTGGAGCGTAGTGCCCGAGCCGGGCTGCATCAGCATCGGCACCGCCTGCGACAGGCCGATCCGCCGTCCTTCCCAGCAGCCCTGCGCCCAAGCGATCGAGTCGAGCATGTGCCGCCAGTCGACCAGCTCCGAGAACTCGGCGACCCCGCCTGCGGGGCGGCCGATCAGCCGCTCGAACGCGGCCATGCGGTCGCGGCCGGTGCAGCCCGCCCCGCGATAGACGAACGGGGCGGGCCGCGATAGGCGCTGGCGGACCGGCGCTTCGTCCGGCGACCGCGCGCAGGCCGCGATGGGACCGCAGGCCAGCAGGACAGCAGCCAGCGCGAGCGCCCGCATCACCAGGGAGCTTCGGGCGCGCGCAACGCAGGGAGCGTCGGCGCCGACCACAGGCACACCAGCGTCGCCAGGATCACGAAGGGCATGAACAGCAGGTAGCCGCCACCCATCTGGTAGTTCGCCAGCAGGTACAGCGACACCAGCGCCATGTCGCGCCGCCACCACGCCCCGATCAGATAGGTCGCGAATAGGGCCAGGCCGACTATGCCGTATTCGAACACGATCTTGAGCGCGGGATTGATGCTGCCCGCCATGCTGGTCCCCATCCGTTCGAGCGCGCCCGGGCCGAAGCCGATCACCGTGCGAAGCTCCCCCGCAAAGGCGCGCAGCACGTCGAACTGGACCAGGTAGCGGGCGGACGCGCTGGTGCCCGAATAACCGAGCTCGCTCGTCCGCCCGGCCAGTCCCGCGAACAGCCCCGGCACCGCCACTGCCGCCAACGCCGCCAGTACCGCGCCCACCGCGATCAGCGCCAGCAGCCGCCCGGACGCGCGCGGCGCGAACACCAGTGACAGCGCGGCCGCGATCGCGAACGCGAGCAGCCCCGTTCCGGCATAGGTGGTGAGATAGGCGACGCCGTAGAGCGGCAGGAAGTGCCAGTCGCGCCGCACGAACACGTCCACCACCACCCCTAGCATCAGCACCTGCGAGAAGATGCTCGGTTCCAGCAGCACGAAGCCGTTCGATCGCATGGTCGACGAGCCATAGGCGACCACCGGGTGGTAGTTGAAATAAGGCTCGACCAGAACCGGCCGCAGCCAGGGCGCCCAGTCGATGAACGCGAAGATGCGCAGCCCCACGAACTGCAGCGCATATTGCGCGATGCCGGCCGCCGCGATCACCCTGAGATAGGTCACGACCAGCGTCAGCGTCCGCGATCCGTCGAAGCGCCCGGTCGGTGCCGCCAGCAGCCCCAGGTACAGGACCAGCACCGATCCGAGCGAGGGCAGGCTGATGCCGCTGATCCGCGGGTCGGGCGTGTTCACCGCGACCAGCGTAGCGAACAGCGCCACGGTCGCGAACCCGCCGAAAGCCAGGAGGCCGCCCACCCGCAGCCGCGCCCGGCCCGTCCAGAGCAGCCATCCCAGGCTGCCCAGGAACACCGGCAGGCACCAGTAGATCGCACCCCCGCCCACGAACACGCAGAAGCGCTGGAGCAGCAGGCAGAAGACGAGATTGAGGTGGACGAACAGGCGGCCCGCACCGGGGGACGGCCGGGGCGCCGGGCGATCGGCGGCTTCCCAGGCGTCGCCCGTGTCGGCCGCGGTCACTTGCTGCCCCCCGCGGCGGTGACCGGGGCGGCGCCGCGATCCTCGCGGGGCCCGTGCCGGCGCAACCAGCGGGTCAGCCGGCGCTCGATCCATTCCTGGCTGACGTGCGAGATCGCAAGCGCCGGGGGCAGCGACAGGATCGCGAACGCCGCCTGCGCGCCCGGCCCCAGCGTCACGGCCAGCCCGCTGCCGACCAGCGCGGCCTTGGTGACCGCCATCACCACCGGATGCCACAGATAGAAGCTGTAGCTGATCGTCCCCAACCACTGCATCGGCGCGGTCCGCAGCACCGCGCAAAGCCACCCGCGCTCGCGCGCGATCCCCAGCAAGGCGATCCACCCCGCAACGCCTGACGCCAGCATCAGCGGCAGCGCTCCCGTCCAGGCCGAAACTCCGGCCCCCAGCGGGGTCAGCCGGGCGATGTCGTGCCCTGGCGCCATCAGTTCGGCCTGTCGCCACAGCAGCAGGAACGCGAGCAGCCACAGGCCGGGTACCGCCGCCAGCCGCAGCAACAATGCCCGGTCGAGCAATCCCGCCGCGACCAGCACCCCGGCCGGCATCAGCAGCGCGCGCGGCAGTGCCGCCACCAGCACCGCGCCCACCACCGCCGCGACGATCCGTCCGCCCCGGCCCGGCGGACCCGCCCACCAGAACAGCGCCGCCAGCGCGTAGAAGCCGATCTCATACCCCAGCGACCAGGCGGCCGGATTAACCTGCGGCAGGTCATAGACCGGGGGCGGCGCCAGAAAGTTCAGCACCCAGTCGACCGGCGGGGGCATCCAGTGCCCGGTCGTCAGGCTCATTGCGGTGATGACCAGCAAAGTCGTCCACAGCAGCGGGTAGATGCGCGTCGCCCGGTCCCAGGCGAACGCCCTGATCGTCGGCGCCCGCGCCAGTGCGCCGACGATCACGAACCCGCTGATGCCGAAGAACAGCTCGACGCCGAACTTGAACGCGCCAAACACGTCCGTCGCCAGCCAGTGATCGGCGGGCCAGATCGTCGCCAGCCCGGAATTGTGGACGTGGAAGCCGAACACCATCGCCGAGAACAGCCCCCGTGCGCCATGGACCGACGCGTTGAAGCCGGCACGCGGGGTAGCGGCATCGTGGGGGGGAAGGGCGGGGCTCACCGGTTCAGCCTTGACTCATATTTAGTTTTGATGACACTCTCCTCCCAGGAGAGAAGCCTTAGAAATGACGAGGCATTTTACGAGGTCGACGATATTCGGCCATAACGCGGGAGCAACCATCCCCCGCAACCAGTTGCGAGGCTGTTCGCGCTACGCCGGCGGGATGAACAATCCTGTTTCCGATCAGCGCGGCCGGTTCGCGGTCGTCCAGCATGGCGTACTGCCCCCGAACGGTCATGATGCGGTCTCGCTGGCTGCCTGGGCCGGGCTGGCCGCTGGCGGCCTATTGTGCTGGAGCGTCATCCTTTCGATGATCTGATCGAAGGTCCTGCCGGACGGCAGCCAGGACTCAGGCCGCGGAATAGCCGTAGCTTTTATATTCGTGGTCCACGTCGTCGCTGGCATAGGCGGCCACGGCCTTCATGTTCACCTGCGTCATGATGAGTCCGGCCACGCGGACCCGGACGCCCGCCAGCCGGCGCAACGCGGACCGGACCACCGGCACGGGCGTATGCTTCCACCGCACCACCATATAGGCCTGGTCGACGAAGTTCATCAGCAACCGCGATTCCACCGCGGCCAGCGCCGGTGCGGTGTCGATGATGACCAGGTCGAACACCTGGCCGATGCGCTCCATCAGATAGTGCAGGTTCTGTTCGGAATTGATGTGGCGGTGCTCGAACCGCTGCTCGAGCGAGGGCAGGATATAGGCGCCGCTGCGCTCGTCGCGCAGCAGGGCGTCGCGAACCGAGGCGGTCTCCGCCAGCACCTCGGTCAGCCCGACGCTGGGTGACAGGCCAAAGGTGCTGGCGATGCTGGGCCGGCGGATGTCGCCGTCGATCAGCAGCGTGCGCCGGCCGCTGATCGCGGCCACCCGCGCCAGACAGGCGGCGGTGGTGGACTTGCCTTCGCCCGCCCGCGCCGAGGTGAGCCCGACGATCCGCATGACCGGACCGCGCCCGTCATTCTCGATCGCGAACAACAGGCTGCGCATCGCCTCGGACAGCGGCGACAATGGCCGGTCGACCACGAAGTCGATCGGCGCCATGCCCTTGTCGCGCGCCGTCGCGACCGAAGCCAGCGCGGGTACGTTCACCACATGGCGCAGTCCCAGCGCCTCCTCCGCCTCCCGCGAGGAGATCAGCGTCTGGTCGAACAGCTGGAGCAGGAGCACCGTCCCTCCCGCCAGCAGCAGCGCGATCGCGACCGCCAGCAGCAGGTCGAGCTTGCGGCTCGGCGAGCTCGGCTGTTCGGGGGGCAGTGCGGGCGACAGCGGCCGGGCGTCGGTATCGGCGACCACCGACTGGCTGGCGACCAGCGTCTGGCGCTGGAGCAGCGCGTTGTAGTTGGTCCGCAGCGCATCGGCTCGGCGCTCCAGCTCGTTCAGCTCCACCGAGGCCGAGGTGTTCGCGGCCAGCTCCCCGCGCGAGACCCCGGCGATGCCGCTGGCCGCGCCGGCGCGCTGCTGCGCCACCTGCACGCGCGCCTCCAGGTTGGACATCACGCGGCGGATCTCCGCCTGGATCTCGTTGTCCACCTTGGCCACTTCTTCGCGGGCGCGCACCACCTCGGGATGCTGGGGCTGGTAGCGGGCCTCCAGCTGGGCCAGCCTGGCGCTCGCCTGGGCGCGCTGGCCGCGCAGCTGGTTGACCACGGACGAACTGAGCGCCTCGCCGACATCGTCGCCGGCGGACCCGCGCTTCAGTTGCGATCGCGCCGTGGCGAGCCGGGCGCGCTCCTCGGCCAGCTGGGTCTGGGCGGTCGCCTCCTGCTGCTTGTAGACCGATTGTTCCTGTTCGGTCAGCGTCTCGCCGTTTGCGCTCAGCAGGTTGTGGGCGCGGCGATAGGCTGCGACCTGCCCCTCGGCCTGGACGACGCGGCCGCGCAGCTGGTCCAGCTCGCCCCGGAGGCTCTGGTCCGCCGAACGCGCCGCGTTGAGTCGGGAATCGGTTTTGAGCGCCAGGTACTGGGCGACGAATGCGTTGGCCGCGTCGGCGGCGATCACCGGCTGGGCGGCGGTAAAGGACACCGCCAGCACGTTGGTGTTGCCCGGCCGATCCACCCGGAGCCGCCCTTCCGTGGCGTTCAGCACCGCGCGGGCGGACGGCGGCGTCTTGGACTGGGTGACGACCCGGCCGTAATCGGGCTGGCGCCGCTGCATCGTCGCGGCGACCCGGCGCGCGACGCCGGTGGAGCGGAGGATCTCGATCTCCGAGTTCACCGCCTCGTCCTCGGCGGAGTTCTCGGGCAGCACGTCGTTGGTCTTGGGCTGGACGTTCAGGACACGCGAGTTGACGATCAGGGTCGCGGTCGCGGTGAACTGGGGCACCCGCTGCAGCACATAGGCGATGAGGCCGGCCAGCGTGACGCCGAACACCAGCACGAACGGCAGCCAGCGGCGCCTGAGGGCCATCATCACGCGGCGGACATGATCGACCGGCGCGGCCTGCCGCTGCGGCAACGGCGCAACCGGCCGCGCCAGCTCGCGTGGGAGGCCCTTGCTGACCGGAACGGGGACCTGCTCGCTCACACTCACATCCTTACACCCAGGCCTACCAGCAGCCTGTCGCGCGCAAAGGACTTGTACCGCGCCTCCCCCCTGGAGGACAGGTCGAGGCGGTCGGCACTGACCCGGAGGCTCCAGGCGCGATTGAACCGGTAATCGGCGCTGGCCGACAGGTTGACGCGCCCGTCGCGCCGGTCGACGCCGTTGTAGCTGTCGCGTTCCAGCTGCACGCCCGCGCCCAGGACCAGCGAGCGCAACAGCTCGTGATCCACCTGTAGTCCCCCGATCATCGCCACATAGGTGCTGGAATCGGGGGTGCCGGCGTCGTTGACGCTGCGCACCGCGTTGACCGTCACCGTAGTCAGCTGGCTGGGAAAGAACTGCACCCGCGAGTTGACCGCCAGCCCCGAGAAGCGACGGAAGCGGTCGTCGCGATAGGCCGAGGTGATATAGCCCAGGCCGATCTCGCCCCGCGCCAGCACGGGCAGCTCGAACCGGGCGCCCGCCAGCACCTCCGTGGTGTCGGCGCCCCGGCGCGTGCCGGTGAAGCTGCGCTGGGAGTAGCTCGACGAGGCGTGGCTGCCCTGGATGAAATAGGCGATCGCCGCGGTCTGGATCACGTCGGCCCGGACCCTGGCGGAGCGGACGGTGCCGTCGCGATAGTCCTGGTCGAGCGGCCCGCCCGATCGCAAAGTGGCGTCGCGGAAATCCATCCGCTGCACCCCAGCCTCGCCGGCCAGCTGCACGCTGCCGAACCGCTTCGACACGCCCAGCGCGCCCACCGCGTCGGTGAATGCGACGGGACGCACGGTCAGCGCAAAGGCGTTCTGCGATTCACGCGATTCCCGATTGGTGCGAAACCGGCCCAGCAGCCGCACCCGCGTCTGCCCCGCCAAGTCCTGTGTGGCATAGGCGGCCACGTTCACCGCATCGACATTCTCGGTGGTGTTGCGGGCATAACGGGCAAAGGTGCCGTCCGCGCTGAGACTGAGCGACCGGCCCGACCAGTTGGAATTGAGTTGCAGCGACGGCACCAGCGCGACGAACGCGTCGGCCTGCCCATCGTCCTCCAGCGCGAACACGTTGTCGGTGGCATTGCCGGTCAGCTCGGCCGTCGGCGTCAGGGTGAACGACCCTATCGGATAGCCCTGCACCCCATAGCCCGGAAGCTGCCGCTCGCGCACCGGCGTGTAGCGCGAGAAGCGGATGCTCTCGTCGGGCGGCAGGTTCTGCGCCGCGACCGGCCCTGCCGCCACGGAAGCCGCGAACAGGACGCCACCTGCCGCCCGGCGGGACAGCCGCCGCCCCATCAGAAGAAGCGCTCCAGCACGCGCACCGTGTCGCCGGGCAGCACCTGGAGCGAGGGGTCGAGGCGATAGCGGACCTCGCCGGGCTGGTTCAGGTGCTGGATCGCCACCACCTTGTGGTTGGCGCGGTAGCTGAAGCCGCCCGCCGTCGCGACCGCCGCGTTGACGGTGAGGCCGACGCGATAGGGATACTGCCCCGACCGGTTGACCTCTCCCAGCACGAAGAAGGGGCGGTATTCGGTAATCTCGACGCTGACCTTGGCGTCCTTGACGAAGTCCCGGCGCAGCCGGTTCGTCAGCACCGCCTGGAGCTCGGGGACGCTGAGGCCCCCCGCCTTGACCGAGCCCAGCAGCGGGTAGGATAGTTCGCCGTTGCCGCCGATCACATAGGTGCCGGTCAGCCCCTCCTCGCCATAAACGTTGACGCGCACCTTGTCGTCGGCGGCCAGCCGATAGACCGGGGGGCCGGCGGTGATCGATGGCCCGGTGACCGCTCCACCGCCGCCGCATCCCGCCATCGCAAGGGCGAGCACCATGCCGAACGCCGTTCTGGTCCGCATCCGGTTCGTCTTGCTCGTCAAGGCACGGCTCCTCATCCCATGGTCTCCGCGGCAGGGCGGGACGTTTGTGCCGGTCGCCAGCCGCGCAGCACGGTGACGGCAAACGCAAGGCCCCAGGCCATGTGCATGATCGCCATCGCCGGCCCCGCCGCAAGGGCACAACGATCACGCAGGCCGAGCGCCATGCCGGTCGCCGCCACGACCAGCATCGCTGCATAGCCGATCGGCACGGCTAAGAGCAAAGGGTAGAACGGAGCGAGCAGGATCGACCCCGTGATGCCGCTCGCCATCACCGGCGGCAGCATCTGGCGAAGGCGCAACCGCTCGCGATGCTTCAGGAAATTGCCCGCCCGGCCGATGCCGTAGCGGCGATACTGGTGGAACAGCGCGCCCAGTGTCCGGCGTGGGAAATAGCCGACCGCGATCGTGCCATCGAGCCAGATGCGTCCCCCCGCGGCGCGGGCGCGATAGTCGAATTCGGCATCCTCGTTGGCGACGAAGCCGGGGTCGTAGCCGCCGATCCGGTTGAACAGCGCCCGGTCCATGCCGGCATGATGGCCGTGGTCGACGAAGCCGGAGAACCCGCCCACCCGGTGCGCGGATCCGCCGGTGCCGATGCGGCTGTTCATCGCCGCGGCGATGCCGCGCTGGAGGCAGGTCTCGCCCCGTGTGTCCAGCCGCACCGCCACCATGTCCGCGCCGGTTTCGGCAAAGGCGGCGAGCACGCAAGCCACGAAATCGTCCGGATAGGCGGCGTGCGCATCCATCCGCACGATCGTGTCGGCGTCCGACCGCGCGTCCGCCACTGCGGCATTGATCCCCGCCGCCTGGACCCGGCGGGGATTGTCGACCAGGCGGATACGCGGGTCGCGACCTGCGTGCTCGGCGACGATCGCGCGGGTCCGGTCGGTGCTGCGTCCGTCCGCGACCAGGATCTCGGGCACCATTGTCGCAGGAAACTGCGCGAGCTGGTCCAGCAGCCCGCCGATCCGGCGTTCCTCGTTCAGGGTGGGCAGCACGACCAGTGCGGTACGGGTCATGCGGTTGCACCGGGGGTGAAGGCGCGCACGAATGCGTCGCGCGCCCGGTCGATGGTGGCCAGCGCGAGCGGCCCCGCGACCGCCGGGGACCGGGCCTGCGCCGGATCGGTCACCCGGTCCAGCCCGGCCGCCAGGTCGTCCCGATCGAAGTCAAGCAGCTGCTCGGGCGGCAGGAACTCGCGAAACGCGTCGATCGGAGAGGCCAGCATCGGCACGTCATACGCCATTGCCTCCAGCATCGACAGCGGCAGCCCCTCCCAGCGCGACGGCATCAGCAGGACGTCGGCGGCCGACAGATAAAGGTCGGGCCGGTCGGTCCAGCGGACGGGCGCCACCAGCCCGGCCGGCAGCCGCGCCGCGGCCGCCTCCACCATCGCCCGCCCCGGACCGTCGCCGACCAGCACGACCGACCAGCCGGACAACCGCTCGGGCCCCGCCCGCGTGATCGCGGCGAGCAGGCGGTCAATGCCCTTCTGCGCGGGGTCCAACCGGCCCAGCACCAGCGCCATCCGCCGATCGGACGGCAGGCCGGCGAATGGCGGGCCGATCAGCGCGCGCGCCTCCGCCCGGTCGGTGCGGGGCGGGGGCCGGACGCTGTTGTACGCCACCTCGATCGGCACGGTGACGCCATGGCCGCGCAGCTGGTCCGCCACGGCGCCCGACGGCACCACATAGGCGTCCGGCCGGCGATAGAGCGGCCGGCGTATCCAGTCGCCGATCAGCCCCGCCCGCTCCATTTCGGCCAGGGGGTGCGCCATGGGGATGTAGCTGACGACCCGCACCCCCGCCGGGATCGCAGCCCCCGCGCTCGCCAGGTTCTCGATCCGCCCCTGTGCCAGCAGCACCGTTGACGGTCGCTCCGTCGCCAGCAATCGCGCCATCTCGCGCCGGTAGCCCCGGCGAAAGAAGCGCAGGTACGGCTCGCCGCGCCCCTTCACCGCATCGGAGGCGAGAATGGTGACGGCGGGCGCCAGGGGCTCGAGCGCCGCCCGCAGCCGGTCGTTGGCGCGGGGCACCGCAAAAGCGATGCGGTCGAACCGGCGTCGCTCAATCAGCCCGGGCAGCAGCGCCAGCAGCATCCGCTCATGCCCGCCGAAATCGGGGCTGTCGTGAAGGATGAGCAGGGTGTCGGTCACGGGTTCAGGCCGCCTTGCGACCTGTCCATGAAGCGGCCGCGTCGCGATAGACCTGCGCGGTCGCCGCGCCGATCGCATCCCAGCCCGGCACGGCATCGGCGATCCGGCGGGTCGGACGACGCCCGACCGACCGCTCCAGCGCGCGCGCCAGCGCGTCCACTTCGCCCGGCGCGACCAGCTCGCCGGCACCGCCATCGGTGCCGATCAGGTCGCGGAACGCGCCCAGGTCGCTCGCCACCAGCCATTTCTGCCGTGCGGCCACGAGCAGGAACACGCCGCTCGCCTCGATCGCGCGATAGGGAAAGACGAACGCATCGGCTTGCGCCAGCACCCGTTCGACGGCGTCGTCGTCCAAATAGCCCAACCGCCATTCCAGCGTGTTGCCCAACCCCAGAGCCTCCGCACGCGCGCGCAGCGGCTCCACCGGGATCAGCGGCTCGCCCGCCACGATCACCCGGATGCGCTGCCGCACCCGATCGGGCAGGCGGCCCAGCGCCTCGATCAGCAGGTCGACGCCCTTGTAGTCCTGGATCTTGCCGAACTGCACCACCGTCCAGGGCGCGTCCGCCGGCCGGTCGACGACCGGCGACGGACCCCCGACGCCCAGCAAGCCGTGCGGCACCACGGCGACCCGCGATTCGGGCAGGCCCATCCGGGTCAGCGCGGCGCGTCCGGCCTGCGTATGCACGATCAATCCGTCCGCGGCCGCCAGCACCGACCGGAACCCGCTGCGCTGGGCGACCGACACCTTCTTGCCGTTGAAGGGCTCGGTGTCGTGCACCGTCAGCACCACCGGCCGGGTGCGCCGCATGGCCGCGATGAAGGTCGCATCGATCCTCGGCAGGACCGCCCATTGGAAGTGTACTGCCGCAACGTCGCGCCGGGCGGCCAGTGTCGCCACCTGCCGCAGCCCCCGGACGTGCTCGACCGCCTTGACCAGCTTCGCCACCCGGCCCGTGCGCCGGCGAGGGCCATCGGTCAGCGGATAGAAGAACCGCTGCACCGCGTCCGCCGGGGAAAAGGCGTCGCCCTCGCCCGGGCGCAGCGCGCGCGTCGCCCATAGCGGGTTTATCCCCGCGGCGCGCAGCCCGGCCGACAGCGCCGCGTCGTAGGGGCCGGTGAACAGCGACGGGTCGACCAAAAGGACGTCGCGCCCGCCAACGCCTGGATCAAAGGGTCCCGCCGCGCGGGACGCGGTCAAGAACAGCCCCGTGCGGACACCACGGCCGGGATGGTCCGGGTCAGCACGAACAGGTCGGTGCGCAGCGACTTGGAGCGGCTGTACACGGTGTCGAGGACCACGCGCCGGCGATAGCTGACATCATTGCGGCCGCTGACCTGCCACAGGCCGGTGATGCCGGGCCGGACGCTGCAATAATGATGGAAGTACCGACCATAGCGGACGATCTCGCTCTCGATGATCGGGCGCGGTCCTACCAGGCTCATGTGGCCCAGGATCACATTGAGGAGTTGCGGCACCTCGTCCAGGCTGGACTTGCGCAGCACGCGGCCAAGCGGGGTGATCCGGGGATCGTTGCGCAGCTTGTGATCGCGCGCCCATTCCGCCGCGGCGGCCGGATCGGTGTCCAGAACCTCCTGAAGGCGGGCGGCCGAGTTGGGGACCATGGAGCGGAACTTCAGGCATGGAAAGCTGCGCCCGCCCCGCCCGATGCGCCGGTGCGCATAGATGGGGCATGCGCCGTCCTGCGCCCAGACCGCCAGCGCCAGCGTCACCAGCACCGGCGCAGCCAGGATCAGAAAGACCAATGCGACCGAGATGTCGAGCAACCGGATCAGCGCCGATTCGGCGGTATCGCCGCCCCGGCGCAACGCCGATACGCCCGACCACGAGGCAGGAAAGCGACCGGCCGTGTTGATGAAAGCGAAACGCGAAACCATCGAATTAGCCCTTTTGTCACCCGACGCAGGTGCGCGTTGACGCCGCACCGAAACTTCAGCTCTCCGGGGTGGTCGATCGTGTCGTCGATGTTCTGCTTAACACCGCAGATACCAGTTTGTTCGCAGTTGCGAAAGGCTTCATACGAAATCGGCCATCATCTGGTCGCGATCCGCGGGCATTTTGCCCTAACCCCGCGTCGACTTAGGGCAGGAGTGTCCCGTTCCAGGACGGATTTCAGGCGATCGGCGCGGGTCCGGGCGTATACCCGCCCTGCCGGGCCAGGGCGTCCAGCACCGCCACGTCCGCGTGGGCGTCGAACTTGCGGGCGAACCACGCGCCGCTCTCGTTGATCGCCGGAAGGTCGTCGACGGTGAGCAGCCTGGGGCCGGGCCAATAGATCGCGCGACCATAGAAGGGAGCGATTTGATCCGCCCACGGGCCATTGGCGACCAGCGCCTGCATCACCAGCTCGTCGCTGAGCAGCAGGTGCCGCAGATAGCGGGCGACCGCGCGCAACAGCGGCGCTCCGACCGCCCATTCGCAAAAGGCACGGGGCAGGACCACCCATTGCGACCCCTTGTGCGCGATCGCGAAGCCGGTCGGGGGCCGGCGCCGGCCCGGCAGGCGAAAGGCGCGCAACGGCGTTTCCAGCATGGGCGACCAGCGGTGGTGCCAGTCGTCGGCGGGCAGGGT
>Ga0325401_1000095_pt1 | contig 49704 bp, 45 predicted proteins | sample PopdelMetagenome_FD_205666 | JGI IMG/M metagenome (GOLD analysis project Ga0325401, IMG submission 205666) | Populus deltoides microbial communities from Bellville, Georgia, United States - Xylem-PdKOR-R2 | ecosystem: Host-associated > Plants > Phyllosphere > Stem > Wood/Secondary xylem | place...
CCGGAGGAGTTCGGCCGCTCGCCGGGCGTGCGGCTGTGGTCGGACGGACCACCGTCCGCCGCATTGGTGCAGACGCTCCAGGGCGTGCTCGGCCGCGAACTGCAGACCCGCTTCCTCGCCGCCAATGGCGTCGCCCCCGGGCTGGGCGCGAGCGTCGCCGGCCTTGCGCCGGCGATCGCGGTCGAGACCCCGACCCGCGACAACGCCCGCCAGCGGGTGCTGGTCCGCTCGATCCTGCCGCTCGCCTCAGCCTACATCCTCCTCATGAGCCTGATGCTGTCCGGCAGCTGGATGCTTCAGGGATCGGTGGAGGAGCGCGGCAACAAGCTGATCGAGACGATGCTCGCCTGCGTCAGCCCGTCCGAGCTGATGTACGGCAAGCTCGCCGGCACGGTCGCGATCGGCCTGTCGATGGTGCTGACCTGGGTCGCGTGCGGACTGTTCGCCGCCTACGCCACCCACGGCGCGATTGCCGATCTGATCCGCCCGGCGCTCGCGCCGGTGTCGAGCGTCGGGGCGGTGGCGACGATCGCCTACTTCTTCGTCGCGGGCTACATAATGGTGTCGATGATCTTCCTGGCGATCGGCGCCACCGCCGACTCGATGCGTGACGCGCAGGGCTATCTGATGCCCGTTATTCTCGTCATCATGCTGCCGGTGCTGCTGCTCGTGCAGGCGACCATCCGCGGCGCCGGCGGGGTCGGCGTAGAGGTGCTGACGTGGGTCCCGCTCTGGACACCCTTCGCGGTGCTGGCGCGGCTCGGCACTGGCATGCCGGGGTGGCAGGTGGTGGCGACGGGCGTGCTGCTCGCCGCGTTCGTGGCGGTCGAGGTCGTGCTGCTCGGACGCGTGTTCCGTGCCAGCCTGCTCGGCGCCGGCACCCGACCGAGCCTTGCCGCGCTATTCGCGATGATGCGCCGTTCGAAATAAAGAGGGATTGGCGATGATCGAAGAGGCGCCGGCGCTGGAGCTGCGCGGGATAGGCAAGACTTACGGCCGCGGCGATGGCGGTGGTGGGGGCGGCAAGCGCGCTGTCGACGACGTGTCGCTCAGCGTCCGGCGCGGCGAGGTGTACGGCTTCCTCGGCCCCAACGGCGCGGGCAAGAGCACCACCATCCGCATGGCGCTCGGCCTCATCCGTGCGAGCCAGGGCGAAGCGCTGCTGTTCGGCCGCCCAGTCGCCGACCGTACCGGGCTCGCCCGCACCGGCTCGCTGGTTGACGGGGGCACCTTTTATCCCTTCCTCTCCGGACGCGACAATCTGCACGTCCTCGCCCGCACCCAGTCGAACCGGACCGCCGACATCGACGGCGTGCTGGCGCGCGTCGACCTGGCGGCCGACGCGGGCCGCAAGTTCAAGGGTTATTCAACCGGCATGAAGCAGCGGCTAGGGGTCGCCGCAGCGCTGCTCAACGAGCCCGACCTCGTCATCCTCGACGAGCCCGCCAACGGCCTCGACGCCGCCGGCATCCAAGACATGCGTGGCCTGATCCGCGGGCTTGCTGCCGAGGGTAAGGCGGTGTTCCTGTCGAGCCACCTTCTCCACGAGGTCGAGCAGATCTGTGACCGGGTGGCGATCGTCAGCAAGGGGCGACTGGTGCGCGAGTCGACGGTCAGCGCGCTGCTCGGCCGCGGCGAAGCGCTCCGGATCGAGGCGGAGCCGCGTGACGCCGCCATCGCCGCGTTGCAAGGACGCTGGCCGGTCGAGGCGGTGGCAGACGGCCTGCGGGTCGCTGCCTCCCGCGCTGAAGCACCGGAGATCGCCCGCCTGCTGACGGCAGCTGGCGTCGACCTGTTCACGATCGGCCCCGACGACCGGAGCCTCGAGGACATCTTTCTCTCCATGACCAGTGGTACCGATGCTTGATGCGATCGTGGCCGAGACGCTGAAGCTCCGCCGTCACCGCGCGACCTGGCTGATGGTCTGGATCTTTCCGGTCGTCGTCGCGCTGGTGACGGCGGCGGTGCTGGTCTACCATTCGGTCGCGGGCGCCGGCGCGCCGTCTCCGGATAAGGGCGCGGCGACGTGGATTGCGAACAGCACGCTGCTGCTACGCTTCCCCTCGTCGAGCGCCGGGCGATCGCTCACCGCGGGTTTCGCCGCGCTGGTCTTCGCTGGCGAATATAGCTGGAACACGTGGAAGCTGATCGTGCCCGCGCGGGATCGCTGGCAGCTCGTCGTCGCCAAGTGGGTGGTCACGTTCGGGTTGGTCGCGGCGGCGATGATCGCGGCCGACCTGATCGGGCTCGCGGCCACCGCCATCGACGCCGTGCGCGGCGATCCGGTGCCGGCCGGCGTTACGGTGCCCGCGATCGCCGCCGCGCACCTGCGGGCGGGCGCCTTCGCACTGGTGCCGATCGCTTCCACTATCGCCTTCGCGGCCCTGTTCGCCATCGTGACCAGGTCGCTGCTCGCGGCGGTGATCCTGTCGTTCGCGCTGCTGATTATCGAGGGGCTGCTGCCGATCGCCGCAATATATCTCTATCCGCGCGCGCCAGCGCTGGTGGAGGTGCTCGTCAAGGCGCTGCCCTTCTACCATCTTGCCAACATCGGGGGCTGGGCGAAGGGCACAGGCGTTACCTTGCTGCTGAGACCGGGCACAACGGTGGCGATGTCGCTCGCTGCGTCGTTGGCCGTGATCGCCGCTTGGATCGCCGCCGCCGCAGCCGCGACGTTGACGCGTTTCATCAGACAAGACCTGAATTGAAGCCGAAACTTCAACTGCCGCTCAGACCCACAATCAGCCGCCCGACACCACGCGAGCACTTCTCAGCTTCAGCCATCCGTTCAGGTGATGAAAGGCTCGGCTTTTCACCTCGGAGCTGGTTGCGTCAGTGGTTTCGTGAGCCGCCAGGAAGGCAGCACAGCCGAGCGGACTGGTGTCCGGCTGCTCCACCCTCTGCGTCACCGCCGGCACGCCGAGAAGCTAACCCATATCAATCAGACGATTTTCTGCTGAACCGATCTCTGCCTCACCGGTTATCCAACGGAGTATCTTGCGCGAACAGCATACGCGACAGAATTGGGAGAGAAGCGTGAGCTACCTGCGCTACAGCGACGACGTCGAAACCCCTGAAGAAGGCGAGCAGGAGTCGATCGACGGCATCATCAAGGGGATGACGCAGGAGAGCGGGATCGTCGAGAAGCGCGAGGGCCACGCGGTCCGCGCCAGCCATGCCAAGAGCACGGCCTGCGTCGTCGGCGAGTTGACGGTTGCGAACGACCTTCCGCCCGAACTGGCGCAGGGCCTGTTTGCCAGCGGCGGCACCTTCCAGGTCGCCGTCCGCTTCGCGCAGGGGCCGGGCGAGCACCTCGGCGACCGCGTCTCCACCCACCGCGGCATGGCGATCAAGGTGTTCGGGGTGGAAGGCGAGAAGCTGCCCGGCCACGATGCGCCGACCCAGGACTTCGTGTTCGCCAGCGGCCCGACCTTCCCGGCCGGCACCGCCGCGGGTTTCCTGAACCAGGCGAAGAAGATCGGCGCGACCACCCCGATGCCGGAGGGCGTGAAGAGCGCCGCCTCGTCGATCGCGCGCAACATCAACAAGGTCTTGAACGCCGTCGCGGGCGGCCCCAGCCCGACGCTCGACTTCTACGGGCACCCGTACAGCCACCCGCTCGACGACTACTATTTCAGCCAGTGCCCGGTTCGTTACGGCGACTACGTCGCCAAGCTCGGCACCTTCCCCGCCTCGACCTACCAGGACGCGCTCGACGACTGGCAGCTCGATCCGCACCAGGACGAGGACGGCTTCCGCCACGCCGCGATCGACTATTTCAGCGAGCACGATGCCGTCTTCGACCTGCGCGTGCAGCTCTGGGCCAACGCGGAGACCCAGCCGATCGAGGATGCCTCGGTCGAGTGGCCGGCGCAGGACAGCCAATATCGCACCGTCGCGACCATCCGCCTGCCGCGCCAGGTGGCCTACAGCCCGGAACGCGTCCGCTACTTCGACGAGGTGATGACGTTCCGCCCCGCGCACAGCTTGGCGGCGCATCGTCCGCTGGGCGGCGTGATGCGCGCGCGGCTCCAGGTCTATCGGGCGCTGAGCGACTTCCGCCACCGCGAGAACGGTGTCGCCGCGGCCAACACGGCGTCCATCAAGGAGATTCCGGCATGAACGATGCCGTGACGATCGACCGCGCCTCGGCGATGCGCGTCGCCGCGCGCCCGATCGCGACGCTGCCCTTGTCGCTGACGATCAACGGCGAAGTGCGAGCACTGCAGGTCGAGCCATGGACGACGCTGCTCGACCTGTTGCGCGACAAGCTCGACCTGACCGGCACCAAAAAGGGCTGCGACCATGGCCAGTGTGGTGCCTGCACCGTGCTCATCGACGGCAGGCGGATCAACGCATGCCTGAAGCTGGCGGTGTCGCTGGACGGGGCGGAGATCACCACCATCGAGGGGCTCGGCCAGCCGGGCGAGCTCCACCCGCTCCAGGCCGCGTTCATCGATCACGACGCGTTCCAGTGCGGTTATTGCACGCCTGGCCAGATTTGTTCCGCTCAGGGGCTCATCAACGAAGGGCGTGCAAAGGATCGCCAGGACGTACGCGAGCAGATGAGCGGCAACATCTGCCGTTGCGGTGCCTACACCAACATCGCCGACGCGGTGCTTGAGGTGCTGGAGAAACAGGCATGATCCGCTTCGACTATGCCCGGCCCGGCGATGTCGCCGAGGCCGTTCGTGGCGGCGCAGGCGACCACGTCGCCTATCTGGCGGGCGGCACCAATCTCATCGACCTGATGAAGGAGAACGTCGCCCGGCCGCTGGAGGTCGTCGACATTAACCGTCTGCCGCTGGCGCAGATCACCGACCTCGACGACGGTAGCCTCCGGCTCGGTGCGCTCGCGACCAACGCCGACACCGCCTATGACGAGCGGGTCGAGGCACGCTATCCGCTGCTCGCCTCCGCGATCCTGGCCGGCGCGTCGCCGCAGCTGCGCAACGCCGCCACCAACGGCGGCAACCTCAACCAGCGCACCCGCTGCTACTATTTCTACGACGTCGAAACCCCCTGCAACAAGCGGGTGCCCGGCCAGGGCTGCGGCGCGATTGGCGGGGTCAACCGCATCCACGCGATCCTGGGGGCAAGCGACCAGTGCATCGCGACGCACCCGTCCGACATGTGCGTTGCGCTCGCCGCGCTCCAGGCGCAGGTGCAGGTGACGGGGCCGGAGGGGGATCGCACGATCGCCTTTGCCGACTATCACCGGCTGCCCGGCGACGAGCCGTGGCGCGACAACACGCTGAAGCAGGGCGAACTGGTCACCGCCATCGACCTGCCGGCGGAGGATTTCTCGACCAACTACACCTACCTCAAGCTGCGCGACCGCTTGTCCTACGCCTTCGCGCTCGTGTCGGTCGCGGTCGCGATGCGGCTGGAGGGCGACCGGATCGCCGACGTCAGGATCGCGCTCGGCGGCGTCGCGCACAAGCCGTGGCGCCGGATCGAGGCGGAGGAGGCGATCAAGAACGAGCGTCCGTCCGACACGGTGTTCGACACCGCCGCACGCGCGCTTCTCGCCGGCGCGGTTAGCCAGGGCGACAACAGCTTCAAGATCGGGCTTGCCCACAAGGCGATCATCCGTGCGCTGGGCCAAGCCGCCGCGGGCACACCGCAGTCGCAGACCGACAAGCGCATTCGCTGAGGATCATCACCATGAACGCTCCCCACAAGGTCGGCATCGGCACCCCCCTTGCCCGCGTCGACGGTGCCGACAAGGTGACCGGCCGCGCGAAGTACGCCGCCGAGTACGCGGTGTCCGATCTCCTCTACGGCGTCGCCGTTCCCGCCCGCATCGCCAAGGGCCGCATCGCGTCGATCGACGACGTTGCCGCGCGCGCGGTGCCCGGCATTGTCGAGGTGATGACGCACGAGAACCGGCCCAAGCAGGCGTGGCTCGACCATAGCTGGAAGGACGAGCTCAGCATCCCGGGCGACCCGTTCAAGGCACTGCACGACGACCGCGTTCTGTTCGCCGGCCAGCCGGTCGCGCTGGTAGTCGCCGAGACGTTCGAGGCGGCCCGCTTCGCCGCCAGCCTGATCGAGATCGACTACGAGGCGGAAGAGCACAACGTCGACTTCGACACGTCGCTCGCCGAGAAGTTCCTGCCGCCCAAGGGCATGCGCCGCAACACCTTCCACCCGCCCAAAGCGCGCGGCGATGCGGGCGCGGCGTTCGAGGCCGCGGCGCTCCAGGTGTCGGGCGAGTACCGCCTCGCCACCGAACACCACAACCCGATGGAGATGCACGCCTCCACCGTCGAGTGGCACGGCGACGGCAAGATCACCGTCTACGACAAGGTCCAGGGTTCGCAGAACACGCAAGCCTATCTGGCTGGCGCGTTCAAGCTGTCCAAGAAGGACGTACGCGTCGTCAACGCCTATATCGGCGGCGGCTTCGGGTCGGGATTGCGCCCGCAATGGCAGGTGCAGCTCGCGACGATGGGTGCGATCCTGCTCGAACGCTCGGTCCGCGTTGTCATGACCCGGCAGCAGATGTTCTACCACGCGCACCGGCCCGAGTGCGCCTACGAGATCCGGCTCGGCGCCGAGCATACCGGCAAGCTCACCTCGATCTACGGCGATGCCACCACCTCGACCTCGCGGTTCGAGAACAACATGGAGGATATCGTCACCTGGGGCATGATGAACTACGACTGCCCCAACGCCGAGGGGCACTACACGATCGCGCCGCGCGATACCTACACCTCGGCCGACATGCGCGCGCCGGGAGCGGTCACGGGCATGGCGCTGTTCGAGATCGCGATCGACGAGATGGCGTCCAAGGCAAAGGTCGATCCCCTCGAGTTCCGCATGGTCAACTACTCCGAAACCGAGGCGATGAACCAGGTGCCGTTCACCTCCAAGGCGCTGCGCGAGGCCTATCGCGAGGGCGCGGAACGGTTCGGATGGGCGGAGCGCTCCCCGGAGCCGCGCTCGATGAAGGAGGGCCGAGAGCTGATCGGCTGGGGCGTCGCCACCGGCATGTGGGACGCGCAGTTTTCCAAGACCTCGGCGCGCGCGCGGCTGTCGGCCAACGGCGACCTCGAGGTGGCGAGCGCGTCGTCGGACATCGGTACCGGCACCTACACGGTAATGACGCAGGTCGCCGCCGACACGCTGGGCCTGTCGCCCGACCGCATCACCGCGCGGCTCGGCGACAGCGATCTGCCGGCGGCACCGGTCGAGGGCGGCTCGTGGACAGCGGCATCAACTGGTGCTGCGGTGCAGCTCGCCTGCCGCAGCGTCGCCGAGAAGCTGTTCGAGGCGGCGGACAAGGTCGACAACCGGCCGCTATGGGGCGCCAAGTCGATCGATGATCTCAACTTCGTCGACGGCGAGATGGTCCTCAAGAACGATGCCACCAAGCGGGTCAGCCTGACCGATGTGATGCGCGCGGGCGGGCTGGACGTGATCGAGGTGGAGGAGACCGCCAAGCTCGGCCTGTCAGACATGATCTCGATGGCGAAGAAGGCCCGCAACACCCACAGCGCCGTCTTCGTCGAGGTTCGCGTCGACGAGGAGCTTGATCAGGTCCGCGTCACCCGCGTCGTCAACGCGGTGGCAGCCGGGCGGATCATTAATCCCCGCACCGCGCGAAGCCAGATCCTCGGCGGCGTGGTGATGGGGATTGGCATGGCCTTGCACGAGGAGACGTTCATCGATGCGACGCTCGGTCGCTGGATGAACCACAACTATGCCGAGTACCACGTCCCGGCCCATGCCGACATCGAGGACATAGACGTGATCTTCGTCGACGAACCCGATCCCGAGGTGACGCCGCTGGGCGTCAAGGGGCTGGGTGAGATCGGCATCGTCGGCACCGCGGCCGCCGTCGCCAACGCGATCTACCATGCGACGGGCAAGCGCGTGCGCTCGCTCCCGATCACGATCGACAAGCTACTCGCTACGACCGGGTGAACGACGTCGCAGCGGGTGCATAAAGGACCCGGAAGCGATCGTACCCACTGACCTAGTCGTTCCCCGGAGGTGCCATTCGTTCAGCGGAAGAGCGAGCCTCGATGATCGTCAGCGCCTGCTCCGGCATGGGGACGAGATGGTCACGCTTGTTCTTGGCGCGCTGCGCCGGGATCAACCAGTCGCCGGCATCCAGGTCGAACTCGGACCACGGCACGTTCGCCACCTCCCGGAGACGCTGACCGAGCAGGATCAGAAGCCGGTAGAACGACCGGAAGGGTTCGGAAAGGCCGTCGAGCGCCGCCCAGACGACGACGAGCTCCATCAGCGAGAGCGTGCGGGTGCGCCGTCCCTCCTTGTAGGGCATGCCGACCTTGTCGAGCGGGGAGCTCTGCAGCACACCCTTCTCGACCAGCCAGTTGAACATCTGGCGGAGCCACTTGAAGGCCTTGTTGGCGGCATCGTGGCTGCGGTCGCCGATCGCCTCGATCAGCTCCGCCACCTTCTCCTTCGTGATCTCGTCCACTGAGAGCTCGACGAACCCCGGCTTGAGGTCGCGTTCGAGGACGCCCTCGATGTCCTTCTCGCTGCGCAGGCCGCCAGCCTGTACGTGCTGCTTGAACCAGCGATCCGCCAGCACCCCGAACATGCGGGTCGCCCGGCTCTCCGCGTCGGCCGCCGCGTCCTTCCGCCCGTTGTCGCGCTCGGCGGCGGGATCGACACCCGACCTGACCTGCGCGAGGAGCTCCAGCGCGCGGCGCCTCGCCTGGTCGGGGGTCCACGGCGATCCGTGCTGCCCGATGGTGTAGGTCCGAAGGGGCGCGCCGCGGCCTCCCATGCGGTAGCGCAGGACGTAGGTCTTGGAGCCGGTGGCGGTGATCCGGAGGCCGAAGCCCTTGACCTCGGCGTCCCACAGCACCAACCGCTGACCCGCCGCCGGTCGCCGGGCCCCGTCCACAACCGACTTGGTCAACCTCGAAATGGAACCGCCAGAACCCACCGCCGCACTCCCCAAGATGCCGCGCCGCGAAGACGGAACGGGGCATCACCGGGGCATCACCAGAAAGTAAGGTGCCGACCCCGCCGATTATCTATGATGAGGAATAATCAAACTCGATCAGCAGGTTAATCCCGAGTGGACAGCTACGATGAGCTATGGACAGCTGCGATAATGTGTGCGAATCTTCTTGGTAAGGCTGAGGTCGTGAGTTCAATCCTCACCGGCAGCACCATTCTCAATGAATTAGCAGCCCTTCGGGGCCTGTCTGCGAGGCCTGGGCATCATACCTGCGGCGGCACCTCCGCCAGAGCCACTAAAATCTCGGCGGATCAAGGGAGGCCGTGGCACGCCGAGCAGCGGCAGGCACCATTGCCGGGGGGATGATCGCGCCTCATACACGATGCATGATTGATCGCGATCAAACGCAGACGTACCGGCAGTGTATCGAGGCCGCCAGCACCGCGCGCGACCTTGCCGACCGGCTCGACGAGCATGTCGCCGCGGCATTGCTCGACGAAGCCGTCGTGCGTCTCATGGAACAACAGGCGACCCGGTTGAGCCACCCAAACCGTCCAGGAAGCAACGCATCATCTCGATAGCTTTGGGCGTGATCCGAACCTTGGCCGCGGAGGCCGTGCGGGGATCTTGTCGAGCTTCGACCAATCCCACGTTCTCCAGCGCATTCAGCCAGCGTTGCCCCACCCGGGGCGGAACTCCACTTGCGATTGCGGCAGAACCGGCCGTTTCTCTCTCGCTCCGCTCATGCGCGATGAAGAGGTGGAGCAGGATGTCCCATGCCGGATCGCGGAACAGTTCCCCCGTGTCGGGGAAGCATTCAGCCCGGCGGCGGCGCTGCTGGTAGATCGTCTCTGCCTTGGCGAGGTGATGGGGAACGTCGGACACTGCCACCATGGCCGCCGGAAGAGTGCCTGTATCCACCCGGCCCGTCATCCGCCTGACGGCCTCGCTCAGCCGCTTGAGTTCTTCAGCTAGGTCGTGCTGCCAGCCTTTCGGACGTTCCGCGCTCATGCCGCGTCCAATCCGGATCGGAGCCCGAAGCAGAGAGGCGCCGTTGGTGCCGCGTCGTACCGATCGCCAATATCGCCATCATGGGATACGCGATCTGGCCGGTAAGCCAGGCGTAGACATACGGCACCATCTCGGGGTCGATGCCGCGCACCATGTGAATTGCCACCGCGTCGAGCTGCAAGGCGGCTACCCACATTGGCCAGAAGCGATCGGCTGTTAGAGCGAGCGCGGCGAACGCCAACAGTAGCAGCAAGTCGATCCCGAACAGATACGCATCGAGACTGCCGAAGCTGGTCGCCGCATTGTAGGGCCTGAAGGCCGTTGCGATGTTGGCGAGCAGCATAAGCGCCCCCACCCACCGCTCGGGCGCGCCGCCGCGCCGGAACGCATAGAATGCAACAGCGAGTTGAACCACATTGAAGATGACGATGTGGATCACCGCAGCCCTCCACGGTTGCAGGGCGTTTCCAAGGTCCGGCGCGCACGATCAGGCCGCGACGCGCGGGCTAGCGTCTTCCGCTCCGGTGAACGGGGGCGGCGGGTACTTGGAGCTGTCGCCGTAGCCGAGATCGGCCTTTTCCGGGAACGCGATCCCGAACACCTTGGCGATCTTGCGCACCTGCTTGTGACCCTCGCCCCAGCTGCCACGCGCCTCGGCCAATTGTATCTGACCCTGGAGGAAGTGGCGCATCGCACCCTGCGTGACGCTCGGAGACACCCTGGCCGCGCGCTGTGCCTCGACAAAGGCCGTCTGGAAGGCACCACCGAGTGCCAACAGGTCGTCCTGCGCACGCTCGACCTGACGCAGCAGCGCGACGAGCCGCTCGACCGCGGGATCGACCTCACAATCGGACGACGGCGCGGAGGATGCGCCCGGCGAAGAAGCTGCCGGCACCGAGCATACCGAAACCGACCGCAAATGCGACCGCAAGGGCTGCGATCCAGGCGAGACGTTCGACAGGGGTGAGGTCATTGCGGGCCGCTCCTTTGGCTCGAAAGGGAAGCCGCAGCGATCCCGTCGCTGCTGGCATCACCACCTGTGCCGATGGAACGACGGCAGGCTCGACCCGCGAAATCGACCCGGGCGAAATCTGCGGGTGCTCCGCCCGCTCATGTGCCTGGAATTGCAGGGCAGCTTCGGCACGGGTGGGCAGTCCGAGGTTGCGCATCGCGGCTTCAAGGTGCCCGTTGGTGGTCGACTCCGAGATGCCCAGCGTGGCGGCGATCTCCTTGACGGATTTGAGTTTTGCGAGTTCACGCAGGCAGTCTCGCTGCCGGGCGGTCAATCGGTCGAACGAGGGATCGGCCATTCACATTGGTTAGGCCGCCCCGATCCGGGTGCAAAGGTGTGAGCAGAACGAGGATGGTTCTAATTACCGGGCAGATCCGCGGAGAGGGGCAACTCGAAGTCGCGCTCCGCCGCCGCGTAGGCCTGTTGGTCACCGGCAATAGCAGGCTCGAGCCCGACGGCGCGCTGGTTCTCGACCAGACAGCACGCGGGGGCACGAAGCCCGCATGCATCCGACGGCTGAGACCGATGACCTGTGCAACCGCGGTCACTGACCGTCCCCCGGCAACGAGGTCGAGCGCAACAGCAGTTCTTGGGCCTGCGGCCCGGGACACGGCCTTGCGCAGGATCTCCGCTTCCATGGTCTTCTTGGCCTGGCAGGCGCTGGAGTTCGCTCACCTGCGCCTGCAACGCCCGGTAGTCGGACGCGGGCACCACCTCCTCGCCGGCCCCGGCCGCAGTCGAACCCGCAGCGACCTGTCCGGATACCAGATCGGCGATGGTGGTCCCCGCCGCCCCGCCGAGCGTGACCCGATCGCGGGTGGCCGAGTCGTACGGAACAGCGCGATCGTCGAGCGCGGCGACCTGATCGGCCACGGCCTGTACCTGGCCGGTGTTGGGCGCGCCGATAGCCGCGGTGCCGGCAGCGACGTTGGTGATTTGACGCTCCGCCCCGGAGACACCGACCGCCCAGCACACCCAGCAGTATGTTCGACCGATCCGGCAACGACGTGATGACGCCGCCCATCACGGGCGCGATCGCATCGTCACCGCCGATCGCGGCAGGCTGACGTCCGAGCACACTGATACCAAGATCGTAAAACCGGCTTATGTAGCGGCTGCGCTGGTCATAAATCCTCCAGCGCAAGCACGCCGGAGGTAGACGCGGCCGGCAGGTGCGATCACCGGCGTAAGTTTGGCATCATGTCACTTTCGGCTTCGGTCGAGTTTGTGAGGTATGCGTAAGTCTTACAATCCAACTCTTTGCCTAGCCCCGGACAGATACCATCGGCCATTTGCCGGACGTCCGCCGGAGGTCATCTCGCATGAATCTTATAGTCGGCTATGACTTGGCGCACGTTGTCGGATCTTGGTTGACGCCGACTAAATACACGGGAGCGAGATCCAAAGCTTTGCCCTTCCCAGATGTTATATCCGAAGTTGTTCGGATATCCGACCGATCAAGGAACCTGTTGCCATCCGGCCGTATCGATAGCGCGGTGGTCCGCCACGCCGACCCGAAGGCAGTTGGCGGTCGAGGCGCTCATTCGAGTGGCACCGCCGTGGATCGGAAGGTATTGCGTGTCGATGTCCGACCAGTTTCGCGATCCTGCAGCACTTCCCGAAGGTCTGCGCTTTCTGGCCGGTGGGGGTGAGGCGACCCGCCTGATCCTCGATCGGGACTGGTCGGACCATCCGCTCGGAACCCCGGAGAACTGGTCCGAAGCGCTGAAGTCGAACCTCAGCACAGTGCTGAACTCACCGGAATCGATGATCCTGGCCTGGGGCCGGGAGGAACTGACCTTCTTCTTCAACGAAGGCTACTTTCCGTTGCTCGGGCCACGGCTTGGCTGGGCGATGGGAACGCCGTTCCGCGTTGTATGGGCCGACGCCTGGGAGCAGGCCAAGCCGATCATCGATGATGCCTTTCGAGGGCATAGCCAGCGCTTCAACGACCTGCCGTGGAAGTTGAACACCGATCGGGGCCAGGCAGACACCTGGTTCACCTTCTCCTATTCGCGCGTTCTGGATGCTCGAGGAGCAATCGCCGGCCTCTTCATCTTCACCAACGAGACCACCGAGCGGGTGCTGGCCGATGCCGCGCTACGGCAGAGCGAGGAGCGGTTGCGCCTGGTCGTGGAGGGCGCGAAGGATCACGTGATCTTCACCACCGACGCCGGCGGTATCATCACTGATTGGTTCGCAGGCGCCGAAGCGGTCCTCGGCTGGTCGCCGGGCGAGGCGATCGGACGATCGGCTTCGATGATCTTCACCGAAGAGGATCGTGCCGGTGGCGCCGATGTCGCCGAACTCGCGGGCGCGGCCGGCGACGGCTGTTCGCCCGACGAGCGCTGGCACCTGCGCGCGGACGGCTCGCGCGTGTTCCTGAACGGCTCGGTCCACCCTCTGCCCGCAAGCGCCAGCAGCGGTGCGGGAGGGTTCATCAAGATCGCGCGCGACGAAACAGAACGCAGGTTCGCACAACAACAGCTGGAAGCGCTGAACGCGACGCTCGAGCAGCAGGTCGCGGAGCGGACGGCCGATCGCAACCGGCTTTGGCAGCTTTCGACCGACCTGATGCTGGTGGCCTCGTTCGACGGCACCATCGAGGCGGTCAATCCCGCCTGGACCAGCATCCTCGGCTGGTCGGAAAGTGAACTGGTCGGCGTGCGGATCTTCGAGTTCATCCATCCCGAAGATCTTGAGCGAACGATCCAGGGTGCGGCGGTCGTGTCGTCGGGAGAGGCGTTCGCGCGCTTCGAGAACCGCTACCTGCACAAGGACGGCTCGTGCCGCGACATCGCCTGGGCCGCACGTCCCGGCGACGACCGCATCATCGCCGTCGGACGGGACGCGACCGAGGAGAAGGCGCAGGCGCAAGCTCTGGCCGCGGCCGAAGGGCAGCTGCGCCAGGCGCAGAAGATGGAAGCGGTCGGCCAACTGACCGGCGGCCTCGCCCACGATTTCAACAACCTGCTGACCGCGGTCACCGGCGGACTCGAACTGCTCAGCCATCGGCTCGCGGCCGGCGAGTATGACAAGGTCGATCGCTACATGAGCATGGCGCTGACCGGAGCGCAGCGTGCAGCAGCGTTGACCCAGCGCCTCCTCGCCTTCTCACGCCGCCAGACGCTGGCGCCCACGCCGGTTGACACGGACACGCTGGTCGTCGGCATGATGGAGATCATCGACCGGACGCTCGGCCCGTCGATCGAACTGCATGTCGCAGCGACGGCAGGGCTGTGGCCGGTGCTGGTCGACGCGCCGCAGCTGGAGAACGCGCTGTTGAACCTGTGCATCAACGCACGGGACGCGATGCCTCATGGCGGCAGGCTCACGATCGAGACCGGAAACAAGACACTGGATGCTCGCGCAGCGGCCGCGCAGGAATTGCCGATGGGGGATTACGTCTCCCTGTGCGTCACAGACACCGGTACCGGGATGGCGCCGGACATCATCGAAAGGGTGTTCGACCCCTTCTTCACGACCAAGCCCATCGGCGAGGGAACGGGGCTCGGCCTGTCCATGATCTACGGCTTCGTGCGCCAGTCCGGCGGGCAGGTCCGCATCTATTCGGAGGTGGGGCAAGGGACGACGATGTGCCTGTACTTGCCGCGCCTGATCGGGGCGGCCGGACCGTTGCCGGAGCACGAGCCCAACGCCGCTCGCAGCCGTGCCGAGCAGGGGCAAACCGTGCTGCTGGTCGAAGACGAGGTCGCGATCCGCGAGCTCGTGACGGAAATCCTGGGCGATGCCGGATACCGGGTTCTTACCGCTCAGAACGGCCCTGCGGGCGTCAGCCTCCTGCAATCCGACGAGCGCATCGATCTCCTCGTCACCGACGTCGGCTTGCCGGGTGGTCTGAACGGTCGTCAGGTCGCCGACGCGGGTCGGGTGACCCGCCCGGGTCTGAAGGTTCTTTTCGTCACCGGTTACGCCGCCAACGCCGCCATCGGCGCAGGCCATCTGGATGAGGGGATGGCCGTATTGACCAAGCCGTTCAATATCCTGGAGCTGGAGCGGCGGGTCGGCGAGATACTCTCTCTGTAAGGAGCGCCCCCGGGGCACGAGGGGGGCATTGCGCATGTCCGCGCGTCGCCGACGGCCGGCACTATAGAGAGGTGAGTCCCTTCTGCTTCGGCGCGGCCGACGGGCCAGCGACGCTACACCGCCAGGGTCGCTGAACCGACGGTGGCCTGACGCGTTCCCGCCTTCGCATACCACCACTATGCGACACTACCGATGCGTGATCGGTGTCGTCGTGTTCCGGGGTGGGCCGGACACGACCGAAGCTGGGGAGAACGTGCCTTGAGTCTGGCCAACGCCTTTGAGCGACGCGCCAACGTCCTGTTTTCCGAGATCGCTCGACTGACCACCGAAGTGCTCGCCGACCCTCCGGAGGCAGGCAGCACCCGGTTGACGTCGATCGTGGACAAGGTCGGCGATCTGGGCGCCAAGTTCAGCCGTCTGGCCGCCGACGTGCGGCGACAGAACATACAGATCGATGCACGGCTGGCCGGGCTGTCTCGCTACGTTCGCTCGGAAGGCATGTACCGCGAACGCCAGCGGCAGCAGAGCCGCCAGTCCATGTTCCGCGACGTCCAGCTGTCGATACGGGAGATCAGTTCGGCCCTGAAGCTGCTGACGGACGTGCTGGCCAAACCGCCGACTAGCGTGACGGCGAAGGGCATCCATGACCTTATTGAGGAGTTTGCCAAGACGGTCGCAAACTTCGCCCAAGCGCCTCTGGCCCGGATATCGCAAGTAGCGACGATCTCGATGCCGGCGGTGGAGAGCGTCAGCGCTGAACGCATCCAAGGCGCAGCCGACCTTCTACTCCTGTTCGGCATCCTGCTTAACGCGTTGTATAACCGGCTGAAGAGCAACACGCGATAGACGGTCCCTCACCAGCGCGTCTCGACTCAACACGTTTGAAAAGTGACCCGCTCGACACGCGAAAGATCGCCGGCGACTGTGCCCGCAGATGCTTCTAGCTTCGACAATGCAAGGCCTAGTCAATCACCGGTGATGGCAAGGTAGCACAGGGCATACGACAAAGTACCCGCCGCCCCGGCGATCTTCACTGTCCAGTGCCTGACTGAGACATGCTTGCAGCGCGGTTCACCGCCAAATCAGTCAGCGACTGGCTCGCCGGCAACGGCAGCTTGGTAGGCTTCACGCCAGCTCGTGCCCCGAAGGACCGAAGGCGCGCCACCGGTAGCCGGGCACCAGCGCCGGTGCTGGCGCTCACCAACCGGCGCTGGAGCCTGGACTTCGTGCACGACCAGCTTGTCACGGGGCGGCGGTTCCGCGTGCTCAACATCGTCGACGACGTCACGCGCGAGTGCATCCGGGCGGTGGTCGACACGTCGATCTCGGGCAGGCGGGTCGTGCGCGAGCTGGCCGACCTGGTCGCCGAGCGGGGCTCGCCGAAGATGATCGTGAGCGACAACGGGACGGAGCTCACCTCGAACGCGGTGCTCGCCTGGTCCGGCGACGCGGGCTTTGAGTGGCATTACATCGCGCCGGGCAAGCCGACGCAGAACGGGTTCGTAGAGAGCTTTAATGGTCGCATGCGCGACGAGCTGCTCAACGAGATGCTGTTCTTCACCATCGGCCAGGCCCGTTCAATCCTGGCCCGCTGGGTCGACGACTACAACACCGAGCGCCCGCACTCTTCGCTCGGCTACGCCACTCCGGCAGCCTTCGCTGCCGAACTCGAACGGCAACGGGCGGGATTAACCCCGCCCGTTGCTTCACCCCCGCTTCTGCGCGACAACACCGGCCGGTTTCTAACTGCCGCTGGATGAAAGGCGGGGGTCATGTCACGCCGTCTGCTCACTTTCCTGGAGCGGAGATCCGTGCATGTAGCCAGCGCCGCACTGCGCGAGACTGACACTTCACGTCGAGGCCTGAAACGTCGATCCTGAGTCTGCCCCGAACTCGCTCAAGCGAGGAAACGGCACCGCCGTGAGTCACGGCATGCATGTGTCGGTCGGACGTTCAGGCCTTGATCAACCCGTCGACGCGCCGTTTACCCACGGCCCGCCCGAACAATCGTCCATCTACCATGTCGGGATCGATCGCCAAGCCTTCCGCCACAGCGCCGGCAATCAGCGCATCAAGCGCGGTGGTCGGTCGCAGGTCGCGGCCTTCGTACAGGCTTGCCGTCATCAGCCCCGGCCAGTCGCCGAGCACGCGTCCGCCCCGGACATTGCCGCCGACCAGCATCGCCGCCGATCCGGTGCCGTGGTCGGTGCCGCCGGTGCCATTGATCGCGGCGGTGCGGCCGAACTCGGTTGCCACCAGCACCGTGGCCGTCGCCCATACCGGTCCCAGCCCATCGCGGAGCGCGGCGAGCATCGCATCAAGGTTCTTCAGCTGGGCGGCCAGCCGACCCTTCTGGCCGCTGTGCGTGTCCCAGCCGAGTGTCTCCATCATCGCGACGCGCGGACCGTCCGGCTTGACGAGGAAGCTTGCAGCAAGCTGGCCGAGGCTCGCCGGAGCCTGCCGGGTGCCCGTCACGGCGCCGGCCATTCCCCTGGCCTCCAAAGCGGCCTGCCAGGGCGCGTGGAGCTGCGCGTCAGCGTCATAGAGTGCCGTCACCCGGGTCATCAGGTCGTCGGCGGCGGCCGGCAGCGCCGAGGGCGCATAGGACGCGACGGCGACAGGACCGCGGAGCGCCGCGGGCAGAGTGGACGTGACCGCGATCGCCTCCTCCGCCGACCGGGGCATCATCGCGACCAGCCGGTTCATCCAACCGTCGCGAACCGCGTAGGGCTGCGCGCCGCCGGTCTCCAGCACGTTCTGGCCGTCGAAGTGCGAGCGGTCGCGATAGGGCGAGGCGACCGCGTGGACGAACAGCGCCTCGCCGCGTCCGTACATCCGGCCTACCTCCGCCAGTGCCGGGTGGAGCGTGAAGGTCCCGTCGAGCTTGAGCCCCGGCGCCTCCTCGCCGATCAGTCGTCCGCGCAGAGCCGCGAAGCCGGGATCGCCTACCGGCCGCAGAATATCGAGCCCGTCCGCCGCCCCACGCTGGATGATGAACACGAAACGGCGTTCGGTCGGCACGGTCGCAAGCGCTAGGCCGGGTGCGACGAACAGGGCGCCCGCGCCGAGTGCGGCGGTGGCGAGCAGGTGGCGGCGGGCGATCATGCGATCATCTCCTCAGGAAGTCGGGCGAGGCGAGCATCAGCGCGACCGCGCTGGCCGGGCTCTCGGACCGGGCGATCTGCTGCGCGGTCGCCTCGCTGAGCGCGGCGGGCATGATCCGGGGCGCGAACGTCCGTGCGTCGGCCGTGTCACCCAGCGGCGCGGCGAGCCGCTGCGCGACCTCCACCCGGCGGAGCAGTGCGTCCGAGCCCGCCCAGCTGGCGGCGACGTCGTCCCACCCCGCCGGGGCGCCGGGCCGCCACACGCGTTGGCCCAGCTGTGTCTGGAAAGCGGCGATCTGCATGGCCCCGACCTGCCGCCGGCCGAGCCCGCGCAGCGCGGAGATCGTCCACTCCCACGGCGTCTTGAACTTGACCGGCGATGGTACCCAAGCCTCGGGCGAAGCGGCCAAGGCGCGGTAGAGCGTCGGTAGGTGGCCCCGGCTCGCCACGAAGCCGCGCGCGAGCCGCTCCACCATCGCGGACGGCGGCTCGTCCCCGGCGAAATGGCGCGCGACCTTGGTCGCGACGTGGGTCGCCGTCGCGGGAGCCGCGGCGAAGTCCAGCAGGGCGGCCCGCGCCTGCGCCTCGCCCGCCTGAGGGTAATACCTGCCCATGATCGTCCGCTCGCCTGGCTCGTGCTGGGCCGGGCGGAAGGCGAAACCCGCTGCCGGCCCGACCGACCAGCCGGTCAGCGCGCGCGCCAGTTCGGTGACATCGGCCTGCGTATAGCCGGACCGGACCCCCAGTGTGTGCAGTTCCAGGATTTCGCGCGCCAGGTTCTCGTTGAGGCCGCGACGACGGTCGGGCGCGCGGGCGGCAGCGGGACTGCCGGGACCGATCGACTGGGCCTGGTTGAGGTAGAGGAGCATCGCCGGGTGCCGCTCGACCGCCAGCAGCATGTCGGAGAAGCGACCCAGCACATGGGGGCGGATCGCGTCCCGCTCGAAGGCGGCGGCCAGCGCGGTGACGCGCGGGTTCTCGGCCGACACGCAGAAGTGGTTGGACCAGAAATGGACCATACGCTCGACGAACGGCGCCTCCGTCGCGAGCGCCGCGTCGGCGCGGGCCTGCACGCCCGCGCGGTAGAGCGCCTGCACCTCCTCGCGGAAGTCGCGCCGACCCGCCTGCATCGCCACCTTGGCGGTTGCGGCGTCGCCCGCGTCGGCTCGCGCCGCCTGCCGCTCGTCGCGATAGCGGTCCAGCAGCGCTCCCGCATCGGCGAGTGCCGCGAAGCCCGCGGGGCGGATATCGAACCGCGCGAACTGGCCCGTGATCCAGCCGCGCGGATCGGTGGGAGGCGCGTCGCCGGGACGTGCGCCCAGGCCGAACCGGTTGAGCGCGATCGCCGCCGACGACAGGACGGGGGGCGAGGAGCCGGAGGGTCGGGTGTCCATACCGGCTTGAACGGGCCAACGGGACCGATCCGTCGCCGGCTAGTCCGGTGCGGACGCCGCCCGGCTTCCCCGGCGCCGCATAGCGTCGGCCAGACGTGCGCGGTCGGCACGGGACAACCCGGCCGCGAAGATCACCGCACGCCGCTCAACCGCGGCGCGGACGGCCATGTCGGCGGCGCGGGCCCGGTCCAACGCGGCGAGCACCCCCCGTCGGTCTACGGTCGGCCCCCGCAGCAGGTCGGCCGCCTCCGCCTTGGCCGCGCGGGATATGACGATGGTGGGTCGCAACGACCGGCGTGTTTCCCGGAGCGCCGACCGGAACGCGCGGCGCTGGTCCGGCGGCAACTCGGCGCCCGCGATCCGCAGCGAGCCGGCCGAGATCATCCGTTTGTTCGTCCTGAGCGACGCATAGCCGGCGACCAGCGCGCCGGCCAGGAACAGGTTCAGGATGATCGAGGCGACCAGCGCCATCCGCCACCGTATCACCGCTCGTCTCCTGCGTCGGTCAGCTCGCCGAACGACGTGCCGCCGTCCGCGACCGGATCGGCCGGCACCGCAACGAGCACGGTTGCCGCCCCCGCCGCCGCGCCGGCCAGCGCCGCCGCCACGCCGAAGCTCGACCACCACAGCCGCGCCCGCGTTGCGAGGCTCGCGGCCGGCATCGGAGCGCCGGCGACGATCCTGCTGGAAAGGTCGTCAGGGACCGGCCGGACGCGCCATGTGTCGAGCTGATCGTCGAGCATGGAGGCATACTCGAGGACGGTAGCCCCCTCGGACGTCGCGGCCAGCCGGGTGGCCGCGCTCCGGTACGCCAACGGCCAGCGCGCGAGCGAACCGCCATAGGCGTCGGCCAGCGCGCGGAACCGGGCCAGGTCGAGCTCATCAGTCACGATCGTCACCTTCCTGCACCAGGGCGAAGCTGGCGCGCAAGCCGCGCCTGCCGCGGGCGAGCAGCGATTCCAGCGCCTCCACGCTGACGCCCAAGGCGGCCGCGGTCTCGGCGCCGGACAGGTCCTGGAAGTGGACGAGCAGGATCGCCTCGCGCTGCCGTTCCGGCAAGGCGGCGATCGCCGCCGCCACCTGCCTTCCGCGTTCCGCCTTCAGCAGCGCCGCTTCTCCGTCCGGGGCCGGGTCGACCGGCTCCGGCACCGTTTCGCCCGTCACCTCGCGCCGGCGGCGCAGCCGGTCGCGGCAAAGGTTGAGCACCACCGTGTGCAGCCAGGTGTCGAACCGTGCCCGGCCCGGTTGCCATGCGCCCGCCATCCGCCAGGCCCGCAGAAACGCCTCCTGCGCCACGTCCTCCGCCGCGGCGGTGTCGCGCAGTATTCGCGCGGCGAGCGCGAGCACGCGCGGCAGCTTGGCAGCGACCAGCAGCCGCGTCGCCGCCGCATCCCCTCGCCCCACCCGCTCCACCAGCGCGGCGTCCGGATCGTATTCGCTCAAGCCCGCATCCCGGCCCCATGGTCGATCGCTGCCCGCCTCAGTCCGACGGCTCGGCTCCGCCGCGCTTCGTCGGCCTGGGCTGGCGTTCACCCGGCGTCAGGATGCCGTCCCGGTCGGTATCGAGCCGGGCGAAGCGGCGCGCGGCCACCGTCCCGATCTCGGCCAGGTCGAGCGCCGCGTCGCGGTTCCGGTCCATGCGCGCGAAACGAGCCCCCGGATCGCCGTTGGCCCGCTCGGCGCCGGCGATGAATTCGGCCTGGCTCACCTTCCCGTCGCCATCGGTGTCGCGCGCGAGCAACCGCCGCTGGTACCGAGCCTGAAATGCTGCCAGCGTCAGCCCGGCGGGCGCCGGCGCCGCGGCAGGCCGCGACAGGGCCTGACGCATGTGGCTCACGGCCGAAGCCGGCTCGATCGGGAGCAGCCCGGCGAGCGGCACTAGGACGGACGCGGTGATCGCGCGCATCAGCACGGCCGCCCGTAGCGCGGGCCGCACCGGCGCTCGTCCTCGTAATTGCGGCGCGTGCGATGGAGATCGGCACGGGCATCGCGCCGGTTCTCGCGCGCCTGGCGCTGGTCATAGGCGTCGCCGTATCGATTGGCGTCGCGCACGTCCTGGCGCGCGCCCTGCAGATCGCGCCGCGCCTCGCGTAGGTCACCCCTTGTGGTGCAACCTGCGCTCGCCACCAGGGCAGCGGCCGAGGCGGCAATCAGCATCGACCTCTTCATGGTCGGCTCTCCTTATACGAAAGGAAACGGGGATGCAGCCGGCGACCGCACCCCCCTGTGGTCAGCGATACCGCCAGCCGCCATGATATCGATAGCGCGTCCGCCAGTAGCGATGGCCGTCCCAGTAGCCGTAGCCGCGATAGAACCCTCCCCGGACGTTGGGCCGGCACGCCCCGGCGGGTCCGCGATGGAAGCCGACGCCGCAGCCTTGCCTGGCGTCCGCGGCCGGGGGCGCGACCAATGCGACGGCACCCGCGGCCATCGCAGACAGGATCATCAGCTTCATACGTCCTCCTGGCATCGACCCGCCGGAACCTAGGGCGGGACACACCTTCAACGGGGTAGCAGCGGCTTTCCGTCGTCAAAAAGTGCTGGAGCGAATGAATGGCAGAACCTGCACTCGTCACCCCGTCCTGCGAACAACTACATGGCCCCCGGATCTGCGCCGTGAACCTTGAAGACGTTCTTGGCCAGATCGGGGCCGATCGTGCTGATCTCCATGACGCACGGCTCCATATGCTCGTGGATGGCTGACAGCCTTCACACCTTGGCACCTCGAGGCCGTGAGCGGGAGCCATTCACCCCGTTTGTTGATGAAGAGAAGGTCCGATGAGGCCCCTGCGTCTGAGCGCCCGTCGGTGCGGCCGATTGCGCCGGACGCAGGTCCGGCGTAGATGCCCCACAACCGCAAGGACCCGGTGAGACTCCGGGTGGCTATTCCGGCCGCCGATCCGCCGGACAACATCACACATGCCGACCCGCGAGCGCCCGGCGCGGCACCATGTGCCCTGATGTGGATCCTTCATGACGTCTAACCTTCACGCCTACCGCCGCCAGTGGTTCACTGGCGGTGCCGCCGCCCGCCGCGACACCCTGGCGGGCATCGTCGTCGCGGTGGCGCTGATCCCCGAGGCGATCGGTTTCTCGATCATCGCTGGCGTCGACCCGCGCGTCGGCCTCTACGCCTCGGTCGCGATCGCCGTCACCATCGCGCTTATCGGGGGGCGGCCGGGGATGATCTCCGCCGCCACAGCGGCGGTCGCGGTCGTCGTCGTGCCGCTCGTGCGCGGTCACGGCGTGAGTTATCTGTTTGCCGCGACGATCCTGATGGGGCTGATCCAGATCGCCGCCGGTCTGCTGCGGCTCGACCTCGTCATGCAGTTCATCTCACGTTCGGTCATCACCGGCTTCGTCAACGCGCTCGCAATCCTGATCTTCATGGCGCAGCTGCCGCAGTTGACGGGCGTTGGATGGCCGACCTACGCGATGGTCGCGGGCGGGCTCGCGATCATCTACGGCTTCCCGCGCCTTACCAGGGCGATACCGTCGCCGTTAGTCGCGATCCTGGTCCTCAGCGCGATCAGCATCGGATTGGGGCTCACGGTGAACACCGTTGGCGACATGGGGAAGCTGCCGGAGGGGCTGCCGAGCCTCGTCCTGCCCAAGGTGCCGCTGACGCTCGAAACGCTGCGAATCATCTTTCCCTACTCGCTGACGATGGCGGCGGTCGGCCTGCTCGAGTCCTTGCTGACCGCGCAGATCGTGGACGACATGACCGACACCGACGGTGCTAAGCGGGTCGAGTGCGCCGGCCAGGGCGGAGCGAACATAGTCGCGGCGCTGGTCGGCGGCATGGGCGGCTGCGCGATGATCGGGCAGTCGGTCATCAACGTCACCTCGGGCGGGCGCGGGCGACTGTCGACCTTCGTCGCGGGCGCGTTTTTGCTCTTCCTGCTCGCGGTGCTAGGCCCCTTCGTCGGACGTGTGCCGATGCCGGCGCTGGTCGCGGTCATGATCATGGTATCGATCGGAACGTTCAGCTGGAATTCGATCGCCAACCTGCGCCGCCACCCCCCGACCTCGTCCATCGTCATGCTGACGACAGTCGTCGTCGTGGTGGCCACGCGTGACCTGTCGCTAGGGGTGCTCGCCGGCGTGCTGCTGTCCGGCATCTTCTTCGCCGGCAAGGTCCAGCGGATGTTCGCCGTCGAGCGCGAGGAGAGCGCCGACGGCACCTGCGCGACCTACCACGTCACCGGCGAGATCTTCTTCGCCTCGGTCGACCGCTTCACCCGCGCCTTCCACGCCGGAGGCTCGGCGACCCACATCCTGATCGATGTCACGGCCGCGCACTTCTGGGACATTTCCGGCGTTGGCGCGCTCGACAAGATCGTCGCTCGCCTGCGCCGCGACGGATGCGAGGTTGCGGTCGCCGGCTACAACCGCGCCAGTGCCGATCTCGTCGACCGCTTCGCCTTGCACGACAAGACCGGCTTCGAGCTGGGATTGGCACCCCACTGAGGTCCTTCTATTCGCGCCCACCGCCCCCGGGCCAGCGGGCGAGCGTCTTGCCGGTCGCAGCGTTCTCGATCGCGATATCGTCGAAGGTCGCTGCCACGAGGCAGATCGGCCGCTGATCCGGGCCGCCGGGCTGGCGACAGCGCACCGCACCACCGTCGGGCAGGCCGGTCAGCTGACCCGTCAGGCGGATGCGAAAACCCGCATCGGCGTGAAGCGCATCGGGCTCGATCCGCACGACGGCTACATAGGGGTCGCCATCGCGCCGATCCTGCCGCGCGCCGCCGTCGCGGAACAGCTGGCCGATCGCCAGCGACTGCCCCGCCAGCGTGACTGGCTCGACCCCCGCCGCGGCGGCCGGCGCGGCGGCTGACGGGCAGGCTTCCGTGCTGGTCCACGGCCGCGACAGCCAGAACCCTTCGACGGATTCGATATCGTCGGGCGCAGCGTCATCGAACCACTCCTGGGGCGTCCAGCGCGTCGAGGCGACTTGGAGGCGAAGCGCACCGGTGTCGGCATCGTAACGCCAACCCGTGCCGGTCGCGTCCGCGTCTCCCAACGGCCCCGCGCATCCGAACGGCAACGCTATCGAGAAGCGTCGGCCGACCGCCTGCTCTATTTCCGCCGGCAGATGACGATCGCTCGACCTCGCGTCGGCTGCGGCGGCGGCGAGCGCGAGCAGACCGGCGCGGTCCAGCCGTTCAGGTGACGCGGGCGACGGGTCAGGCTGCGGGGTGACAGTCTTGGCAGCGAGCGGCATTGTCGGCGCGGCGGACGGAGCGACCGAACCTCTTCCAGCGACGAACCCCGCCCCCGCCACCGCCAGAACGGCGAGCGCCCCGCCGGCCAGAGCGATGCGGCTGGTACGGGGCGTCGGTTCCTTCATGGACACCGCATAGCAAGGTCCGGCAAGAGGATCACCATGACGCCGCACGCTTTCTCCCTCATCCGGTGTGTCGGATGAGCGCGGACCAGATCCTGACGCTCGCGGTGCTGATAGGGGTCGTCGCAGCGCTGATCTGGGATCGGGTACGGTCTGACGTGGTGGCCTTGGCGGGTGCCGCGGTGCTGCTGGTCACCGGCGTCGTCCGCCCGGTTGAGGTCCAAGGGGCCTTTGCCAGTCCCGCGATCATCGCGCTCGCCTCGCTGTTCGTCATCGCCTACGCGCTCGAACTGTCCGGCCTGCTCGACCGCGCGATCAGTGCCGCCGTAGCGATGTGCAGGCGGCTTGGTGCCGCCGGCATCTGGCTGATGCTGGGTGCGATCGGATGCCTGTCGTGCTTCCTGAACAGCACGCCCATCGTCGTGCTCGGCGCGCCCGTCGTCCGCGATGTGGCGACCACCCTCAGACTTCCACCGAAGCGCTATCTGATGCCGCTGTCCTACATCACCGTCCTGACCGGCTGTTGCACGCTGATCGGCACCTCCACCAACCTCCTCGTCGACGACATGGCGCGCATTGCCGGGCAGCCCCGCTTCGGCATCTTCGAGATCACGCCGGTCGGCCTGCCGATGGCGCTCGCCGGCGGGCTCTACCTGTTCCTGTTTAGCGGCAAGCTGATGGGACGCGGCCTTGCCGAACCTGCCGCGCCGCGCGACGGTGACATCCAGGTCGACAATGCGCAGGTCGGCGATGCCGAGTTGTTCGCCGAGGAACGCCCCTTCCAACCCCGTCACGCCGCCATTGCCGCCGCCGTCTTCGTGGGTGCCATCGCCGCTGCGGCGTTCAACGTCGCCCCCATCGCCGCCACCGCCTTTGCCGGCGCGGTGCTTCTCATCCTTCTGCGCGTCATCACTCCCGACCAAGCCTATGGCGGGCTGCGGCCTCAGATCCTGATCCTGATCGCCGGCATGGTCGTGATCGGCATCGCCATGGAGGAAAGCAATCTCGCGGGGCTGGCCACGGAAGCGCTGATCGGATCGCTCCACGACGTCGGGCCGTTGACCGCGCTGATCATCCTCTACCTGGTAACGATGGTCCTGACCGAGCTACTATCGAATGCGACCGTTGCCGTCCTGATGACGCCGATCTCCGTCGCGCTGGCTGACAGCCTTGGAGTCAGCGCTCGCCCGTTCCTCGTCGCGGTGATGATGGCTGGCAGCGCCGCGTTCGCCACGCCGTTCGGCTACCAGACCAATGTCATCGTCTACCAGATGGCCGGTTATCGCTACATGGATTTCGTGCGCGTCGGCTTGCCGCTCAACCTCATCACCTTTGCCGTCGCGGTCGCCGCGATCCGTGCCTCCTTTCCCTTCTGAGCTGTGCCGGCGAGACAGACCCGCATCCGGTCGTTCGCGGCCTCTTTGGGGCTCCCCGCTTTCTGCCGCCCGTTCATGTTGGCCGCAGAGGAGGATCCGAGCCTTCGCCCTGCTCGCTGAACCGACGGCGCCTTTCGGAAACCCCCACGCTCGCTGCGCAGAAGGACGACCTGGCGGCCGCCATCGTCAAGCTCGACTGCCGCATCGTGGTCACGATCGACGACATCGACCGCCTCGAGCCGCGCGAGTTGGGCGAGCTCCTGCGCCTGGTCCGGTCCGTCGCCCACTTCCCGAGCCTGTCCTACCTCCTCTGCTACGACACGACGATACTCAAGCACGTGGTCGAGAAGGCCACTGGCGTCGCCCCGGCGAGACGGTTGGACACTCACGCGGGCACGAACACGATGTGGGAGTGCCCCGCGATGATCTCGAGCACGGTCTCGAAGAACGTAGGGCCGGTGCCCGCCTCCAGCGTTGAGAGCTGGCGTCCGATCAACTCCGCATTGTAGATCTCGGGATGGCCCAGCTTGGCCTGAAGAAAGGATCGGGTCGCATCCAGACCCAGGCTCGACCGGGCTGCGGCCATGTCCCGCCAGACGATCGTCACGACACCCGAGGTGCCAACCGCGCCGTATCCACCGCGCAGCATGTCATCCAGCGCATCCAGACTTTCGCCCAGACGCCAGTCCTCGTCCGCCATGAACACGCGGTTGATCTCCGCGTAGAAGGACTGGATATCCTGGATGTTGGCGCCGAGGATCGTCAGCGTCTTTTCCGCCTCGCGACCCTCAAGCGACCGGCGACGGGTGGAGGCACCCGGTACCGGAACCTGGGAAACGTCGGCTCGTCCGCTGGAATCGCCTCCGTTCAACTGGCCACATCCGCGGCGGTCAGCAGGATCGGAGGCCCTCCACCCAGCCTCCGGACGAAGCCTCGGCGGGCTATGCGGTGAATGTCCGCCTCCAACTCGATGAAGGTTTCGACGGCCGTCTCGCTGTCGATGCCCTCGTATTCCGGATCGAGCATCTCCATCAATGCTTCCGACGTTATGAGGAACTCGACGGCACCAAGGTCCGTGCGTCCAAGGAATAGGACGCCTCCTCGCTCGGCGAGCCACTCGCACTCGCCAAACTCGAAGCGGACACTCGCGTCTGCCATGCTTCAGTCGCCGTCGTTCGCCGCGGGAAGTCGCTCGGCCAGCGCCGCGATGCCATCAGCCGCGAACGACGCCGTCGACGAACCGTCGATCTGCAAGGGTCGTTCCGGGGTGAGCACCGCCGCACCACGGTGTCGCGGATCAAGCGCCATCCACTCGCGCACGGCACCTTCGAGGCTTGTCACCTCTGCCACGTCCTCGTCGCCGCGCGGCACATTCTCCAACGCGGCGCTCATCCGCCAGTCGATCTCCGGCGTCTTGGCGCCGTTACTGCCGGGCGCGGCCATGCCCTACCGACCGATGGGAGCGGTCATCCCGCCGGGTCGCGCGCGACCTGGAATCCGGCGAACGACTGGCTGACCGGCATCAGCTCCAGCCGGTTGACGTTGAGGTGCGGCGGCAGGGTCGCGATCCACAGCATCGTGGCGGCGATATCCTCCGCGGTCATCGGCTTTGCACCGCGATACAGCGCATCGGACGCGTCCTGGCTGCCGCCGGTACGGACCAGCGTGAACTCGGTCTCCACCATGCCCGGATCGATCGTGCTCACCCGCACCCCCGTGCCGTGCAGGTCCGACCGCAGATTGAGCGTGAACTGCTGCACGAACGCCTTGGTCCCGCCGTACACGTTGCCGCCGGGATAGGGATAGGTGCCCGCGACCGAGGCGATGTTGATGATCGCCCCCGTGCGCTCGATCAGCCGCGGCAGCAACTGGTGGGTGATCGCGACCAGCGCGGTGACGTTGGTGTCGATCATCTGCCGCCAGTGCGACAGGTCCGCCGCCTGCGCCGGCGCGGTGCCCAGCGCCAGCCCGGCGTTGTTGACCAATAGGTCGATGCCCCGGAACGCCTCGGGCAACCCGTCGATCGCGGCCTGGCTCGCATCGGCGTCACGGATATCGAAGGCGACCGGATGGACGGCACCGCCCAGCTCCGCCGCCAGCGCCTCCAGCCGCTCGGCCCGGCGCCCGGTCGCCACCACCTGCCAGCCCGCGCCCACCAGCGCGCGCACGCATCCCTTGCCGATACCGGATGTCGCCCCGGTCACGATCGCGGTCCTCATGTCCTCAACTCCTTCACAGGCCGCCTCAGCGGCGCACGTCCAGCCCGCCCGCGAGATAGGCATCGAGATCGGCCTGCCGGAACAGCGAGGCATCCCCCGGCAGCGAATGCTTGAGCGCCGCCAGCGCCAGCCCGTCGCGCGCCGCCGCCGCGATGTCGCCGCCCCGGCGCAACCCGTGAAGCACGCCCGCGGCAAAGGCGTCGCCGCCGCCGATCCGGTCGACGATCCCCGCCAGCACCACCTCCTGCGTCTGGGCATGGCCCTCGCGCGTGTCGATCCGCGCCGACAGCCGGTGGAGGTCGACATGCTCGACATGGCGCGCGGTGGCGGCGATGGTCTGCAATCGCGGAAACGCCGCGAATGCCGCCTCCGCCGCCGCCCGCCGCCGGTCCTCGCCCTGTCCACCGAAATCGTCGCGGCCGAGCAACAGCGCGATGTCGCGATGGTTGCCGAACATCAGGTCGGCGTGATCCACCAGCTCGGTCAGGATCGCGCGCGGGTCCGCATCCCAGCGCTCCCACAGCTTGCCCCGCCAGTTCCCGTCGAACGACACGGGAACGCCCCGCGCGCTCGCCGCCCGCGCCGCCGCGATCGCGCTCCGGGCAGGCACCGGCCCCAGCGCGGGCGTGATCCCCGAAAGATGCAGCCGGTCGACCCCGCCCAGCAGCCGGTCCCAATCCCACGCCGTTTCCGGCGCCTCGGCAAAGGCCGAACCGGCACGGTCATAGATCACCTCGGTCGCGCGCAGCCCCGCACCCGACGTGACGAAGTACAGCCCCATCCGGTCGCCCGACAGCTGCACCGCGCCGGTATCGACGCCATGGCCTCTCAGTGCGGTCACCGCCGCCCGCCCCAGGTCGTTGTCGGGCACCCGCGTCGCCAGCCCCACGTCATGGCCGAGCTTCGCCAACTGGGTGACGACGTTCGCCTCCGCCCCCGCGACCCACACGTCGAGCCGCGGCGTCTGCAGCAGCAGCTCGCGCCCCGGCGGCGACAGGCGCAGCATCACCTCCCCGAACGCGAGCAGCCGCCCCATCAGCGTCGGCCCCCGATCCGATAGGCCCGGCGCACCAGCCCGCTTGTCAGCTCCTGCGCCAGTTCCGCCGCCTCCCAGTCCGCCAGTCGCCCTTCGGCGACCAGCCGCGCCAGGAATGCGCAGTCCACCCGCCGCGCGACGTCGTGCCGCGCCGGGATCGACAGGAACGCGCGGGTGTCGTCGTTGAATCCGACCGTGTTGTAGAAGCCCGCGGTCTCGGTCGTCATCTCGCGGAACCGCCGCATCCCCTCGGGACTGTCGTGGAACCACCACGCCGGCCCCAGCTTGAGGCAGGGATAATGCCCCGCCAGCGGCGCGAGCTCGCGGGCATAGGTCGACTCGTCCAGCGTGAACAGGATGATCGTCAGGTCGCGTTCGGTGCCCACCACGTCGAGCATCGGCTTCAGCGCGGAGACATAGTCGGTGCGCAGCGGGATATCCGCGCCCTTGTCGCGACCATGGCTCGCGAACAGCCCGGCATTGTGGTTGCGGAAACTGCCCGGATGCAGCTGCATCACCATCCCGTCCTCGACGCTCATCCGCGCCATCTCCGTCAGCATCTGCGCGCGGAACAGCTCGGCATCGGCCGGCGTCGGGTCCGCCCCCGTCACCCTCGCGAACAGCGCCTCCGCCTCTTGCCGGGACAGGTTGGCGGTGGCGGCGGTCGGATGCCCGTGGTCGGTCGCCGTCGCCCCCAGCGAGCGGAAGAACGCCCGCCGGTCGCGATGCGCGTCGAGATAGTCGGCCCAGCGCCACACGTCGCGGCCGGTCAGCTCGGCGAAGCGCGCCATCGCCGGCGCGAACTGCTCGTGCTCGACGTCGATCACCCCGTCGGGGCGATAGGTGGAGACGATCCGCCCGCCCCATCCCGACTCCCGGATCGCGCGATGATGCGCCAGATCGTCGTGCGCGCCTTCGGTGGTGGCGAGGAAATCGATCCGGAACCGCTCGAACAGCGCGCGCGGACGGTACGCCTCCGTCGCCAGATGCGCGCCGATCGCGTCGTAATAGCTGTCGGCGGTGCTACCATCCAGCGCCTCGGCGAACCCGAACACCTCCGCGAACACATGGTCGAGCCACATCCTGGACGGGGTGCCACGGAACAGGTGGTAATGCTCCGCGAACAGCCGCCACGCCGCACGCGGGTCGGTCGCGGGCGCGCTTCCGTGCCGCGGGATCGCCAGCGCGTCGAGGTCCAGCCCCTGGCTGTACAGCATCCGGAACAGGTAGTGGTCGGGGGCGAGCAGCAATTCGGTGGCGTTGGTCCAGGGCGCGTCGTTGGCGAACCAGCTCGGATCGACATGGCCGTGGGGGCTGACGATCGGCAGGTCGGCGATCCCGGCATACAGCGCCCGCGCGATCCCGCGGGTCCGCTCCTCCGCCGGAAACAACCGATCGGGGTCGAGGTGCAGCGGGCGTGCCATCGTGATTCTCCTGCGCCGGCGAAGATGCCGCCCTGCCCGTCGATCGCAGCTGGCGCAACGCCATGTTTGCGTTACCATGGCCGTGCGGGCAAAGGTCCTTGCGAGAGGAGAGGCGATGGCTAGGGCACGGGACACGGTGGAGGCCGCGGCGGCGCGGGTCGGGCGCCATCGCTGGGGCATCTGCGCGCTGCTCTTCGCGGCGACCGCGATCAACTATGTCGACCGGCAGATGATCGGGCTGCTCAAACCGCTCCTTTCCGACGAGCTGCGCTGGTCGGAAACCGACTATGCCGCCATCGTGTTCTGGTTCCAGGTCGCCTATGCGATCGGCTATCTGTCGTTCGGGCGGATCGTCGACCTGATCGGTGCGCGCGCGGGCTATGCCGTCGCGGTGGCGATCTGGACGGTGGCGCATGTCGCCCATGGCGCGGTCAGCACGGTGGGCCAGTTCGCGCTCGCCCGCTTCGGGCTCGGGATCGGCGAGGCAGGCAACTTCCCCGGCGGGATCAAGGCGGTGACCAACTGGTTTCCTGCCAGGGAGCGCGCGTTCGCGATCGGCATCTTCAACGCCGGATCGAACGTCGGCGCGATCCTGGCGCCGCTGCTGATCTGGCTGATGGTGCCCGCGTTCGGCTGGCGCACGACGTTCGTCCTCTCGGGCGTGCTCGGAGTCGCGTGGCTGATCGCCTGGCTCGTCGTCTTCCGCGACCACCCGCACGACAAGCCGCAGGTGAGCGCCGCCGAGGTCGCCTATATCGCGCAGGACCCGGTCGACCCGCCCGGCCGGATCAGCTGGTTCCGCCTGCTGGGCCGGCGCGAGACCTGGGCGTTCGCGCTGGGCCGGTTCTTCATCGATCCGATCTGGTGGTTCTACCTGTTCTGGCTGCCCGATTTCCTCGGCAAGCAATACGGGCTCGACCTGCTCAAATGGTCGACCCCGACCGCGGTGTTCGCGCTGGGCGGCATCTACCTCATCTCCGACTTCGGCTCGGTCGCGGGCGGCTGGTTCTCGTCGCGGCTGATGGCGCGGGGGGCGACGCCGAACCGCGCGCGAAAGCTCACCATGCTCGTCGCGGCGATCTGCGTGCTGCCGGTGATGTTCGCGACCTCGATCCCGAACCTGTGGGTCAGCGTGGTGGTGATCGGCGTCGCGGCGGCGGCGCACCAGGCGTTCTCGACCAACCTGTTCGCGCTCCCGTCGGACCTCTACCCCCGCTTTGCGGTCGGATCGGTGATCGGCATCGGCGGCACCGTCAGCGCGATCGGCAGCATGACCTTCTCGCTCCATGTCGGCAACGTGCTCCAGCGCGTCGGCAGCTACACGCCGCTGTTCGCGCTGGCGGGGGCGGCGTATTTCATTGCGTTGCTGGCGGTTCACCTGCTCAGCCCGCGGCTGGAACGCGCCAGGCTCTAGGCTTGCTGCGGGCGGCCTCGACCGACATAGCCGACGCCGAGGGAGACGAACATGCCGGGCGGGCTGGTCGCATTGCTGGACGACATCGCCGGGCTGACCCGGCTCGCGGCGGCGTCGCTCGACGACGTCGGCGCGGCGGCGGGGCGCGCAGGCGCCAAGGCGGCGGGGGTGGTGATCGACGACGCCGCGGTCACCCCCCGCTACGTCACCGGGCTGAGCCCCGCGCGCGAGCTGCCGATCATCGGCCGCATCGCGCTGGGCTCGATCCGTAACAAGCTGCTGATCCTGCTTCCCGCCGCGCTGCTGCTCAGCTGGCTCGCCCCGTGGTCGCTCACCCCGATCCTGATGCTCGGCGGCGCATATCTGAGCTTTGAGGGCGCGGAAAAGGTGATCGGCGCGCTGACCGGCCACGGCCACGCCGACACCGAAGAGGCCGCCGCCAGCGCGGCCGAGCTCGAGGACCGCAAGGTCGCCGGCGCGGTCCGCACCGACCTGATCCTGTCCGCCGAGATCATGGCGATCGCGCTGGCCGAGGTCGCCGACCAACCGTTGCTGTCCCGCGCGGTGGCGCTGGCACTGGTCGCGGTGGCGATCACGGTCGGGGTCTATGGCGCGGTGGGGCTGATCGTGAAGCTCGACGACATCGGCCTCCATCTCGCCGGCAAGCGCCCCGCGGCGGTCCAGGCGCTGGGCCGCGGGATGGTCAAGGCGATGCCGATCGTCATGCGCGTCCTGTCGGTGGTCGGGATCGCGGCGATGACCTGGGTCGGCGGCGGCATCCTACTCCACGGCGCGGAGGTGCTCGGCTGGGGCGCGCCGGCGCACTGGGTCCACGATCTCCGGCACGGGGTCGAGGCGCACGCCGGCGCCGTCCCCGGCTGGCTGACCGGCGCGGCGGCAGCGGGCGTGGTCGGCCTGATCGTCGGCGGATTGATCGCCGGCATAATCTACTTGATGCCCCGGCGCGGGCACTGACACCAACGCGGTTACCCCGGCCTTGTGCCGGGGTCCACCGTGCCGCGAGTGCGTCCGCCGATAGCCTGCACCTCACCTCCGGCGTGGACTCCGGCACAAGGCCGGGGTGACGAAGGACAGCCAAGCCTCAGACTTCACGCGGCCCAGCTTTTTCTTCGCCGTCGCATGGAAAACCCGTTGCTACATTGTCGGCTATGAAGCTCTCCTTCGGCCAGCAGGTCGCACTCGGCATGGTCGCCGGCCTCGCGCTCGGATTTGTCGCGCGGCCGCTCGGCGACACGTCCGCGCTCGCGCAAGGGTTGAAGATCGCCGGCGACATCTTCGTCCAGTTGCTGAAAGCGCTGGTTGTCCCGCTCGTCTTCACCGCGATCGTCGCCTCGATCGCCGCGCTGCGCTCGCTCGACAATGCCGCCCGCCTCGTCGCCTCCACCTTCGCGTGGTTCGCGATCACCGCGCTGATCGCAGTCAGCATCGGGCTCGCGCTGGGCACGCTGCTCCAGCCCGGCGTCCATGCCGGCGTGTCGGCCAGCCTCGCGCACCGCCCCGACACCGCAGGCTCGTGGCTCGATTTCCTGCGCGGGCTCGTCCCCGCCAACATCCTCGGCCTCTCCGCCTCGACCACGCTCAAGGATGACGGCACCGCCGCCACCGCGATCCAGTTCAACATCCTCCAGATCATCGTCGCCGCGGTCGCGATCGGGGTCGCCGCGGTCCGCATCGGGCCGCAGGGCGAGGCGTTCCTCGCCTTCAACGCCGCCGCGCTCGCGATCTTCCGCCGCATCCTGCGCTGGGTGGTCCGGCTCACCCCGATCGGCACCGGCGCGCTGCTTGGCAGCGCGATCGTCCGCTACGGCTGGTCGTCGCTCGCCGCGCTCGGCCAGTTCGCGCTGGCGGTGTATATCGGCCTCGGGCTGGTGCTGTTCGTCGTCTACCCGCTGCTGCTACTCGCCAACGGGATCAGCCCGCGCCGCTTCTTCGCCCAGGCGTGGCCCGCGATCCAGCTCGGCTTCGTCTCGCGCTCGTCGATCGCGACGCTGCCGGTCACCGAGCAGGTCGTCGAGCACGGGCTGGGGGTCCCCCGCGCCTATGCCGCCTTCGCCGTCCCCTTCGCGGCGACCACCAAGATGGACGGGTGCGCCGCGATCTATCCCGCGATCGCCGCGCTGTTCGTGGCGCAATATTACGGGCTGCCGCTCCACGCCGCCGACTATCTGCTGATCGTGCTCGTCTCCGTGCTCGGCTCGGCCGCCACCGCCGGGCTGACCGGCGCGCTGGTGATGCTGACGCTGACGCTCTCCACGCTGGGGCTGCCGCTGGAGGGGGCGGGGCTGCTGCTCGCGATCGACCCGATCCTCGACATGGGGCGCACCGCGGTCAACGTCGCGGGGCAGGCGCTGGTCCCCGCGATCGTCGCGCGCCGGGCGGGGCTGACCGCTCCCGCCGCACAGCCGCCCGAACGGCCGGTGGCGCCCGCGGTCGCATGAGGCTATGACAGCAACCTCCTTGCTGTTATAGGCCCACAACACACGACGATGGCCGACCGCGAATCCGATAGCTCCGCCGATTTCTGGGACGCGCGCCGCGCGCGGATCGCCGACGGCTATCCCGCCGCCGCGCAGGACGGCGGCGACGAGTGGCTGTGGACCGACACCGCCCTCAATTCCCGGTCCGAGCCCGAGCCGCAGCCGCGTCGCCGTCGCCAGTGGCTCCGCTGGGGTGTCCGCGGGCTTGCACTCGGTATCGTCCTGTTCGTCGCGGTGGTGGCGTGGCTCGCGGTCACCGCGCCGCTGTCGCGCTCGCTCGAGCCGCCCACCCCGCCCTCGATCACCCTGACTGCGGAGGACGGCACCCCGATCGCCCGGCGCGGCGCGATCATCGGCGCACCGGTCGACGCGTCGAAGCTGCCGCCCCACGTCACCGAGGCGTTCCTCGCGATCGAGGACCGCCGCTTCTATTCGCACTGGGGCATCGACCCGCGTGGCATCGCGCGCGCGGCGATGAGCAACCTGCGCGGCGGCGGGGTGCGAGAGGGCGGCTCGACGATCACGCAGCAGCTGGCGAAGAACGCCTTCCTCGACGCCGACCGCACCGCCGCGCGCAAGGTGCGAGAGGCGCTGATCGCCTTCTGGCTGGAGGCGTGGCTGTCCAAGAACGAGATCCTGTCGCGCTACCTCTCCAACGTCTATTTCGGCGACAACGTCTATGGCCTGACCGCCGCCGCCAAGCACTATTTCGGCCGCACGCCTGCGAACATGAATATCGGCCAGGCGGCGATGCTCGCGGGGCTGGTCAAGGCCCCGTCCCGCCTAGCCCCGACCGGCAACCTGTCGGGCGCGCGCAAACGCCAGGCGGTGGTGGTCGCCGCGATGGTCGACGCGGGCTTCCTGACGGCGCGTGAGGCCGATCGAGTCCAGCCCCAGCGCGTCCTCGCCAAGCAGCCCACCGCGCTCCCCACCGGCACCTATTTCGCCGACTGGGTGCTGCCCGAGGCGCGCGAGGCCGCCGGCGAGGTCAAGAGCGAGGCCACCGTCGAGACAACGCTTGACCGCCGTCTCCAGAAGCTGGGCGAGCGGGTCATCAAGGGCGCGGGGCTTCGCGGCGCGCAGGCGGCGCTGGTCGCGATGCGCCCCGACGGGCGGGTGGTGGCGATGGTCGGCGGCAAGGATTACGCCGCTTCTACCTTCAACCGCGCCACCCAGGCGCGCCGCCAGCCCGGCTCGACCTTCAAGCTGTTCGTGTATCTCACCGCTATGCGCCAGGGGATGACCCCCGAGACGACGGTGGACGACGAGCCGGTCGAGATCGCCGGGTGGAAGCCGCGCAACTCGGACGGCCGCTATCTCGGCGAGATCCCGCTCCGCCGCGCCTTCGCCCGCTCGTCCAACGTCGCCGCCGCGCGGATCACCCAGCAGGTCGGGGTCCGCAACGTCATCGCCACCGCGCGAGACCTCGGCATCTCGACCCCGATCGCCAATGAGGCGACCATCGGCCTCGGCACCGCGCAGGTCTCGCTAATCGAGCTCACCGCCGCCTATGCCGCGATCGCCGAAGGCAAATATCCCGTCCGCCCGCGTGGGGTGGAGGCGTCGAAGGAGAAGGGCTGGATCGCCTCGATCGCCGATCGCCAGCACAATGTGCCGTCCGAACAGCTCGACCACATGCGCGAACTGCTCTCCTCCTCCTACCGCGCCACCCACAATGCCGAATTGTCGATCGACGCCTGGGGCAAGACCGGCACGACCCAGGACGGCCGCGACGCGCTGTTCGTCGGCTTCGCGCGCGATCTCGTGGTCGGCGTATGGGTCGGTAACGACGACAACAAGCCGATCGCCGGTTTGATGGGCGGCGGCATGCCCGCGCTGATCTGGCGCGACTTCATGCAGGCCGCGCTCGACATCCCGCCGGTGGTCCGCGCCCCCGCCGAGGACGAGATCGCCCCCGACAATGGCGCGGACGTCGACGTCGATGGCGGCTTCCCGTTCGAGGGCGAGATCGAGGGCCTCGGCATCAACCTCAAGATGGACCGCGAGGGCGGGATCCAGATCACCCCCCAGCGCGACGACCGCTCGCCCCCGTCACGCGAACCCGACGCCGACCGCGGCCCGCCCCCACCGCCCCGCGACGACGAGGAATAGGACGCGCAAATCCTTCCCCGCCAGGGGGAGGTGGCGCCGAAGCGACGGAAGGGGAGGACGCCCTCACGGTGGTGGGAACTCCGCCCCCTCCGTCAGGCTGCGCCTGCCACCTTCCCCCGCCATGGGGAGGGTCGACGAACTTCGTCATCGTCGCCCTGCACGGGGCTGTCCTACATGCGCCTGTTCTGGTCTACCCGGAACCATGCCGGCCACCCGTTTCCGCCCCCACCTGATTCCCTCGCCAGGCCCTCTGCGGCAGAGCCCTCAACATGTCGTTTTGCCGGAACCTTCGGAACCTTTGACCCTCTTTCGACCGGTTGACGCCGCCGCGACGGCCCGCGACTAGGCCCGCCATGCGCTTCTTCTCCGACAACGCCGCCGCCGTTCACCCCCGGGTGCTCGCCGCCATCACCGACGCCAACACGCTCGACACCGCCTATGACGGCGACCGCTGGTCGCAATCGCTCGACGTCCGCCTGTCCGACCTGTTCGGGACGGCGGTCGAGGCGCTGTGGGTCCCCACCGGCACCGCCGCCAACGCGCTCGCACTGGCTGCGCTCTGCCCGCCCTATGGCGGCACGATCTGCCACCGCGACGCGCACGTCCAGAACGACGAATGCGGCGCGCCCGAGTTCTACACCCACGGGGCCAAGCTGCTGCTCGCCGACGGCGACGGCGCCAAGCTCACCCCCGCCACCATCCGTGACACCGCCGACGCGATCGCCGACGACGTCCACCGCGTCCAGCCGCACGCGCTGACGATCACCAACGCCACCGAATACGGCCTCGTCTACACTCCCGAAGAGGTCGCCGCGATCGGCGCGCTGGCGAAGGAGCGCGGCTGGGGCTTCCACATGGACGGTGCCCGCTTCGCCAACGCGGTCGCCCGCCTCGGCTGCTCGCCCGCCGAAGTGACGTGGCAGGCCGGGGTCGACATCCTCTCCTTCGGCTTCGTCAAGAACGGCGCTATGTCCGCCGAGGCGCTGGTGTTCTTCAAGCCGGGGCTCGCCGACGCCACCCGCCGTCGCCGCAAGCGCGCCGGGCTGCTCCTGTCCAAGGGGCGCTACCTCGCCGCACAGGTGCTGGCGATGCTGGATGGGGACCTGTGGCTGGCAAACGGCCACGCCGCCAACGCCCGCGCCGCGACCATCGCCGCAGCGGCGGGCGACCGGCTGGTCCACCCGGTCGAGGCGAACGAGGTGTTCCTCCGCGCGACGCCGGAGGAAGGCGCGGCGCTGCGAGCGCAGGGCTTCGACTTCTACGACTGGGCGGCAGGCGAGGTGCGGCTGGTCACCGCCTGGGACACCGACGAGGGCGACATCGCCAGGCTCGCGGACGCGATCCGCCGCCTATGAACCCTGTCCCCGACCGCCCCAACTCGACCCGCGCGAGCATCCTGATCCCGTTCGCGATCGTCACGCTGATCTGGGGTTCGACCTGGCTGGTCATCCGCGACCAGCTTGCGGTGGTCCCCGCCGGCTGGTCGGTGACCTACCGCTTCCTGGTCGGCGCGGCGGCGATGGCGGTGTGGGCGCTCGTACGGCGCGACAGCTTCCGCCTCGGCGCGCACGGGGTGGGGTTCGCCGCCGCGGTCGGCGTGCTCCAGTTCGTGCTCAACTTCAACTTCGTCTATCGCGCCGAGCTGTTCATCACCTCCGGCCTCGTCGCGGTGGTGTTCGCGATACTGCTGGTCCCCAACGCGCTGCTCGCCCGGCTTTTCCTCGGCCAGCGGATGGGCGGGCAGCTGCTCGCCGGGTCCGCGGTGGCGATGGCGGGCGTGGTGCTGCTGTTCGTGCAGGAGGTGCGCGCGGACCCTAGCGGCGGCGGGGTGACCTTGACCGGGATCGGCTGGACCCTGCTCGCGATCGCCTCCGCCTCGTCGGCCAACATCCTCCAGGCGACCGGCACCGCCAAGCGCTTCGCGATGCCCCCGACGCTGGCGATTGCGATGCTGATCGGCGCTGCTCTCGACGCCGCGCTCGCCTGGTGGCTGTCCGGCCCGCCGCGGTTCGAGGCGCGGGCGGCCTATGTCGCGGGCATCCTCTACCTGGGGTTGGCGGCCTCCGCGCTCGCCTTCCCGCTCTACTACCGCGTGCTCAGGGTGATCGGCCCGGCCAAGGCCGCCTATTCGAGCGTGCTGGTGCCCGTCATCGCGATGCTCCTGTCCACCTTGTTCGAGGGCTATCGCTGGTCGGCGCTGGCCGCGGGCGGTGCGGCGCTCACCGCGGTCGGACTGGTCGTCGCCTTGAGCGCGCGCAGGCCGGCGCGGTAATCGGCATGGCGCGGCAACCAGCCCAGCACACGCTTGGCCTTGGCGTTCGCGACCCGGCGGCTCTCGGCATAGAAGCCCTGCGCCATCGGGGACAGGCTTGCGACCGGCACCACCGGCGGCGGTTCGACCCCGAGCAGCCGCGCGGCGAATTCGATCACCTCGTTCTGCGAACAGGGTCGGTCGTCGGCCAGATTGTACGCTCCCGGCGGCCCGTCGAAGCCGGCGATGACCCCGCTCGCGATGTCATCGACATGGACCCGGCTGAAGATGTTGGGCGCTTCCACCCGGTGCGCCGCCCCGCTCGCCACCCGGTCGAGCGGCGAGCGGCCGGACCCATAGATGCCGGGCAGCCGGAACACCCGAGCGCCCATCGCCAGCCAAGCCGCGTCCGCCGCCGCCCGCGCGGTGCGCCGACCGGTGCCGGTCTGCGCGGTCTCATCCACCCAGGCCCCGCCAGCATCGCCATAGACCCCCGTCGACGACAGATAGCCGAGCCAGCCGCCCTGCGCCCCCAGCGCCTCGCCATAGCGGCCCAGCACCGGGTCCTGCTCTCCCTCCGGCGGAACGGAGGAGAGGATGTGGGTTGCGCCTGCGATCTCCGCCGCCACTGCATCGGCATCGTCGAAGCGAATCGTCCCCTGACGTCCATCGCGCGTGGTGCCGGCGACACGCCACCCCTCGCCCGCCAGTTCGCGGGCGAGGTGCGATGCGCAATAGCCCAGCCCGAAGACCAGCAGCCAGCTCACCGGATCATTGCGCCATCGGCCCCTTGTAGAGGGTGCCGAAGTAATCGCCCTTATTCCACACTGGCCGCCGGTCGCCATCGGCGATCTCGCGCGCGATGGCGTAGTTCACCCCGACGAAGCGCACGCCCTGATCCCACAGGATCGGCTGGGTCAGGTCGTCGCCGGGACGGTGATAGCGATTGCCCATGAAGTCGGCGACCGCCGCCTTGCCCGGCCCCTTCTGCCCCGGCCACAGGAACACCGACGGCACGCCCTTCTGGACGAAGCGGAAATGGTCGGAGCGCACGAAGATCGCTTCCTCGGGCATCGGATCGGGCGACAGGTCGACGCCGACCGAGTTCACCGCCTTGCGCACGATCGGGCCCAGGGTCGATCGGTCCGCGCCGTACACGATCATGTCCTCGAATGGGTAGAGCAGGATCGGCATGTCGAGATTGACGTCTGCGACGATGTTGGCGAGCGGCACGGTAGGGTGATTCGAGAAATAGTCGGAGCCGACCAGCCCCTTCTCCTCGCCCGTCACCGCCAGGAACAAGATCGTGCGGCGCGGTGCCTTCCCTGAGGCGGTGAATGTCTTCGCCTCCTCGATCAGGCTGGCGATGCCGATCGCATTGTCGAGCGCGCCGTTGTTGATCCGGTCCGCCCCCGGCGCGGTGCCGGGCCGCTCGGGCGAGACGCCGATATGGTCGAGATGCGCCGACAACACCACTACCTGATCCTTGAGCGCCGGGTCGGTGCCGGGGATGACGCCGATCACGTTGCTGCTCGCGGCGGGGGTGAAGGTGGTCCTGCTCGCGATCGTCAGCGTGCCTGCCGCGGTGACCGGCTTATAGCGCGGCGCGCTCGCCTGCGAAGCCTTCATCACCCCAGCCCAAGCCGCGCCGAACAGCTTGGCCGCTCCCGGCTGCGAGAGGGTAGCGAGGACGGGCGTGGTGGGGGTCGGCGTGCTGCCTCGCCCCTCGGGCCCCGCCCAGGTCATCCGCGGCGAGTCAAATCCGCGCGCCAGCATCGCGAACGGCCGCTGCCGCCCGCCCGCCCGCGGCATATCGATCTGGATCAGCCCCACCGCGCCGTGTTTCGCGGCGAGCGCCGCCTTGGTGCCCCCCGACCCGAAGAACGCCCGCTCCTCGCCGCCCAGGCTTGCAGGGCTGCCGGGCAATACCGCGACGATCTTGCCGCGAACGTCGACGCCCTTGTAGTCCGCCTGCCCCAGCGACGGCGCGTCGATGCCGTATCCGACGAACACCACCGGCGCGGTGACGCTGGTTTCCGCCCGGTCGGGCACCGCCGAGGTGACGATGTCCTCGCCGAACGCCAGCGGCTGCGCCTGACCGCCCTTGGGCGTCCAGGTGGCGGTGCCTTTCTCCGCTTGGCGATAGGTGGTGAGCGGCACCCGCTGGAGATAGCCGCCCTCGTCCCCGCCCGGCTTCAGCCCCGCGGCATAGAATTGCGCGGCGACGTATTGCGCGGCGATGTCGAACTCGGGGCTGCCCGCCTCGCGCCCTTTCATCGCATCCGACGCCAGGAACAGGACGTGCGCCTTCATCGCCGCCTGATCGGCGGGCAGCGGCGCGGCGAGCCTCGCGTTGACTTCCGCCGCGCTGGGAGGGGGCGCGGGCGTTGCGGCGGCCTGCGTCGCGGTCGGGATGGGGGAAGTCTGGGTCTGGGCGATGGCGGAGGTGGACAGTGCGAGCAGGGCCAGCGTGGCGGAACGGAGCATTCGCGATCCTTTGGATGGGCTTCAGCGTCAGGCGTAGCATGGGCGGCGGCGGGCGCAAGCGGCAGCGATCCTGTCCTTCGTGCCGATATCGTGCGGGGTCATGGAACCCCGCGCCCGGTCGACTATAGTAGCGGGATGCTCGACGCCCAGACTACCAGCCAACCCAGCCCGATCGCCCCTGCCCTGCCCGTCGCCGGAGCGAAGCGTCGCCAGGATTACCGGCCGCCGGCGTGGCGGGTCCCCGAGATCCGGCTCGACCTCGACCTCGACCCGGCCGAGACGCGGGTACGCGCGACGCTGACGGTAGAACGCGCGGCTGACGAACCGCTGCGGCTTGACGGCGACGGCCTGTCGCCGCTGTCGGTTGCTGTTGACGGCGTCGCAGTTGACGACTGGCGGATGGAGGGCGACCAGCTCGTCGTGCCGCTGGCGGGCGACCGTCACACCGTCACGACCGAGGTGGCGATCGCGCCCGAGCGCAACACCCAGCTGATGGGGCTCTACGCCTCGGGCGGAAACCTGTGCACCCAGTGCGAGGCGGAGGGGTTCCGGCGCATCACCTTCTTCCCCGATCGCCCGGATGTGCTGAGCGTCTACACGGTGTGGATGACCGCGGACGCCGCGCGCTTTCCGGTGCTGCTCGCCAACGGCGATCCGGTGGCGAGCGGGGATACGGGCGACGGGCGCCACTGGGCCGAGTGGCACGATCCCTTCCCCAAGCCTTCGTACCTGTTCGCGCTGGTCGCCGGCGACCTCCAGGTCAATCGCGGCACCTTCACCACCCTATCGGGGCGCGAGGTTCGGCTCGGCATCTGGACCCGCGCGGCGGACATCGCGCGCACCGACCATGCGCTCCACGCGCTCAAGCTGTCGATGGCGTGGGACGAGCGGGTCTATGGCCGCGAATACGACCTCGACGTGTTCAACATCGTCGCGGTGGACGACTTCAACTTCGGCGCGATGGAGAACAAGGGGCTGAACATCTTCAACGGCCGCTACATCCTCGCCGACCCCGACACCGCGACCGATTACGACTATGACGCTGTCGCGGCGGTGGTGGCGCACGAGTATTTCCACAACTGGTCGGGTAACCGGGTTACCTGCCGCGACTGGTTCCAGCTGAGCCTCAAGGAAGGCTTCACCGTCTATCGCGACCAGGGCTTCTCCGCCGACCAGGGGTCGGCCGCGGTCAAGCGGATCGAGGACGTGCGGGGCTTGCGCGCGGCGCAGTTCCCCGAGGATGCGGGGCCGCTGGCGCACCCGGTGCGGCCCGAAAGCTATCTGGAGATCAGCAACTTCTACACCGCGACCATCTACAACAAGGGTGCCGAGCTGATCCGGATGATGGCGACCATTCTGGGACCGCAGCGGTTCCGGATGGCGACCGACCTGTATTTCGATCGGTTCGACGGCACCGCCGCGACCTGCGAGGATTTCGTCCGCTGCATGGAGTTTGGCGGCGGGGTGGACCTGTCGCAGTTCCGGCTGTGGTACTCACAGGCCGGGACGCCCCGCGTGTCCGCGAGCATCGAGCACCAGCCGGGCGGCGGCCGCGCGACGCTACGGCTAGGGCAGCAGGTGCCCGCGACGCCGGGGCAACCGACCAAGGAGGCGATGGTGATCCCGCTGTGCCTCAGGCTGTTCGGGGCGGAGACGGGCCGGCCGCTCACCGACGAGCGGCTGGTGATGCTCGACCAGCCGGCGGAGACCCTGGTGTTCGACGGGATCACCGAACGCCCGGTGCTGTCGATCAACCGCGGCTTCTCCGCACCGGTGGTGGTGGAGAGCGATCGCAGCCCCGCCGACCTCGCCTTCCTGTCCGCGCACGACGACGATCCCTTCGCACGCTACGAGGCGATGCAGCAGCTGATGCTCGACACGCTGGTCGCGGGCACGCTGGGGGTCGCGGGCGCGCTGGGCGACCGATCCGATCACGATGCGGTGGTGCGCGCGGTAAGCAACGCGCTGAGCGATCCCGAGCTCGACCCGGCGTTCGTCGCGGAGGCGGTGCTGCTGCCCTCCGAAAGCTTCGTCGGCGACCAGCTCGCATTGATCGATCCCGACGCGATCTTCACCGCGCGCGAGGCGTTGCGCCGCGACCTCGGGCGCGCGCTCGCGGAGCAATGGCGCGAGGCGTACGATGCGGGAACGGGCTTCGCGTATGAATACAGCCCCGCCGGCAAGGGTCGACGGCGGCTACGCAACGTCGCGCTGGGCTACATCACCGCGAGCGGCGATGCCGGCGCGGCGGGGCTCGCGTTCCGGCAGTTCGAGGCGGCGGACAACATGACCGATCGGCAGGTGGCATTGGGGACGCTGGCGGGTACTGATGCGGACGAGCGGGTGGCGGCGCTCGACATCTTCTACAACCGCTACCGCGGCAACACGCTGGTGATCGACAAGTGGTTCCAGACCCAGGCGCTGTCGGCACGCGATGATACGCCGGCGCAGGTGGCGACGCTGGCCGAGCATCCCGACTTCACGTTGGCCAATCCGAACCGGACGCGGGCGCTGGTGGGAGCGTTCTCGGTCAACCAGCGGGCGTTCCACGCGGCGGACGGGCGCGGCTATCGCTTCCTCGGCGATCAGCTGGCGGCACTCGACCGGCTCAATCCGCAGACCGCGGCCAAGCTGCTGCCACCACTGGCGCGGTGGCGGCGGTTCGATCCCGGCCGTGCGGCGCTGATGCGGGCGGAGCTGGAGCGGATCGCGGGGCTGCCCGGCGTGTCCAAGGACCTGTTCGAGCAGGCGTCCAAGAGCCTGGACGCATGAGCGCGCCCCACATCGCCGCAGTGCTGTTCGACCTCGACGGGACACTGGTCGATTCGAACGAGGCGCATGTCGCGGTCTGGGAGCAGGTGTTCCGCGAGGCGGGGCACCCGATCGACGCCGGGGAGATCCGCGGGCAGATCGGCAAGGGCGGCGACCTGCTCGTCCCCGACATGCTGCCCGACCTGGGCGAGCGCGAGCAGGAGGCGCTCGCGGCGCGGCATGGCGAGCTGTTCAAGGACGAATGGCTCGATCGGATCGTCCCGTTTCCCGGAGCGCACGACCTGCTGGCGCGGGTGCATGCGCGCGGCGCGCGGGTGGTGTTCGCCTCGTCGGCGGGCAAGGGCGAGCTCAAGCATTACCTCAAGCTGCTGGGCGCCGAGGCGCTGGTCGATGCGCAGACCTCGATCGACGACGTCGGCACCTCCAAGCCGGCACCGGACATCTTTGCGGTCGCGCTGCAAAAGGCGGGGGTCGCACCGGGAGAAGCGGTGGCGGTGGGCGACTCCCCGTTCGATATCGAGGCGGCGGGCAAGGCGGGCGTGGCGACCGTGGCGGTGCGCTCGGGCGGGTTCAGCGACGATGCGCTGGCGCGGGCGGTGGCGATCTATGACGACGTCGCCGACCTGCTCGCGCTGTTCGAGGATTCGCCGCTGGCCGGTTAGAACAATCGGCCGCCGTCCGGCACCGGCTTGCTGGGGCCGACCAGCACGACCCTGCCGTCCGGGTCGGGGACGCCGAGGGTTAGCACCTCCGACAGGACCGGGCCGATCTGGCGCGGGGGGAAGTTGACCACCGCCGCGACCTGCCGGCCGACCAGCGTGTCGGGGGTGTAGTGCTCAGTAATCTGGGCCGACGAGCGTTTGACGCCGATCGCCTCGCCGAAGTCGATTTGCAGCTTCAAGGCGGGCTTGCGGGCCTCCGGAAAGGGTTCGGCGGCGACGATCGTGCCGACCCGGATGTCGACGCGCAGCCAGTCGTCGAAGCCGATCGTCTCGGCGGCCGGCGCGGCGGGATCGTGGGTCGCGTGCATCAGAAGTCGACGTTGTCGTAGTGCGCGGGGGGGCTGACCAGCTCCATCCGCTCGGACAGCAGGGGGCGGAAGCTCGGCCGGCTCTTGAGGCCGCGGTACCAACGCGCGGTCTGTTCGTGCCCCTTCCAGTCGATGCCGCCGAGGTAGTCCGCGACCGAGATCTGCGCGGCGGCGCCGAGGTCTGCGAGGCTCATCGTCGCGCCGGCGAGCCAGGTGCGGTGATCGAGCAGATAGTCGGTGTAATCGAGGTGCTGGACCGCCGCCTTCATCGCCTCGCGCAGCGCCTTTGCGTCCGGAGTGGTGCGGTGGGCGATGCGCTTGACCATGCGCTCGCGGATCAGCGGGCCGGTGACGTCGCGAAAGAAGTGGGTGTCGAACCACGTTACCAGCCGGCGCACCTCCGCGCGGTTGGCGGCGGTGCCGTTGATGGTGGCGGGCTTGTCCACCGTTTCCTCGAAGAACTCGCAGATCGCCATCGAGTCGATCAACATGGTGTTGCGGCCGGGATCGACCATCACCGGGGTCTCGCCGGCGGGGTTCATGTCGAGGAACTCGTCGCGCCGATCCCAGGGCGATTCGCGCACGAGCTGATAGCCGACGCCCTTCTCGCCGAGCAGCAGGCGCACCTTGCGGCTGAACGGGCACAGGGGAAATTGGTAGAGCTGCCACATGGGGTCGTCCTAGTCCCGCGGATACGGGTGCGACAAGGCAGGTAAGAGAGGGCAGTTGCGGCGGCGTGCCGCGGACGGCACGGAGCGGCGATGGATGCGCTGCTGTTCCTGCTGCTTGCAATGCTGCTGACCGGGCTGAGCGACCGCTGGCCGTTCGCCGCGCTGGTCGCGGTGCCGGTCTCGGCGCTGGCGGGGACGACCTTGCCCGATCTCGACATGGTGCTTGGGCTGGGGCACCGGAGCGGGCTGACGCACAGCGTGTTGCCGCTGGCGGTCGCGGCCGCACGCCCGCGCTGGTGGCCGGTCGCGGCGGGGGTGGCGCTGGGCGTCGGGCTGCACCTGTCGGCGGACTGCTTTCCCAACGCGATGCGCGGCTATGCGACGGTGAAGCTGCCGGTGGTGCGATCGATCGGGGCGAACTGGTCGTATCTGTGGCTCGGCGTCAACGCGGTCGCCTGCCTCGCGGTCGGCGCCTGGTGGTTGCGGCGCGAGACGAGCCTGCGGGAGAGTGCGGGCGTGCTGGTCACGGTGGTGGCGGTGGGCGTCGCCTATCTGGTCGCGACCGATGGCGGCTGGCCGGCGCTGATCGTGTTCACCGGCGCAGGCTGGGCGCTGACCCGGCGGCGGGGCTGAACGGGCGGCAAAGGTTCCGAAGGTTCCGGGAAAACGACATGTTGCCCGCGCCTGCGCGGTCGCCACCGTGTCGTTCGGGGCAAACAGGAGCGCGCGGGAGAGCATCGCGCATCCTGTGCACATTCGGCGCATGTAGGACAGCACCGAAGCGGCGCGAAGCCTCACGCCGATCCGCTCGCGGCGCGGTGGACCCCGGCACAGGGCCGGGGCAACCGACGTTATTCCGCCGCGACCGCCTCCGGCGCGTCGTCGAGGGGGTGGGCGAGGCGGGTGAGCATCTCCTTGGGCACGACCTGCCAGATGTGGCCCAGCGTGCGATCCCAGTCGTCGAGCAGGCCGCGCGACCATTGGCTGTCGGTCGCCTTTGCGTGCGCCTCGACATGGCCGCGGAGCACGGCTTCCCAATGCGCGGAGGCGAGGCGCTGCCAGACGATGCTCTCGGGATTGGCGAGCCGGTCGAAGCGGGCGTCGGGGTCGTAGACGAACGCCATGCCCCCGGTCATGCCGGCGCCGAAGTTCTGGCCGACGCGCCCGAGCACCACCGCGGTGCCGCCGGTCATGTATTCGCAGCCGTTGGCGCCGCAGCCCTCGACCACCACGGTCGCGCCCGAGTTGCGCACCGCGAAGCGCTCGCCCGCCTGCCCTGCGGCGTAGAGGCGGCCGGAGGTGGCGCCGTAGAGCACGGTGTTGCCGGCGATGGTGTTGTCCTGGCTGCGCAGCGGCGAGGACACCGCAGGGCGCAGCACGATCGTGCCCCCCGACAGCCCCTTGCCGACATAATCATTGGCGTCGCCGAACACTTCGAGCGTGATCCCCTTGCACAGAAACGCGCCGAGCGACTGCCCCGCCGAGCCGCGCAGGCGGATGGTGACGTGGCCGTCCGCCAGCTTGCTCATGCCAAAGGTGCGGGTGATCTCCGACGACAGTCGGGTGCCGACCGCGCGGTGGGTGTTGCGGACCGAGTAGGTCAGCTGCATCTTCTCGCCGCGCGCGAAAACGGGGGCGGCGTCCTTGATGATCTGCGCATCGAGGCTGTCGGGAACGTCGTTGCGGAAGGTGTTGAGGCTGAACCGTCGCTCGGCGTCGGTCGCGTCGACCTTGGCGAGGATCGGGTTGAGGTCGAGGTCATCGAGATGTTCGGCCCCGCGGCTGACCTGACGCAGGAACTCGGTGCGGCCGATCACCTCGTCGAGGGAGCGGACACCGAGCCGCGCAAGGATGTCGCGCACCTCCTCCGCGATGAAGGTCATGAGGTTGATGACCTTTTCGGGCGTGCCGGTGAACTTGGCGCGCAGTCGCTCATCCTGGACGCAGATGCCGACCGGGCAGGTGTTGGAATGGCACTGGCGGACCATGATGCAGCCCATCGCCACCAGCGACAGCGTGCCGATGCCGAACTCCTCCGCGCCGAGGATCGCGGCGATGACGATGTCGCGCCCGGTCTTGAGCCCGCCGTCCGCACGGATGCGGATGCGGCCGCGCAGGCCGTTGAGGGTCAGCGTCTGGTTGACCTCCGACAGCCCCATTTCCCACGGCGTGCCGGCATATTTGATGCTGGTCTGGGGCGAAGCGCCGGTGCCGCCGACATGGCCGGAGACGAGGATGACGTCCGCGTGCGCCTTGGCGACGCCCGCCGCGACGGTGCCGATCCCGGCGGAGGACACCAGCTTGACGCAGACGCGGGCACGCGGGTTGATCTGCTTGCAGTCGTAGATGAGCTGCGCGAGGTCCTCGATCGAATAGATGTCGTGGTGCGGCGGCGGGCTGATGAGGGTCACGCCCGGAGTTGCGTGGCGCAACTTGGCGATGAACTCGGTGACCTTGAAGCCGGGGAGCTGACCGCCCTCGCCGGGTTTGGCCCCCTGCGCGACCTTGATCTCGATCTCGTCGCAGGCGTTGAGGTATTCGGCGGTAACGCCGAAGCGGCCGCTCGCGATCTGCTTGATGGTCGAATTGGCGTTGTCGCCGTTCTCGTAGGGCTGGAAGCGGACGGTGTCCTCGCCGCCCTCGCCCGACACCGCCTTGGCTCCGATGCGGTTCATCGCGATCGCGAGCGTCTCGTGCGCTTCCGGGGACAGCGCGCCCAAGGACATGCCGGGAGTGACGAAGCGCTTGCGGATCTCGGTGATCGCCTCGACCTGATCGACGGGGACGCCTTCGCCGGGGAAGTTGAACTGGAGGAGGTCGCGCAGATACACCGGCGGTAGGTCGGAGACGCCGCGGCTGAACTGAAGATAGCTCGAATAGCTGTCGGTCGCGACCGCGGTCTGGAGCAGGTGCATCAGCTGGGCGGAATAGGCGTGGGTCTCGCCGCCGTTCCTCTGGCGATAGAAGCCGCCGATCGGCAGCGTCGCGACCATTGCGTCCCACGCCTGTTGGTGGCGGAGCGTCGCCGACAGGTGGAGCGAGGCGTAACCCTCGCCGCTGATCTTGGCGGGCATGCCGGGGAACAGGTCATTGACCAGCGCGCGGCTGAGCCCGACCGCCTCGAAATTGTAGCCGCCGCGGTACGACGAGATGACCGCAATTCCCATCTTCGACAGGATCTTGAGCAGCCCTTCCTCGACCGCGGTGCGGTGGCGGGCGAGGCACTGGTCGATCGTGAGATCGCCGAACAGCCCGCGCGCGTGGCGGTCGGCGATCGCGGCCTCGGCGAGGTAGGCGTTGACCGTGGTTGCGCCGACCCCGATCAGCACCGCGTAATAATGCGTGTCGAGGCACTCGGCCGAGCGGACGTTGATGCTGGCATAGGAGCGCAGCCCCCGGCGGACGAGGTGGGTGTGGACGGCGGCGGCGGCGAGGACGCCGGCGATCGCGACCCGGTCCTCCGACACCGCCTCGTCGGTCAGGAACAGCTCGGACTTGCCCTGGCGGACGGCCTGTTCGGCCTCGTTGCGGATGCGCTGGATCGCGGCG
>Ga0325401_1000096_pt1 | contig 49673 bp, 43 predicted proteins | sample PopdelMetagenome_FD_205666 | JGI IMG/M metagenome (GOLD analysis project Ga0325401, IMG submission 205666) | Populus deltoides microbial communities from Bellville, Georgia, United States - Xylem-PdKOR-R2 | ecosystem: Host-associated > Plants > Phyllosphere > Stem > Wood/Secondary xylem | place...
TTCACATCGTCCACCCCCTCCTCGCGCAGTTGCTGCATCAGCTCTTCCTCGGTCATCAGCGCCTTGCGCATCGCTGCGCGGCAGAAGCGGCCGTCCTTGACCAGCGTCACCGGCCGGGCCGTCGTCAGCCACTTGAGGCGTCGGAAGCGGAAGCTGAGCCAGTTGAGCAGATAGGACCAGAACACGATCGTCGCGACGAACACGACCGATTCGGTGATCGACACCGCGTCGCCAGCGAATGCGGGCTGGGCGCCGTCGACGATCGCGACCACCACCAGCAGGTCGGCGATGTTGATCTCCCCGCCCTCGCGCTTGAGCAGGAAGCGCAGCGCGAAGAACAGGAACAGGTACATCAGCGTGGCGCGCAGCACGATCTCGCCCAGCGCGACGGTGGGCACGAACATGGAACCCCAGTCGGGCATGGGCGACCTCTCCTTGCCGGGGATCAAGTGGTCGGGGAGTCGGGGAGTTCCGGCGGCAACGCTTCGTTACGGGCGGTGGTGGGTTGAAGAAGGGGCGTCGTGGCAAAGCCACGCCGTCGGACGGCGCGAGATGCGCCACCGGCCGAGCCCGGCCATCACATGGCGGGTCTAATCGTCCTCGTCCTCGAACCCCACCAGCGCCAGCGCCCGCGCACGGATCTGGCGGGCCTGGCACCAGTGAACCAGCGCGTCCTCGCGGCCATGGGTGACCCACACCTCGCGAGGCGCGATCTCGGTGATGGTGTCGCACAGCTCGTCCCAGTCGGCATGGTCGGACAGGACTAGCGGCAGTTCGACGTTTTTCTGGCGCGCGCGCTGGCGGACGCGCATCCAGCCTGATGCCATCGCGGTGATCGGGTCGGGCAGGCGGCGCGACCAGCGGTCGTTGAGCGCGGAGGGTGGGCACATCACGACGTGCCCCGCGATCTCCGCCTTGGGCACGCCGGTCGCGGGGCGCAGCTCGCCGAGCCGCACGCCCTGCTCCTCATAGAGTTCGCACAACCGCATCAGTGCGCCGTGGAGAAAGATCGGCGCCTCGTGGCCACGCGCGCGCAATTCGGCGATCACCCGCTGCGCCTTGCCCAGCGCATAGGCGCCGACCAGCACGCAGCGGTCGGGATTGGCGTGGAGCCGCTCGACCAGCTTGTCGATCTCGTCGCCGGTGTCGGGATGGCGGAACACGGGGAGGCCGAAGGTGGCCTCGGTCACGAACACGTCGCAGCGAACCGGCTCGAACGGGGCGCAGGTGGGGTCGGGACGGCGCTTGTAATCGCCGGTGACGACCACCCGCTCGCCGCGATAGTCGAGCACGATCTGCGCCGAGCCCAGACAATGCCCGGCGGGGACGTAGCCGATTTCGACCTCCCCCATCGTGATCGTCTCGCCATAGGCGACCGGCCGGCCGGTCTGGGGACCGTAGCGGCATTCCATGATCGCCAGTGTCTCGGGCGTCGCCCACACCTCGCTATGCCCGCCGCGCGCGTGATCGGCATGGCCGTGGGTGACGAGTGCCCGCGCGGAAGGTTCGGACGGGTCGATCCACGCGTCGGCGGGGCGAACATAGATGCCGTGCGGGTGCGGTTCGATCCAGTCGCCGAGCTTTGCCATCCCATGGGGAACGCGCGGCGGATCGTTTCGGGCGCGCGCGTCGTTGACGGACCCGAACAGGAACGGAGTGCGAGCGATGGCGGGCAACTGGCTGACGGGCAGCGGATGGGTGATCGTGGTGTTCATCGGCGCGTTCGTGCTGTTCGGCGCGATCGTGTGGGCGCGGCGAAAGAACCAGACCGATGTGACGCCACAGCAGCATCGGCAAAGCGAGGCGGCGACGCGCGACCTGTACCAGGATCCGTTGGACCACGACAGCACGGGCGGGCGGCAATAGCCGGCTATCCGTCACCCCAGCGTAGGCTGGGGTCGCGGGCGGCAGGCGTACGCCCGGTGGCGAACGATCCCAGCCTGCGCCGGGATGACGGTAACGGGATGGCATGACCGACCTGCCCCCCATCCTCGCCGACTGGTTCGCGGCTCGCGGCTGGCACCCCCGTCGCCACCAGCTGGCGATGCTGGCGGAGGCGCGCGCCGGGCACCACGCGCTGCTGGTCGCGACCACCGGGGCGGGGAAGACGCTGTCGGGGTTCCTGCCGACGCTGGCCGAGCTGGTCGAGGCTCCGGCGGACGGGCTCCACACTCTGTACGTTTCGCCGCTGAAGGCGCTGGCGGTCGATATTCAGCGCAACCTCGTCACCCCGATCGACGAGATGGCGCTGCCGATCCGGGTCGAGACGCGCACCGGCGACACCCCCTCCGATCGCAAGGCGCGCCAGCGGGCGAGGCCGCCGCATATCCTGCTGACCACCCCCGAATCGCTGTCGCTGCTGTTGAGCTACCCCGACGCCGCGACGATGTTCGCGGGGCTGCGGACGATCGTGGTCGACGAGGTCCACGCGTTCGCGACCGGCAAGCGCGGCGACCTGCTGTCGCTGTGCATGGCGCGGTTGCAGCGGCTCGCCCCCGCGATGCGGCGGGTGGCGCTGTCGGCGACGGTGGCGGACCCGGACGGATATCGCGCCTGGCTCGCCCCCGATGGCGACATCGACGCGGTCAGCCTGGTGCGCGGCGAGCTGGGGGCGGACCCCGACATCCGCATCCTGCTGCCCGAGGATCGCGTCCCCTGGGCGGGCCATTCGGGGCGCTATGCCGCGCGGCAGGTGATGGAGGCGGTGGCGGCGCACCGGACGAGCATCATCTTCTGCAACACCCGCAGCCTCGCCGAGCTGATCTTCCAGGACCTGTGGAAGGCGAACGACGACGGCCTGCCGATCGGCGTCCACCACGGCAGCCTCGCGCTCGAAGCGCGGCGCAAGGTCGAAGGTGCGATGGCGGCGGGGAAGCTCAGGGCGCTGGTCGCGACCGCGTCGCTCGACCTGGGGGTCGACTGGGGCGACGTCGATTGCGTGATCCAGATGGGCGCGCCCAAGGGGTCGTCGCGGCTGCTGCAGCGGATCGGCCGCGCCAACCACCGGCTCGACGAGGCGAGCCAGGCGATCCTCGTCCCCGGCAACCGCTTCGAATATCTCGAAGCGCGCGCCGCGTTGGATGCGGTGGAGGCGGGCGAGCTCGACCCCGACATCTTCCGCCCCGGCAGCCTCGACGTGCTCGCCCAGCATGTCATGGCATGCGCCTGCGCCGCGCCGTTCCGCGAGGCCGATCTGCTCGCCGAGGTGCAGGGGGCGCTCCCCTATTCGGGGCTCACGGCGGAGCTGTTCGCGCGCGTGCTCGGCTTCATCCGCGACGGCGGCTACAGCTTGCGCGCATACGACCGGTTCAAGCGGCTGGTGCAGGACGGAGACGGGACGTGGCGCGTCGCCCACCCCCGCTTCGTCCAGCAGCACCGGATGAACGCCGGCATCATCGTCGAGGCGACGATGCTGACCGTGCGGTTCAAGAACGGCCGCAACCTCGGCAAGGTCGAGGAAGGGTTCGCCGCCACGCTGTCGCCGGGCGACACCTTCTTCTTCGCCGGGCTGAGCCTCGAGGTCGAGCGGATGGACACGGAGGACCTCGTCGTCCGCGCCACCAGCCGGCCCGCGCGCATCCCGACCTATGGCGGCAGCCGGATGCCGCTGTCGACCAGCCTCGCCGACCGGGTGCGCGGGTTTCTCGATTCGCCCGGCGAGTGGCACCGCTTCCCCGATGACGTGCGCGAGTGGCTGGAGATCCAGCAGAAGCGTTCGGTGCTGCCCAAACCCGGCCAGCTGCTGGTCGAGACCTTCCCGCGCGAGGGGCGGCACTACATGGTCGCCTACAGCTTCGAAGGGTGGAACGCGCACCAGTCGCTCGGCTTCCTGCTGACCCGCAGGATGGAGGAAGCAGGGCTGAAGCCGCTGGGCTTCGTATCGAACGACTATGCGCTCGCCGCCTTCTCGCTGGAGCCGGTGACCGACCCTGCCGCGCTGTTCTCGTCCGACATCCTCGAGGACGAGTTCGTCGACTGGGTGCAGGGGTCGAACCTGCTCAAACGCGCGTTCCGCGAGGTGGCGGTGATCGGCGGGCTGGTCGAGCGCCAGCACCCCGGCAAGCGCAAGACCGGCAGGCAGGTCACCTTCTCGACCGACCTGATCTATGACGTGCTGCGCAAGTACGAGCCGTCGCACCTGCTGTTGCAGGCGGCGTGGGACGATGCGCGGGCGCGGATGACCGATGTCGGCCGGCTCGCGAGCCTGCTCGACCGCGCGGCGGGAACGATGGTCCATGTCGACCTGGCGCGCGTGTCGCCGCTGGCGGTGCCGGTGCTGGTGCTGATCGGGCGCGAGCGGATCGCGACGGAGCGCGGCGACGACCAGCTGCTGATCGAGGCGGAGGCGCTCGCCGCGGAGGCGATGCGGCTGGATTAGTCACCCTCACCCTTCGCCGCCTTTTCCCTCTCCCGCCGGGAGAGGGAGGGAGCGGCGTAGCCGCGGAAGGGTGAGGGCGATCGAAGCGCTTGCCATCGGACCGGATCGGGCGCAGATTTCCGTGTATGGGGAGGAGCTTGACCGGAGTCGCGCTCGCATTCGCCGCGGCCGGGATGACGTCGGCGGGGGCGCAGGACGTTGCGATCCGCACCCCTGAGCTCGCCGCCAGTGCCGCCGCGCCGGGCGAGTCGGTGCTGTTGCTCGGCCAGCTCGCCAACCGGATGACCGTGCCCGTCGCGATCGGGGCGGAGGGGCCTTGGCACTTCGTCGTCGATACCGGCGCCGAACGCACGGTGGTGTCGCGCGAGCTCGCCGCTCGGCTGGGCCTCGCACCGGGGCCGCAGGTGCGGGTGATGGCGATGAACGGCAGCTCGGTGGTGCCGAGCGTGCTGGTGCCCGCGCTGTCGGTGTCGACGGTCGCGCGCCACGCGATCACCGCGCCTGCGCTGGAGGCCGGCGACCTGGGCGCGGCCGGGATGGTCGGGATCGACGCGTTGCAGGATCATGCGGTGCTGATCGACTTCGACCGCGAGCAGATGACGCTGCGCCCGTCGAGGAAGCGCCGCCGCGCCCCCGTTGGCCGCGACGACGTGGTGGTCACCGCCCGCTCGCTGTACGGCCAGCTGATCGTCACCGACGCGCACTGGCGGGGCAAGCGGATCGCGGTGGTGGTCGACACCGGCACTCCCGTCAGCGTCGGCAACTCCGCGCTGCTCCGGCTGATGAAGGGCGCGCGGGCGGAGGGGCCGATGACGCTGATCTCCGCCACCGGCGCGGCGATGCGGACCGACCTGATCGGAGTGGATGGCTTGCAGGTGGGCGGGGTCGGCTTCGCCAACGTGCGCCTCGCGATCGCGGACGCCGCGCCCTTCCGCCGCTTCGGCCTTTCCGACACGCCCGCGCTGATGATGGGGATGGACCTGCTCCGGCTGTTCCGCACCGTCCAGATCGACTTCGCCAACCGCGAGATCCGCTTCACCATGCCCCGCGGTGCGCTGGTCGGGGATGCGCGGGTGTCGGGCGTCTGAGTTCGCCAGCCGCGCAACCCCTTGATCCTCCGCGCGGACCACGGCATGGCGCGGCCATGGTTCCCTTTTCGTTCGGCGGTCGTGATCTGCGTGCGCTGCCCGCCGGTGCGATCTGGTGGCCGGCGCGGTCCGCGCTGCTGGTCGCCGACCTCCATCTCGAAAAGGCGAGCTGGTTCGCGCGGTTCGGGCAGATGCTGCCGCCCTATGACTCGCTGGCGACGCTCGGCGACCTGCAGGCGCTTGTCGCCGCGTGTCGCCCGGCCGAGATCTGGTGCCTGGGGGACAGTTTCCACGACGTCGGCGGGTGCGACCGGCTGCCCGCAGCGGCGCGCGAGACGCTGGAAGGGCTGACCGCCTCCACCCGCTGGACCTGGATCACCGGCAACCACGATCCCGCGATCACCGACCGCTGCGGCGGCGCGGTCGCCGATGAGGCGGTGGTCGACGGCCTGGTCCTGCGTCACGAGGCCGACCCCGCCGAGACCCGGCCCGAGCTGTCGGGGCATTTTCACCCCAAGCTGCGCGTCCGGGTGCGCGGGCGGCAGGTCGCGCGCCGCTGTTTCCTGGCGACGCCGACCAAGCTGGTGTTGCCCGCATTCGGCGCGCTCACCGGCGGACTGGAACCGCACCACCCCGCGATCCGCGCGGCGCTGGGCCGTGGGGCGGAGGCGCTGGTGCCGGTGTCGGACCGGCTGCTCCGGTTCCCGGTAGCCGCCTAACGTCTACCCTCCCTTTCAGGGAGGGAAGAGGGCGTCTAGACCCGCCCCGATGCTCTCCCGCCTCGTTCTCACCGATTTCCGCAACCACGCCGCGCTCGCGCTTGCGCCGGGACCGGGGTTCGTGGTGCTGACCGGGGAGAACGGCGCGGGCAAGACCAACATCCTCGAGGCGGTGTCACTGCTCGCCCCTGGCCGCGGTCTCCGGCGCGCGACCCTGGGGGCGATGGCGCGGCAGGGCGGGGCGGGAGGCTTCGGGGTCGCGGCAACGCTCGGCGAGGGCGTCGACCTCGCCACCGGCACGCTGCCCTCCGCGCCCGAGCGCCGGATCGTCCGCGTCCAGGGCGCGACCGCGAGCGCCAACGCCTTGCCCGAATGGCTGTCCGTGCTGTGGCTGACCCCGGCCACCGATCGCCTGTTCGTCGAGCCCGCGGGCGAGCGCCGCCGCTTCCTCGACCGGCTCACCCTGGCGCTGTCACCCGCCCACGCCCACCACGCCACCCGCTACGAAGCGGCGATGCGCGAGCGCAACCGGCTGCTTGCCGATGACAGGTCTCCGGATCCCGAATGGCTCGGCGCGCTGGAAGCGCGGATGGCGGAGCACGGCGCGGCGGTCGATGCGGCGCGGCTCGCGACGGTGCAGGCACTAGACGATCGCCTCGCCGCGACCCCGCCCGGCCCCTTCGCCCGCGCGCGACTGCGGTTGGAGGGCGAGGCGGTGGAGGCGGACGCGTTCGCCCGCGCGCTGGCGCTGGGCCGCAGGCGCGACGCCGCCGCGGGGCGCGCGCTCACCGGCCCGCACCGCGCCGACCTGTCCGTCACCCATGCCGACAAGCAGCAACCGGCGGCGTTGTGCTCGACCGGCGAGCAGAAGGCGCTGCTGATGGGCCTCGTCCTCGCCCATGCCGACCTGGTGGCCGAACGCACCGGCGCCACGCCGCTGCTGCTGCTCGACGAGGTCGCGGCGCATCTCGATCCCGTCCGGCGCGCGGCGCTGTTCGAGCGGCTGGCGGGGCGCGGGCAGGTGTGGCTGACGGGGACGGAGGCGGCGCTGTTCGACGCGATCGGGGCGGACGCGACGCGGGTGGAGCTGGGTTGAACCCGAGCCGTTGACGGGCGGTTTCGCTTCCCTGTTTCCCTCCCGATCCCTATATGCTCGACATGGCAGATACCCCCCAGAACTCGGCCGAATACGGCGCGTCCTCGATCAAGGTGCTCAAGGGCCTCGACGCGGTGCGCAAGCGGCCGGGCATGTATATCGGCGACACCGACGACGGGTCGGGCCTCCACCACATGGTGTTCGAGGTCAGCGACAACGCGATCGACGAGGCGCTGGCGGGGCATTGCGACCGGATCGACATCCAGCTCAACCCCGACGGCTCGGTCAGCGTCACCGACAACGGTCGCGGCATTCCCACCGGCATCCACCCGGAGGAAGGCGTGTCGGCGGCCGAGGTCATCATGACCCAGCTCCATGCGGGCGGCAAGTTCGAGAACACGTCCGACGACAACGCCTATAAGGTGTCGGGGGGCTTGCACGGTGTCGGCGTGTCGGTGGTCAACGCGCTGTCCGAGTTCCTCGACCTGACGATCTGGCGCGACGGCGAGGAGCATTACATGCGCTTCGCCCATGGCGACGCGGTTGCGCCGCTCAAGGTCGTGGGTTCCGCGACCGAGGGGCAGAAGGGGACCCGCGTCACTTTCCTGCCGTCGCCCGCCACCTTCAAGATCACCGAGTTCGACTTCGACAAGCTCGAACATCGCTATCGCGAGCTGGCGTTCCTTAACTCGGGCGTCCGGCTGTTCCTGACGGACGCGCGGCACGACGAGCCCAAGACGGTCGAGCTGTACTACGAGGGCGGGATCGCCGCGTTCGTGAAATGGCTCGACCGCGCCAAGTCGCCGCTGTTCCCCGAACCGATCGCGATCACCGGCCAGCGCGACGCGATCGGGATGGACGTCGCGCTGGAGTGGAACGACAGCTATTACGAGAACGTCCTCGCCTTCACCAACAACATCCCCCAGCGCGACGGCGGCACCCACATCGCCGCGTTCCGCGCGGCGCTGACCCGCACGCTCAACAACTATGCCGAGAAGTCGGGGCTGCTGAAGAAGGAGAAGGTCACCCTCACCGGTGACGACATGCGCGAGGGGCTGACCGCGATCGTCTCGGTCAAGCTGCCCGATCCCAAGTTCTCGTCGCAGACCAAGGACAAGCTGGTGTCGTCCGAAGTCCGCCAGCCACTTGAATCGCTGATCGCGGACAAACTGGCGGAATGGCTGGAGGAGAACCCCCAGAACGCCCGCAGCATCGTCGGCAAGATCATCGACGCCGCCGCCGCGCGCGAGGCGGCGAAGAAGGCGCGCGAGCTGACCCGGCGCAAGGGGGTGATGGACATCGCCTCGCTGCCCGGCAAGCTCGCCGACTGCCAGGAGCGCGACCCCGCCAAGTCCGAGCTGTTCCTGGTCGAGGGCGACAGCGCCGGCGGATCGGCCAAGCAGGGGCGCAACCGCTTCTTCCAGGCGATCCTGCCCCTGCGCGGCAAGATCCTCAACACCGAGCGCGCGCGATTCGACCGGATGATCTCGTCCAAGGAGATCGGCACGCTGATCCAGGCGATGGGCACCGGCATCGGCCGCGACGAGTTCAACGCCGACAAGCTGCGCTATCACAAGATCGTCATCATGACCGACGCCGACGTCGACGGCGCGCACATCCGCACGCTGCTGCTGACCTTCTTCTATCGCCAGATGCCCGAGCTGATCGAGCGCGGGCATCTCTTCATCGCGCAGCCGCCGCTGTACAAGGCGACCAAGGGCCGGTCGGAGGTGTACCTGAAGGACGACGGCGCGCTCGACGACTATCTGGTCGAGGCCGGAGTCAACGCGCTCGCGTTCGACGTCGGGGGTGCGCAACGCACCGGCCGCGACCTCAAGGACCTGGTCGACCATGCGCGGCGGATGCGGACGTTGATGCGCTATGTCCCCCGCCGCTACGATCCCGTTATCATCGAGGCGCTGGCGCTCGGCGGCGCGCTCGACCCCGTGCTCGACCGCCCAGGGCGCGAGGCGCGGGTCGCCGAGGTTACCCGCCGGCTCGATGCGGGCGACCCGGAGGCGGGGTGGACCGCGACGCTGACCGAGGATGGCGGCATCCATTTCGAGCGGCTGTGGCGCGGGGTCACCGACCACCACATCGTCGAGGCGGGGTTCATCGCCTCGGCGGAGGCACGCAAGCTCCACGGTCTCGCGTCCGAGCAGGCGGAGAGCTTCGCGGTCGCCGGCAAGCTGGTGCCGATGCGCGGCGCCAAGGCGGCAGACGAGGAACCCGCCGATGCGGTGCAGACCGACGAGGAGGGCCAGCCGACCGCACCCGTGTCCAAGGGCGAGACGCTGGTCGCGCGGCCCAGCCAGCTGCTCGACGCGGTGCTCGCGGCGGGGCGCAAGGGGCTCGCAATCCAGCGCTACAAGGGGCTGGGCGAGATGAACGCCGAGCAGCTGTGGGAAACGACGCTCGACCCCGCCAACCGCTCGATGCTGCGCGTCACGTCCGAGGACGTGTCGGCCGCCGACATGATCTTCACCCAGTTGATGGGCGAGGTGGTGGAGCCCCGGCGCGAGTTCATCCAGGACAACGCGCTCAACGTCGCCAATCTCGACGTGTGATCCGGGCCGGCTTAGCCGGCGTCCCGGATCACCTGGAGGAACGCGTCGCCATAGGCGTCGAGCTTGCGCGCGCCGATGCCCGACAACAGCGACAGCGCCGCGCGCGACCCCGGCCGCTGCGTCGCCATCGCGCGCAGGACCGAGTCGTGAAAGATGACATAGGGCGGGACCCCCGCCTCCTGCGCCAGCTCGCGGCGCTTGGTACGGAGCGCCTCGAACAGCGGGTTGTCGGCGGGGTTGGCGAGGGGTTCGGGCTGGCCCCGTCCACCCTGGCGTGAGCGGCGCTCGCGCTTGGGCGGGACGATCACCGAAAGCGCTGCCTCGCCCTTCAGGATCGCCTTGGCGGCGGGGCCGAACTCCAGCCCGCCATGCGGGTTGGTGCGCAGCGCGTCGCGGGTCAGCAGCGCGCGGACCGCCGGCTTGACCAGCCCCGCCTGCTCCCCTTCGACGATGCCCCAGACCGACAGCGCCTCGTGCCCGTTGGTCAGGCTGCGCTCGGTCGACTGGCCGAGCAGCACCTGCTCGACATAGCCGGCGCCGAACATCTGCCCGGTCCGGAACACCGCCGACAGGAACTTGCGCGCCACCTCCGTCGCGTCGACCGCGTCGGGGCTCCCCAGGCAGTTGTCGCAATTGCCGCAATCGGCGGGCGGATCTTCGCCGAAATGCTTGAGCAGCACCGCGCGGCGGCACCCGCCGGTCTCCACCAGCGCGCCCAGCGCCGCGAGCCGCGCGCGTTCGCCCGGCTGGCGCTCGGGCTCAACCTCGCCGATCCGCTGGCGCGCGCGGGCGAAGTCGTCCGCGCCCCAGAACAAGTGCGCCACCGACGGGTCGCCGTCGCGACCCGCGCGGCCCGTCTCCTGGTAATAGCCCTCGATCGACTTGGGCAGCCCGGCATGGGCGACGAAGCGGACGTCGGGCTTGTCGATCCCCATCCCGAACGCGACGGTGGCGCAGATCACCATGTCCTCCGACGCGACGAAATCAGCCTGGTTCTTGGCGCGGACCGCGGGGTCCATGCCGGCGTGATAGGCGCGCACCGCCCGCCCGCCGCGGCCCAGCGCCTCCGCCAGCTTCTCGGTCGCCGCCCGGGTCTGGGCATAGACGATGCCAGGGCCGGGGTTCGCGCGCATCAGGTCGTCGATCTGCCGCGTCACCTGATCGCGGGGGCTGATGCGGTAGCGGATGTTGGGCCGGTCGAACCCGGCGACGATCATGCCTTCGGTCGGGATGCCGAGCTGGGTGCAGACGTCGGCGCGGGTATGCGCGTCGGCGGTGGCGGTGAGCGCGAGGCGCGGCACGTCGGGGAACGCGCCCATGAGGTCGCTCAAGAGGCGATAGTCGGGGCGGAAATCGTGCCCCCATTCGCTGACGCAATGCGCCTCGTCGATCGCGAACAGGCTCAAGGCCGCGCAGGCGAGCAGCTCGCGGAAATGCCCCGCCGAGGCGCGCTCTGGGGCGACGTAGAGCAGGTCGAGCTCGCCGCGGCGGAACCGCTCGCGCGTCTCCGCCTGGTTCTGATCGACCGAGGTCAGCGTCGCGGCGCGGATGCCGACCGCTTCGGCCGCGCGCAGCTGGTCGTGCATCAGCGCGATCAGCGGGCTGACCACGACGCAGGTGCCCCCCAGCATCACCGCGGGCAGCTGATAGCACAGCGACTTGCCCGCCCCGGTCGGCATCACCGCCAGCGTCCGCTGGCCTGCGAGGACTCGGCCGACGACATCGGCCTGGACGCCGCGGAACTGGGGAAAGCCGAAGACGCGGTTGAGGACGGGCAGGGGATCGGAAACCATCGCGCGCGATATAGCGACGCCCCATCACCCCGACCATGCGCCTGATGCGGCACCGCCGCGCGCCTGCGGCGTTGAGCACCGCATGAGCAGCGTCCAGCACCACCGCGCCGAACAGGAATACACCATCGACGTGGGCGGCCAGCGCGCCGTCGCGGCCTATCAGCGCGAGGGCGACGTGGTCGTCTTCACCCACACGGTCGTGCCGCCCGAGATCGAGGGGCGCGGGGTTGGCGGGCGGCTGGTGCGCGGCGCGCTGGACGACGTGCGCGACCAGGGGCTCAAGGTCATCCCGCAATGCCCGTTCGTGCGCGCCTGGATCGACAAGCACCCGGTCTATCGCGACCTCGTCGCCTGACGCTATTCGGCGGCGAGCGCCTCCACTTCGCCCTTCTCGCGCTCGGCGGCCTGTCGCGCCCACATCTGCGCATAGCGGCCGCCCAGCCGGATCAGCTCGGCATGGGTGCCCTGTTCGGCGACGCGGCCCTCGTCGAGCACCACGATCCGGTCGGCACCGACCACCGTCGACAGACGGTGCGCGATGACCAGGGTGGTGCGCCCGCGCTCGACCTGTTCGAGCGTCGCGAGGATGTCCGCCTCCGTCCGGCTGTCGAGCGCGGAGGTCGCCTCGTCGAGGATCAGCACGGGCGGGTCCTTGAGCAGGGTGCGCGCGATCGCCACCCGCTGCTTCTCGCCGCCCGACAGCTTGAGCCCGCGTTCGCCGACGCGGGTGGCGTAGCCGTCGGGATGGCGCTCGATGAACCCGGCGATCGATGCGCCGCGCGCGGCGGCGGCGACCTCGGCTTCGCCTGCGCCCTCGCGGCCATAGGCGATGTTGTAGCCGATCGTGTCGTTGAACAGCACCGTGTCCTGCGGGACGATGCCGATTGCCGAGCGTAGCGACGCCTGGGTGACGGCGCGCACGTCCTGCCCGTCGATGGTGATCCGGCCGGCGTCGACGTCGTAGAAGCGATACAGCAGCCGCGCGAGGGTCGACTTGCCCGCCCCCGACGCGCCGACTACCGCGACGGTCGCGCCCGCGGGCACCTCGAGGTCGAGGCCGTCGAGGATCGGGCGGCCGGGCTCGTAGCCGAAGCCGACATCTTCGAACCGCACGGTGCCGCCCGCGACCGCGAGCGGGCGGGCGCCGGGGGCGTCGACCACCTCGGGCGCGGTGTCGATCAGCGCGAACATCTCGCCCATGTCGAGTGCCCCCTGGCGGATCGTGCGATACACCATGCCGAGCAGGTCGAGCGGGCGGAAGAGCTGCGCGAGCAGCGTCGACACGAACACCACGTCGCCCGCCGAACTCTCGCCGCGAGACCAGCGCCACGCGACCAGCGCCATCCCGCCGCCCAGCATCGCGTTGGTGATGAGCGCTTGCCCGACGTTGAGCCACGCGAGCGAGTTCTCGGACTTGGTCGCGGCGCGCGCATAGGCGTCGACCGCGGTCTCGTAGCGTTTCGCCTCGCGCGCCTCCGCCCCGAAATACTTCACCGTCTCGAAGTTGAGCAGCGAGTCGACCGCGTGCGCGACCGCGCCGGTATCGAGGTCGTTCATCCGTGCGCGCAGCGCGTTGCGCCAGTCGGTCACCTTGCGGGTGAACCAGATGTACAGCGCGACCATCGCCACCGTCGCCGCGACCAGCCCCGCGCCGAAGCTCTGCCCGAAAATCGCCAGCACCAGCCCCAGTTCGAGCACGGTGGGCGCGATGTTGAAGAGGAGGAAATACAGCATCGTGTCGATGCTCTTGGTGCCGCGCTCGATCACCTTGGTCACCGCGCCGGTACGGCGTTCGAGGTGGAAGCGGAGCGACAGGCCGTGCAGATGGCGGAACACGTCCGCCGCCAGCCGCCGGGTCGCGTCCTGCCCGACCCGCTCGAACACCGCGTTGCGCAGGTTGTCGAACAGCGTGGTCGAGAAGCGCGAGGCGGCATAGGCGACCACCAGCAAGATCACCAGCGTCGCCGCGCCGCGCTGTCCGGTCGCCATCCGGTCGACGGCGTATTTCAACGTGTACGCCGCTCCGAATACCTGGACCAGCTTGGACAGCAGCACGAACCCCATCGCGGCGGCGATGCGGACGCGCAGCATCGGCTCGCCCGCGGGCCACAGATAGGGGAGGAACCGGCGAAGGGTGGGGAGCAGCGGCTCTGGCTTGGTCATCGCCGGACCATGTGGGGGAGCGGACCGACAACGCCAAGCCGTGTGGCGTTCCGGCTGCGGAACCCTTTGCCTGTCCACGGTTTCTGCAAGTCAAGAGTGGAGCGTTTCGCATGGATCAGGTCTTCTACGTCATGGCGATCCTGGGCTGCGGTGACGGCGGCAGCGCCTGCACCGAGGCGCGCCGGATCGAGACCCGCTACGAGACCATGGCGGAGTGCCGGGCCAACCTTCCGCAAGCGCTGGCGCGCAGCACCGACCTGTCCTTTCCGGAGATCGCCGCCACCTGCCGCCGCAACGGTGCGCTGATCGCGGGTACGCCGAGCCGTACGCCGCGGGGCTGAGCTAGCGAGGCCGGGTCCAGAGCGCCGGGTCGCGTGGGGCGGCGACCGGGCTTCGCGCCGCCTCGACCCCGGCCTGCGCGATGAAGCGCAGCTTGTCGGTCGCGGAAGTCGAGACCCGCCGGTCCCAGGCCCGCTCGCCACGTCGCGCCACCTCCCGCCCGATCGCGCCATAGATGTTCGCCGCCGCCAGCACCGCCCAGGCCGAGCGGAACGACAGCGCGCCCGTGCCGATCCGCGCGCTCGCCTCGAACGCCGCAGCGCGGTCCGCGAGCCGCCGGGCGAGCATCGCGATCCGCGGGCGATAGGGGGGCTTCATCACCTCGCCCGGCGGGAGATCGACCTCCGCCAGCCATTCGACCGGCAGGTAACAGCGGCCGGCGGCGTCGTCCTCGCCCAGATCGCGGGCGATGTTGGACAGCTGGAACGCCATGCCGAGGTCGCAGGCGCGGTCCAGCGTCGCCTCGTCGTCCGGCGCGACGCCCATCACCACCGCCATCATGCATCCGACGACGCCCGCAACATGGTAGCAATAGCGGTAGAGGTCGTCCTCGCTGCGGGGCCGCCACTCGTCGACGTCGAGGTCGAACCCGGCGAGAAGGTCGCGGGGCCAGCGGGGCGGCATCGCGGTCTCGGCCGCGACGATGCGCAGCGCGTCGAAGGCGGGGTCGCCGACCACCTCGCCTGCCAGCGCCCCCTCGGTCATCGCGCGTACCTCCGCGAGGCGGGCGGGCGCGTCGGCGACGCGGGTCATGCCGTGGCCGGCATCCTGCCCGTCGACGATGTCGTCGCACCGCCGGCACCAGGCATAGAGCAGCCATGCGCGCTGGCGGGTCCCCCGGTCGAACAGCAGGCTGGCGGCGGCGAAGCTCTTGGATCCCTTCGCGATCGATTCATGCGCGGTGGCGACGATGGCGTCCCTTGCGGGAAGATCGCCCCCCGCGCTCACAGGTCGGACGCCGCCATCCGCACGATCGGCTGGGTGGGTTGGTGCGCGGCCATGCGGCCCAGCAGCACGTCCAGCGTGTCGGCGACGATCAGCAGGTCGCGATGCTGCGGCCGCAGGAACCCGACCTCGCCCATCTTGGCCCAGAACGCGATCAGCGCGTCGTAGTAATTCGCAGCATTCAGCAACCCGACCGGATCCGCATGGTAGCCCAGCTGCGACCAGGACAGCGCCTCCCACAGCTCATCCATGGTGCCGGTGCCGCCCGGGATCGTGACGAAACCGTCCGCCAGATCGGTGAAAAGCTGCTTGCGGGCGTGCATGCCGGGGACGACATGCAGCTCCGAGAGCCCCCGATGCGCGACCTCGGCATCGACCAGCGCCTGCGGGATCACGCCGATCACCTCGCCGCCCGCCGCGAGCGCGCTGTCCGCCACCGCGCCCATCAGCCCCAGCCGCCCGCCGCCATAGACGACGCCGATCCCCCGTTCGGCCAATCCGCGGCCGACGTCGCGCGCGATGTCGAGATAGACGGGATCAGCGGGGGTCGTGGACCCGCAATAGACGGCCAGGCGCTTCATGCGGTCGCGCTAGGCGATGCCCGCGCGCCTCGCAAGCCGGGCGGGGCGCCGCGTTGCCGGTCTCGGCAACCGCTTGCCGGCAGTATTTTTCCGAAATCCGGTTTTCAACGGTTTAGCGACGTTTGGCGACTAGGAGGAAGCTATGTCCAGCACCGCCCCCCTCTCCGTCACGCCCCACGCCGCGCCTCCGCAGCGCCCCTGGGTCGACCGCGCCGAACGCCGCGAGGTGTTCGAGCACGCCCGCCTGTCCGGCCCCACCATCCCGCCGTTCACCAGCCGCATCCGCAACATCTCGGCCAGCGGGATGCTGGTCGACATGCTCCACCCGCTCGCCCCCGGCGACATCGTCACCGCCGCGATGACCGGGCGGGGCGAGGTGATGTGCCGGGTGGTGCGCACCAAGGGCGACACCGCGGGGCTGAAGTTCGTCACCGGCGTATAGAGGTCGAGCCACAGCCGTCCGCCCCGAGCCTGTCGAAGGGCTGCTCTCGCCTCCACGCAGGCGTACGAAGATCAGGCAGGTGCTTCGACAGGCTCAGCACGAACGGAAATCCTGTTGGTAAGGCCCGCTCTATTGCCCGCCCAGCATCAGCTTCGCGGTCGCCTTGGCCGAGCCCACGACGCCGGGGATCCCTGCGCCCGGATGGGTGCCCGCGCCGACGAAGTACAGGTTGGGGATGGCATCGTCGCGGTTGTGGACGCGGAAATAGGCGCTCTGGGTCAGCACGGGTTCCAGGCTGAACGCCGATCCCAGATGCGCGTGGAGGTCGGTCGCGAAGTCGCTGGGGGCGTAGTGGAAGCTGGTGACGATCCGGTCGTGGATGTCGGGGATCAGCCGCCGCCCGACCTCATCGAGGATGCGGCGTTCGAGCACCGGCCCGACCTCCGCCCAGTTGACCGGGAACTTGCCCATGTGCGGCACCGGCGCGAGCGCGTAGAAGGTGCTCATCCCCTCGGGCGCGAGGCTCGGATCGGTGACGGTCGGATGGTGGAGGTAGAGCGAGAAATCCTCGCTCAAGACGCCATGGTCGTAAATGTCGGACAGCAAGCCCTTATAGCGCGGGCCGAACAGGATCATGTGGTGGGGGATACCGGGCCAGCTGCCCTTGATCCCGAAATGGACCACGAACAGGCTGGGTGAGTAACGCTTGCGCTCGAGCTTGCCCGCGGTGCGCTGCGCCGAGCGCGAGCCGCGCAGCAGGTCGCGATAGCTGTGGAGGATGTCGCTGTTCGCCGCCACCGCGTCGGCATCGCCGTGCCAGCCGCTGCGCGTCGTCACGCCGGTGGCACGGTCGCCCAGCGTCTCGATCGCGACCGCGGGGTCGTCGAGGCGGAGCGTGCCGCCCAGCCGCTCGAAATGCTTCACCATGCCTGCGATCAGCCGATTGGTGCCGCCGCGCGCGAACCAGACGCCGCCGTCACGTTCGAGCTTGTGGATCAGCGCATAGATCGCGCTGGTGGTCATCGGGTTGCCGCCGACCAACAGGGTATGGAAGGACAGAGCCTCGCGCAGCTTCTCGTTCTTCACGAAGCTCGCCACGATCGAGTAGACCGAGCGCCACGCCTGGTATTTGGCAAGCGCGGGCGCGGCCTTTATCATCGACGCGAAGTCGAGGAAGGCGACGTGGCCGAGCTTCTCGTACCCTTCGCGATAGACGCCCGCGGAATAGTCGAGGAAGCGCTTGTACCCCTCCCAGTCGGCGGGATCGAGTCGCTCGATCTCGGATTTCAGCAGCGCGTCGTCGTTGGTGTAGTCGAAATTGGTGCCGTCCGCCCAGTTGAGCCGGTAGAAGGGCGTCACCGCCTCCAGCTCGACATCCTCGGCCATGTCGCGGCCGGACAGCGCCCAGAGTTCGGACAGGCAGGCGGGATCGGTGATGACGGTGGGGCCGGCGTCGAAGGTGAAGCCGTCGCGCTCCCAGTAATAGGCGCGGCCGCCGGGCTTGTCGCGCGCCTCGACGATCGTGGTGTGGACGCCCGCCGACTGGAGCCGGATGGCCAGCGCCAGCCCGCCGAACCCGGCACCGATGATGATCGCGTTCTTCATTGACCTGCCAATACCTTGATAGCGCGGGATATGGGGACGGGAGGCTTCCCCGCCAGCACCCGCGCCTTGTCAGCCAGCGTCGACCGCCCGGCATAGAAGCGCCCGATCAGCCCCGGACGCAGCCGATAGAAGCGTTCCAGAACCCGATAGCGCTGTTCGGGCTCTGCCGCTCGGAACAGCATCGTGTCGAGCATCCGGTAAAAGCCGCGCGCGCGCCACGTGCGTCGGGCATGGTCGCGGGTCGCATCGTGGAGCGCCGTGCCACCGAAGTCACGGCGGTCGGCGATCAGCGCGGCGAGCCGCACCGCATCGGGGAGCGAATAGCCGGTGGTGGGGTGGAACAGCCCGGCGCGCATCCCCGCCTTCGCGACCTTGCCGCCCAAGTGCCAGTAGGCGTCGAAGTCGCCGCCGATCGCGACGGGGAGCACCCCCGCCTCCTCGCGCTCCGCCACCGCTGCGCGCCAGCCCTGCGCCTGCGCATAGGTGTCGACCCGCGCCGCTATCGTCGCCCGGTCGAGCACGGGGGAGTCGCTGTAATAGGTGTCCTCGACGAACATCCGTTCAGGCGCGAGCGGCAGGCAATACACGAAGCGATAGCCGTCGAATTGCGGCACCGTGGCGTCCATCACCACCGGCCGGGGGCGGCCGTGGGGCGCTTCGAGCAACAGCTCGCGGCCGACGAACTTCTGCCAGCCGAGGTCGAGCATCGACACGTCGCCCAGGCCGCGCGCGTCGATCACTCCCGTCGCCTCGACCCGGTCGCCATCGGCGAGCACCACCGCGGTGGTCGAGGCGGCGATCGCGCGACGGCCTAGCATCAGCGCGCGTTCGGGCAGCCGTTCGCGCACCGCCCGGTCAAGCCGGCTGCTCTCGACGGAGTAATAGGTCGCGTCAAGCGTGCGCGCATGGGCGGGGAAGGCGACATCGTAGCCGCGCCAGCCATGACTGACCGCGGGTGCGACGATCCACCGGTCGCGCGGCGACACGTCGCTGCCGAAGAAAGACCACAGGTGATTGCCGCCGATGCGATCATCGCCGTCGATCAGCCGCACGTCCAGGTCGGGATGTCGCGCGGCGAGCGCCAGCGCCAGCAATCCGCCGGCGAGCCCCGCACCGACGATCGCGACGTCGCAGGTGACGGTGGCGGCCATCGCTGCGGCTTAGTGGATCGCGGCCGGGGCGCAAGCGATCCGCGCCGGCCCGGCAAGGCAGGTTGCCGTCATTGCGGGTTTGGGGGCGAGTCCTCGGCGGCGCGGGTGCGCGCCTCGCCGCCGGGCTCTTCCCCGCCCGCACCGCTCATGGCGTCGGCGAGAGGCGCGTTGGGCGCGGCACCACCGGTCGCCCGCGCACTGCCGGCTGCCGCGGCGGCACCCCCCAGTCCGCCCCCGCCGGGTGCATCGTCGAGCTGCTCGTCGTGGAGTACCGCGGCGGCGGTGCGATCATCGCGCGCGTCGGTGCCGATCGGGGCGTCGGTGGCGTTGCTCGGCTGTTCGGTGGGCATGATCGGGTCTCCTCAACCGCCGCAACGATCGGGAGGTGCGACGTGATCCGTTTCGCGCTGTCCGTTTCGCGCTGTCCATTTCTTTGGCGCTGCGAATGGTTTAGGGAAGCGCGGGTGTTGCTCGCGATCCTCCTCTCCGCGCTGGCGATGACGGCGATCATCGCGGTGCGGTACCTCCTCGTCTCCGGCGCGTTCGCCGTCGCCACCCGCGCCCGCCATCGCGGGTTGTATGCGGGGCTGGACGCGCAGGTGCGGCGCGAGATCGGCTGGAGCCTCGCCTCCGCGGCGATCTATGGCGTGCCCGCGGGCGTGGTCGCCTGGGGGTGGAAGGCGCATGGCTGGACACGGATCTACGACGACATCCATGCCTTCCCGCTGTGGTGGTGGCCGGTATCCGTGCTCGCCTACCTGCTGCTCCACGATGCCTGGTTCTACTGGACCCATCGCTGGATGCACCGCCCGGCGGTGTTCAAGGCCGCCCATGCGGTCCATCACGCCAGCCGACCCCCGACCGCCTGGGCGGCGATGGCGTTCCACCCGATCGAGGCGCTGACCGGGGCTGTGGTAATTCCGCTACTGGTGTTCCTGATTCCGATCCACGTCGCAGGGCTCGGATTGGTGCTGACGATCATGACGTTTATGGGGGTCACCAACCACATGGGATGGGAAATTTTCCCGCGTTTCCTGTGGAGCGGGCCGTTGGGGGACTGGCTCATCACCGCCAGCCACCACCAGCGGCACCATGAACAATACGGGTGCAATTATGGGCTGTATTTCCGCCATTGGGATCGCTGGTGCGGCACCGACCGCGGCGTCGGCGACTTCGCGCGCTCGCACGCTGCGGCGCGTCGGCGCAACGACGGTGCTGGCACTGATCGCGCCGACGCTGCTGGCGGGAGCGGTTCCGGCCGGGCGGCTTGACGTCCAGGTCGCGAACCTGCGTTCGGGCAAGGGGCTGATCCGGGTCTGCCTGACCGCCGATCCCGGCAACTTCCCTGCCTGTGTCGACGATGCGGATGCTGTGACCCGCTCGGTGCCTGCCGGTCAGCACCTGGTCCGCTTCGACGGCCTTTCTCCCGGACAGTATGCGGTGGCGGTGATCCACGACGAGAACGCCAATCACCGGCTCGACACCTTTGCCGGCATCCCGCGCGAAGGGTTCGGCTTTTCGCGCAATCCGGCGGTGAGCTTCGGACCGCCGCGGTTCGCCGCAGCCCGGTTCACGGTAACGGGCGATGCCGAAATGCAACAGGTTCGGATGCGCTACATCTTCTGACCGCTACACCGCGGACCCAAAGCGAAACAGCGGCGTTGCGAGCGGAACAATCCGTTTTTCCAGGAGCCAATCCTTGCGCGTTCTGCCCGTCGCCTTTGCGGCCAGCCTCGTTGCTGCCGTTCCCGCCTTTGCGCAGGACGCCTCGCCTCCGCCCCAGCCGACGGCGGTCCAGGATTCGATCGACGGCGACTCGCTGACGGTGGGCGTCGCGGGGGTCTACCTGCCGGATTATGAGGGATCGAACGACTATCGCTTCGTGCCTGCGCCCGGCGCGATCGGGTCGTACAAGGGTTTCTCGTTCCAGCTCGCGGGCAACCGACTGTCGGCGGACCTGATCCCGACCCCGACGGGGCCGGTGGTCGACGTGCAGGCCGGGCCGCTGGTAGTGGTCAACTTCAATCGCAGCAACGTCGACAACATCGACAGCCGCCGCGTGCGCGCCCTGGGTGAGCTGGACACGGCGATCGAGGTCGGCGGCTATGTCGGCGTCGGCAAGACCGGGGTCATAACCAGCCCTTACGACAAGATTTCGGTGTCGCTGAGCTATCGCAAGGACGTCAACGGCGCGCATGAGGGCAGCATCTGGCAACCCTCGATCAACTACCTGACCCCGCTCAGCACCAAGGCTGCGGTTGCGCTGTTCGCCTCCGCCGAGCATGCGAGCGACCGCTATGCACGCTATTACTTCAGCGTTGACACCGCGGGCGCGGCGCGATCGGGGTTGCCGGCGAATGGCGCGGACGGCGGATGGAAGAACTATGCGCTGGGCGTGATCGGCACCTATGCGCTGACCGGCGACCTGCTCCACGGGTTCAAGATCGTCGCGGGCGGGACCTATCAGCGGCTGCTGAACGATTTCGGCGACAGCCCGATCGTCCGGCAGGAAGGATCGCGCAGCCAGTGGCTGGGCGCGGTCGGCGTCGCCTACACCTTCTGACGCGGGCGGGGCTGATCCAGGTTTGAAAATAATCTTTGAACGCGATGCATCCGTCCAGGCTTCAGGCGCGTTTGTCCGCCTAGCCTTGCGTCCGGGAGTGATCGCGTGGGGTTCAGTCGGGGAAAAGCCCCCGGCGTATCAGGGAGGTTACCGATGGCGGAAAGCAGGGACATGATGGAGGTGCTGGACCGGAGGGTTCAGCGTCGCGAGGAACGGCGCGAGTTCTTTCGCTCGGCGCTAGGCATGGGCGTGGCGGCGGCGGGCGGCATGGCCGCTCTCGGTATGGCATCGTCGGCCAACGCCCAATCGGCACCGACCGATCTCGACATCCTCAATCTGGCGCTCAACCTCGAATATCTCGAGGCGCAGTTCTATTCCTATGCGGCGAATGGTGAGGGTCTGCCCGACAACCTGCTGACGGGCACGGTGGGGACGCGCGGCAACGTCAACGGAGGCCGCAAGGCCGTGCTGACCGACCCGATCGTGATCCAGTATGCGCGTGAGATCGCCGCAGACGAGCGCGCGCACGTCGTGTCGCTTCGTGCTGCGTTGACTAGCGCAGCGGTAGCGCAGCCTGCGATCGACATTTCCGTCGATGTGTTCACGGCAGCGGCTGTCGCATCGGGCGTCGACTTGTCGGCGTCGGGTGGCCGTTTCGATCCCTATGCGAGCGACAACAACTTCCTGATCGGCGCGTACATCTTCGAGGACGTCGGCGTGACCGCCTACAAGGGTGCGGCTCCACTGCTGGCAAGTGCCGACATCGTCGATGCGGCGGCTGGCATCCTGGCTGCCGAGGCCTTCCACGCCGGCATCATCCGTGCCGCGCTGTATCGTCGCGGGGTCGAGGCGCCGGTGCTCCGTACCATCGCCGACCGCATCTCCGACGGCCGTGATACGCTGGACGGTACCGCCGTTTCCGCCGGTCCTCCGAACCGCGTCGCCGACGACGATCAGGGCATCTCGCCAACCGGCACGGGTGCGACCCAGGTGGCGAACATCGTGCCGACCGATGCCAACGGCATCGTGTTTAGCCGTACCGCCGAACAGGTTCACAACATCGTGTACCTCACGCCGCGTCAGGCGACTTCGGGCGGGTTCTTCCCGGCCGGCACCAACAACGCCAACGCCGCGCTGCGTCGTTCGGCCGCCAACGCTTGAGGGAGGGCATCATGAAGGACCAGATCGAATTCCTCGACCTGATGGAACGGGCCGAGAACCAGCGGAGCGCTCGACGCAACTTCATCCGCCTGTGCGGCGGTGCGGCGGCGATGACCGGTGGCCTGGCGCTGCTGTCGGGCTGTAACGACGACGATGACGAGAACCCGGCACCGACGCCGACCCCAACTCCGGCGAACCCCGCCGCGGTGGATGTCGACGTGCTGAACTTCGCGCTCCAGCTCGAATATCTCGAGGCGAACTACTACAGCTACGCCACCACCGGAGCCGGCATCGCTGCCGGGTTGCAGACTGGTGTGGGCACTCAAGGCGCGGTGATCCCGGGGACGGGCGCAGGCGCGGCTCGCGCGGTGACCTTCACCGGATCGACCGACGATCGCGTGGTCGGCGAGTATGCTCGCGAGATCGCGGCGGATGAGATCGCGCACGTCACCTTCCTGCGCACCGCACTGGGCAGCGCGGCGTCGGCTCAGGCGGCGATCAACCTTTCGGGCTCGGCGAGTGTGACCGCCAACGGTGCCACGGTGCCCGGCGCATTTACCGCGGCAGCGCGGGCAGCCGGAGTGATCGGCGCGAATGAAATCTTTGACCCGTATGCCAGTGTCGAGAACTTCCTGATCGGCTCGTACCTGCTGACGGACGTGGGCGTCACCGCCTATCGCGGGTCGGCGCGGCTCATCACCAACAAGACCTTCCTGGAAGCGGCGGCCGGCATCCTGTCGACCGAGGCGTACCATGACGGGGTGATCCGTTCCAATTTGTACGCGCGCGGATTGACGGTGCCCAGCATCTTCACCCGTATCACGCAGATCTCGAACTCTCGCGACACGCTGGACGGCGCTCCCGATACCGACCAGGATATCGGCACGGCGGCGGTGGCCAACCTTGTGCCTACTGACAGCGGCGGGTTCGTGCTTGGCCGTACGGCACCGCAGGTGCTCAACGTCGTCTACGGGAGCTCGGCGGCGGTGTCGCAGGGCGGGTTCTTCCCGGCCGGTGTGAATGGTAACATCCGCACCTCGCGGGCGAACTGAGCCGAACCGCTTCTGGCGGGTAGCAAGAACGGGCCGTGCGGGATCACCCGCGCGGCCCTTTTCTTTGTGTCGGAAACGCTTATGCTGCGCATCATCCCCGGGGGAGCGCCGAACCGCGCTTGAGAGGGGGGCAGGAGCCCCCGACCCGCTGAACCTGATCCGGCTGACACCGGCGTAGGGAGGGCGCGGCACTTCACCCGAGGTCCGTCTTCTCCCAAAAAGGAGAGACGAACATGGCCGACATCCCCGCCAAGGCCGAGATCGGTGTCACCACCGGCCCGATCCGCGGCTCCCGCAAGATCCATGTCGGTCCCCTCGGCGTCGCCATGCGCGCGATCGACGTCGATCCGTCGTGCGGCGAGCCGCCGCTCAACGTCTACGACACTTCGGGCCCTTATACTGATCCCGAGGCCTGGATCGACATCATGGCGGGCCTGCCCCAGCGCCGCCGTGCGTGGATCGAGGCGCGCGGCGACGTCGAGTCGTACGACGCGCGCGAGATCCGGCCCGAGGACAACGGCCAGCTCGGCCCCGACCGCTCGGGCGGCGTGCCGCGTTTCCCGCGCGTCATCCACCGGCCGTTGCGCGCGCGCGCCGGGGCGAACGTCAGCCAGATGCACTATGCCCGCCGCGGCATCATCACCCCCGAGATGGAGTATGTCGCGACCCGCGAGAATCTGGGCCGCGCGATGATTCGCGATCACGTCCGCGACGGTGAGAGCTTCGGCGCGGCGATCCCCGACCACGTCACCCCCGAGTTCGTCCGCGACGAGGTGGCGCGCGGCCGGGCGATCATCCCGTCCAACATCAACCACCCCGAATCCGAACCGATGGCGATCGGCCGCAACTTCCTGGTCAAGATCAACGCCAATATCGGCAATTCCGCGGTGGCGTCGAACGTCGCGAGCGAGGTCGACAAGCTCGTCTGGTCGATCCGCTGGGGCGCGGACACGGTGATGGACCTGTCGACCGGGCGCAACATCCACGACACCCGCGAATGGATCATCCGCAACAGCCCGGTGCCGATCGGCACGGTGCCGATCTATCAGGCGCTGGAAAAGGTCGGCGGCATCGCCGAGGAGCTGACCTGGGAGATATTCCGCGACACGCTGATCGAGCAGGCTGAACAGGGGGTGGATTATTTCACCATCCACGCGGGCGTCCGGCTGCCGTACATCCCGCTGACCGCCAAGCGGGTGACCGGGATCGTCAGCCGCGGCGGATCGATCATGGCGAAATGGTGCCTCGCGCATCATCGCGAGAGCTTCCTGTACGAGCGCTTCGACGAGATCACCGAGATCATGAAGGCGTACGACATCGCCTACTCGCTCGGTGACGGCCTCCGCCCCGGCGCGATCGCGGACGCCAATGACGAAGCGCAGTTCGCCGAACTCTACACGCTGGGCGAGCTGACCCATCGCGCGTGGAAGGAGGACGTGCAGGTGATGATCGAGGGCCCCGGCCATGTGCCGATGCACAAGATCAAGGAGAACATGGACAAGCAGCTGGAGGTGTGCGGCGAGGCACCCTTCTATACGCTGGGGCCGCTCACCACCGATATCGCGCCCGGCTACGACCACATCACCAGCGGCATCGGCGCGGCGATGATCGGGTGGTACGGCACGGCGATGCTCTGCTACGTCACACCCAAGGAGCATCTGGGGCTGCCCGACCGCGACGACGTCAAGGTCGGCGTGGTGACCTACAAGCTCGCCGCCCACGCCGCCGATCTGGCGAAGGGTCATCCCGCCGCGAAGATGCGCGACGACGCGCTGAGCCGCGCGCGCTTCGAGTTCCGCTGGCGCGACCAGTTCAACCTGTCGCTCGATCCCGATACGGCCGAATCGTACCACGACCAGACGTTGCCCGCGGAGGGTGCCAAGACCGCGCACTTCTGTTCGATGTGCGGGCCCAAGTTCTGCTCGATGAAGATCACGCAGGAGGTGAGGGACTTCGCCGCACGCCAGAACGCGCCGGTGGAGACGTTCGTCGCCGCAGAGGAGGCGGAGGCCGGGATGGCGGCGATGAGCGAGCGGTTCCGCGATGCGGGGAGCGAGGTGTACCTGCCCGCGCGAGACTAACCGCTCAGCAGGCGCGCCAGCGCCGCCAAGGTCAACGGCGCGGCGAAGCGGAAGCCGGCGCGGTCCTCGGCGGTCCAGCAGATCGTGCCGAAGGCGGGCTCGGCGAGTGTGGGGAGGTGGAGCGATCCGGTCTGACCCTTCGCGACGACATCGCCCGCCACGGCGAGCTTCGCGCCGCCAGCCGATATGTCGAGCATCTCGACGGACACGCGGCGGCCGTCGATGCGAAGCTGGGCGGGCACCTGCAAGGGAAAGCGCGGGGGGCGGGCGACGGTGCCGTCGGCGCGGCGCAGGTTGAAGACCTGGGTGACGTCCTGGGCCGTAGCGAACTGGAGCCCCGCCTTGTGGCCGCGGACCCAGCGCACGGTGGCGGCGACGGGGGAGAGGCCGCGCATCTCGATCACCAGCTCGTCGCCGACGCTGGGCGGGGTGGCGAAGCGGGCCATCATTCCACCGGCCGAGATGTCGTGGACCAGGCATACCGGCGTGCCCCCGATGCCCAGGATCCGGCCGATCAGCAGCACCGACTGGTGCCGCTTGCCCCCCGACCGGCGATCCGCCGCTGGCGCGGCCTCGATCGAGCCATCGGGTGCGGTGACGGTCAGCATGTCGTCTCTCCCGACGCCGTCCCGGCCGGCGGCACCACGCCCCGCCGCGCACGGATCAGGCGCGCCTTGAACATCACACGTTGCCAGAACACGACATCATCCAGCTGCCGTTTCTGGACCGCAATGGTTACCAGTTCCTCAACGCGCGCCTGTGCCGTTACGGCATCCTCGGCCGCGAGCGCGTGGGAGAGACGGTCGAGGTCGCGGTCATGCTCGTTCCCGGGGTCGGCGGGCCCGAGCACCCGCATCGCCAGCCGGTCGCCGCCACGCAGGATCACCGGCCCCTCCCGAAAGTCGCACGGTCGAACTTCATCCTGAGCGTGACGTACGGCCCGGCGCGGGTGTAGCGTTCCGCCTCGAAATCGCGGTCGCGATAGCCGCGCAGGTTGACGCCGGCGCTGACCCAGACGTCGCGGGCGGGCGAGACGCCGAGCGACGGCCCGCCGCTCCACGCCCACCCGCCGGTGCTCCACGCGTGCTGCGCGGAGGCCTGGACGCCGATGTCGATGCGGGGATGCAGGTCGGCGCGTAGCTCGAACCCGGTCGCGTCGATGAACCCGTCGAAGCGATCGTCGTCATAGCGGCCTCGGACGTATTTGGCGCCGTGATAGAGCGTCGCCTCGACGCCGTGGCCGAGGCCCTCGGGGCCCGAGCGCCAGTTGACCGACAGGTTGTTGACCACCCGCGTCGAGCCTTGCGCGGCGGTGAGCGCAGGGACGCCGATGACATTGCCGTCGCCGACGCCCGCATCGGCGCGCTCGCGGCGGACCTCCAGCCGGTCCAGCACCGACCAGCGGCTGTCGAGCGGACGCCAGGCGAGCGCGAGGTCCGCGGAGCCGTAGCTCGCGACCGCGCCACTCGCCGACGCCACGCGATAGGCGCGAACGCCCCCGGCCAGCGTCCGCCCCTCGCCCAGCGTCCGCAGCAGGTTGCCGGTCAGCCCCCAACGGTCGGCGGTGTTGCCCGAACGATACTCCAGCCGGACGTTGCCGCCCCACAGCGGCCCGCGATAGGCGGTGCCGAGCGTCACCGCGGTGAAGCTGCCGCCGCCATCCTGGCCCAGGATGCCTGCGCCCGCCGACTGGAAGGGGGTGACCGCCGCACCCGGTTCGATCCGGCCCCTGATCGTCGTCGCGGCGTCGAGCGAGGCGTCCACCGTCCAGCGCGCGCCGACCGGGAGCGACTGGCTGATCCCGTATTGGGCGAAGGTCCGTTCCCCGTTCTCGCCCGCCGCCTGGCCGTTCAGCGTCGCGGCGAGCTTGCCGCCGGTCCAGGGGGACAGGTCGACGCCGCCCTGGACGGTGCGCGCGGTGTAGGTGGCCCCTTGCGCGAGTTCATAGCCGCCGATCAGCCGCACGCCGGGCAGGACGCGGAAGGCGGCGGAAAGCTGGTGGCGCGCGGGGAAGTCGGCCGCAGCCTTGTCACCACCCGGTGCGAACTGGGTCTGGCCGGTCAGCGTCAGCCGGTCGCTCAGCAGCGCGCGACTGCCGCCCAGCGTCACCAGCGCCGATCGCCGGTCGCCGCCATCGATCCCGCGGTCCTCAGCCAGCTGCGTGCCGAGGAGCAGCGTGCTCGCTTCGCGCCGCCATTCGAGCCGGGCGTCGCCCGCCGCCCGCCGGCCTGGGCCGCCGAGCTGTTCCTGGAACCAGCCATTGCCGGTCAGGGTCAGCGCGGGGGCGAGCTGGACGCGGGCGTCGAGCCCGGTGCGCCGGGTCCCCGCCTCGACCAGATTCTGCTGGCCGATGCCGAAGGGCAGGTCCTGGCGGCGGGTGTAGAGCGACAGGTCGAGTCCGGCACCGTGATGGTCGGCCTCGACGAGATAGGCGAAGCCGCTGCCGAGCCCGAAGCGCCCGCCGCGCGCGGCCTCCGCCCGGACCTCGGTCGCAGGCGTGGGGCGGAAGCGAAGGTCGACGCCCGCGATCGCGCCGTTGCCCTCGCTCCGGTCGCGGATCGCGGCAAGGCCCAGCTCCAGTCGCTGGTCGAGCAACCGGGTGGCGATGCGACCCGCGGCGACGGTGCTGCCGGTGCGGCCCTGTTCGACCTCATAGTCCGCGACGATCACCACCGGGTCGAGCCCGCTCGTGCGGCTGAGCACGGGGGTGCGGAAGCGGACGGTGCCCAGGTCGATGTCGATGTCGTAGTCGATGTGGCGGACCATCGCAGTTTCCGCCTTGACGAGTTCGGGGCGGAAGCGGTCGCGCACCTGGATCGCGATGCGGTCGGTGTTGGCGATGATCCCGCGGCGCGACAGGCGGTACGGCCCGGTCAGCCCAAGCCCACGGATCTCGTCGCGGGCATGGGCGGCGTCGGTGCGGGCGACCACCGCGGTGGCGCGGACGTGCTCGCCCTCGTACGCCGCCTTGCCGCCGTTGAGGGTGCGGACGTAGCGGGTGAGCTGCGCGTCGGCGAGCCCGGTCTCGAAGTCGCCGAATAGCGCATAGAATTGGCGGCGCTCGAGACGCAGGTAGAGCGGGCGGCGGCTGGCGGCGTCGTAGCGCTGCTCCGCGCCGTCGCCATAGACGGTGTAGTAGCGGTCGGGATCGATCGTGCCGAGGAGGCCGCGCGTCCGCGTCGCCTTGCGGTCGCTATCGTACGCGATCGTCAGCAGCCAGTCGCCCCGCACCCGCCCCTTGGCATAGAGCGCGAGCTGGCCGTCGGCGCTGACCGGGCGCTCCTTTCCCGCCAGCGGCCGGACATGGCGGCTGAGCGTCTGCCAGCCGACCGAGCCGCGCCCGAAGCCGACCACCATCCAGTCGCGTGCGCTTGCGCCGAGCCATGCCTGGATCGGCACCGTGCGGCGACCGCGCTCGTCGGCAAGCGTGACCTGGAGCCGCACGGCTCCGCCTTCCGCGGTCGGGGCGAGCGGCAGGAAGGCATAGCCCTCGTCCCCGACGACGCGCGCCGGGGTGCCGCCATCGGCGCCGCCGGTCAGCCGGCGAGCCTGCTCGGCAGTGCGGTCGATGCCGGCCGCATAGGGCGCGGCGACGCGGAAGCTGACGGGGGTGCCAGCGCGCACCGGTCGGCTGGCGGCATCGAGCACGCGGATCGCGACCAGCGGCGTCGACAACCCGTCCGCGATCAGCCGGCTGTGCCCGGGATCGACCACGACGCTGGCGGGTGCGCCGCCGAAGTGGACGACGCGGTCGAGCGTCGCGATCAAGCGGCCGTCCTCGTCCAGCACCCGCGCCTGGAGCCGGGTGTCGCCGGTGCCGAGCGGCACGCCCGTCCAGCGCGAGACCGCGACCTCGCCCGCGGCGTCGGTGCCGTCGAAGTTGATCGGATCGAAGGGCTCGCCATTGATCGTCAATGCCACCCGCTGGCCGGGCCGGTGCTTGACGACCACGCGCAGCGCGGGGGCGCGGGGGTTGTGGTCGGCTTGCGGGAACAGCCAGTCGATCCCGGGCTGCTGCCCCGCCATCCAGTCGCGGTTGCCCGCGGCGGTGGCGTCGTCGGGAACCGTGACGGGCAGCACGGTCGCCGCCGCAGGGGCCTCGCCGGTCGGGGCGAGTTGGAAATCGACGCGCTTGACCAGCCCGCCCGCGCCCTCGACGAAGCGTGACAGGGGGTTGTGCGCCTGGCGGGTATCGGCGTCGCAGGCGACCACGCGGTGGCTGGCGGGGACGCTGGCGACGTCGAGCTGGACGACATGGGTGTCGGGGCGCAGCGCTTCGAGATGGTACAGCCCGTCGCGGTCGGTGACGACGCTCGTGCCGTCCTCCAGCAACAGGCGCACCCCGGCGATCCCCCGCCGCCTGGCGATCGGATCGCCGCACGCGCCCTCCGTCACCCGGCCGATCACGGTCAGCGCGTCGGTGAACAGCAGCGGGGTGAGCCGCACGGAGGCGACCGCCTCGTTGCTGGCGGCGGCCTGGCTGGTCACGCGGGCGCGGTTGAGCGCTTCGCCCACCGGCGCGCCTGGCCGGACGATGGTGGAGTAGGTCACCTCCGCCGAAGCGCCCGCCATCAGGTCCGGCAGCGCGAAGGTGAGGCCGCGCCCGTCGCCCCCTAACGCCGGCTCGGCGGCGCCGCGGGTCGATCCGCGGCGATAGGCCAAGCCGGGCGGCAGCGTATCGGCAATGCGCAGGTCGCGGGCGGGTGCGGCGTCGCGGTTGGTGACGCGAAGCCGGTACTGGATCACGTCGCCCGGTGACGCCTCGCGTAAGGCCGCGACCTTGGTCAGCAACAGCGTGCTGGCGGCAGGCGGATCGAGCGGGATGTCGACCACGACCGGATCGTCGCGCAACGTCAGCACGCCGCCATAGCTCGCCGCCGTGATTGCGAACCGCTGGCCCGTGCGGCGACCCAGCGCCGCCAGCGTGACGGGTTCGACGGTCGATGGCGCGACATAGGGCACGGGCGGGGTGACCCGGAGGCGATAGTCGCCAGGTGGCGCGAACGGGAAGCGGTAATGACCAGGGCGACCGGGATAGCTACGCCCGCTGGCGTCGGTGACGCCGGCACCGCTGACCACCGAGGCGGGATAGCTGCTGACCCCATCATCGCCGAACACGGTGGCGGGGCGCCCCTCCTGGTCGAGCAGCTCGACCGTGGCACCGTCGACCATGCGGCCGGTCTGCGAATCGAACACCACACCGGCCGGATCGATCAGGAGCTCCGCCATCGACCCGACGCTGTTGTCGCTGCCCGCGAAGCCGAGCGAGAGCCGATCGCCGGGGTCGAGGTGGAGGTCGCAGGGCGCGAGTTCGGGAATGTCGGCCATGCCGACCGCGGGCACGCCGCCGGCGAACACGCCGCTGTCAGGCGCGGTTTCGGTCAGGGGCAGCGTGGACCGGATCGGGCCGGCCTGGACGTCGAGTGCCACCTGCTCGCGAACCGTGGGATCGCGGTTCTCGGCGGCCGCGTCGAGAACGATGATGAGCGGAGTCTTGATGTCGAGCCGGGCGAGCCGCGGGGCCGCCGCCAGCGTTTCGGCATCGATCGGGGCGGGGGTGAACTGGATGCCCGGCTCGGTCCGGCATTGCATTCCCGCCAGCCGATAACCGGTGGGCAGCAGGCGAAAGCTGATCCCGGTCGGCCGCTTCGCGCGTGCGAGGTCGAGCGACACGGTGTTGGAGCGCAGCATGCGCGCGTCCCCGTTCGCCGACCAGCTGAGCGTGGCCGTGTTCTCGATCCGGGTCTGCGCGGGGGCTGCGACGGGTGCCGCCAGGGCTGCTGACAGCGCGAGCGCGGGCCTGAGGAGCCGGGGGAAGGGCCGGGTGGTGGGCATGAGTGGGTCCTGCCGGCGCGAACGGGTTTCGTTCGCGCCGGTCGGGCTGGTCCTTCTATGACAGTGGGATCAGTCGATGGTGACCTGGAACACCGCGGCTACGGCCACCGGGCCGATCACGCTGGGCAGAGTCGCGGTCACCGTGCGGGTGGCGCCGTCATAGGAGCCGCTGAACACCCTGCCGTCGTTCGCGTCGTTGGCGTCGTCGTCCTGCGCCTCGCCGCCGAGCAGACAGGTGCCCCCGACCTTGATCGATCCCGCGACATAGGTGGTGTGCGCGGGCAGCTTGTCGGTCAGCACCACGTTGGTGGCGGGTGTCACCAGGTTGGCGTTGCTGACCAGCAGGCAATATTCCACCACCGCGCCCGGCAGTGCGCGCATCACCAGCGTGTCCACCCCGTCGCTGATGACCCGCGACGATTTAACGACGCTGAGGTCCACCGCGCGCGTGCCGAGCTGATAGGCGGCGTAGACCCGCGCCTGGCCGTTGCGCGCGGTATCGCCCAGCACCGCCGGCCCGTCCGAGTCGTTGTCGGCAAAGACGATGTCGATGCGGTCGTCGCGGTTCGCCGCGCCGAGGCTGGTCTCGATCAGCGCGATTCCCTGGGTTCCCGCCGCATCGCCCTCGGCGGCGATGACGTGCAACGAGATGTGCGCCAGCGTCGGGGTGCCGGTGGCGGGGATGTCTGCGACGATGAACACCGTCCTGGTCTCGTCGGGCTCCATCTCGTCGAGCCACGTGCGGGTGTCGGCGGCGTCATACTGGCCGTTCCCGTCGTCGACAAAGGCGCGCATGTTGGTCACGTTGAAATCGTCACTGCCGGGGATGCCGAGCAGGATGCCAACCGGCAGGTTCTGCTGGTCGGGGTCGAGGAGGAAGTCCTGCCTCGCATTGGTGTGATTGGTGACGGTGAAGGTCAGCACCGCCTCGCGCTGGCCCAGATTGACCTGGGTCGCGGCGCTTTGCGCCACCACGGTGAAATCGACCTTGCGATCGACCAGGAAGGTCGTTTCGTTCGAATTCACCTCGCCAGGCGCGCCGTTGACCGAATAGGTCGCCTTGGCCTTGTTGACGATGGGGGTGCCGGCGGTGGTGCCGGCGGGCGGCTGGGTCTGCGCCTGGGCGATGCCGGCGGACAGCGCGATCGCGGTGCCCCCCAGCAGGATGTGGCGTAACGTCGTGAACATGGCTTCTCCCCTGGTGGAACGGATCATCGGACGGTCGCGACGAAGGCGAGGGTGCCGCCCGCGCCGGGTGCGAGCGGCCGGGCGAGGCGCCAGCGGACATGGGTGATGTCGCCGGCGTTAGCGGCGCGGGCACCGCCGCCTGGCATCGCCAGGGTCAGCGCGGCGAGCGGGGCATAGCGGCGTCCGTCCACCGACACCTCGGGCATCGGGCTGTTCGCTGCGGGCCCGCGATAGGCCATGCCGGCGGGCAACGGATTGGCGAGCACGAGGTCCGCGATGGGCGCGCGGCCTGTGTTGCGGTAATCGAGCAGCACCGTCACCCGGTCGCCCGGCACCACCCGGCCCGGGGCGGCCAGCGCGATGCGGGTGGTGCCGTCGGGGTTGCGCTCGCGCACCTCCGCCAGCACGCGGGTGGACAGGTCGAGCGGCCCTGTGGGCGGCGGGGCGGCGGCGGTCGCAATCGGCATGGCTGCGACAAGGAAGGCAAGGGGACGCATGGCGGCTGGGCTCCTCATGGGATCTGGACGGCGAACTGGACGGTGTGGGTGGCGGGCGTGCCGGCCGGCGCGGGCAGGCGGACGGTGACGCGCGCGTCATCGGCACCGCCGGGATCGGCATCGACCGCGTCGGACAGCGGCCTGCCATCGAGCGTCAGGCTGCCTGAAAGGTAGCGGGTGCCGGCTGGGATCGGGTCGGTGACGATCGCGTCGGCCTCGGTTCCCGCCAGCCGGGCGGACAGGGTGTAGGTGACGATCGCGCCCGCGCTCGCCCGCTCGGACCCGTCGAGCGCGCGTACGGCTTGGCTTTTGACCAGCGTCGGCCCGGCCGGGTCGCTCTCCAGCGGCAACATCGCCTGTGCGCGGGCACCGGTGACGCCGGTCACCGCATCGCCGCCGCCATCGCCCGCGCCGGGGAAGACGGTGCCGGGAGCGCCGCTGCCGGTCAGCGCGCGCGCCTCGATCGCCAGCGTGTCACGGTCGACGGCCGGCAACAACGCGAACAGCGTCAGCGCGGTGCCGGTCGCGAGCGCGGGCGTCTGCCCGTCCGGCAGCAGGGCGTCGCGCGCCGGATCGTAGCGGCCGTCCCCGTCGCCATCGGCCGCGAGGAGGACCTCGCCGGCAGCCGAACGGGCCAGAGTCGCGGCGAGGGTGAACGCCTCCGAACCGGTGCCGGTGTTGCGCAAGGTGAACCGGACGGCGCGCGCCGGGCCGGACGGGGCGGGCAAGGGACCATCCGGCGCGAGCGCTACATCCAGCCGCTCGCCGACAATCAGGCGGTTACGATTGGATCGGCTCGCCGCTGGCTCCGCTGCCATCGACCAGCGCGCTTCGGCGACATTGTCGATCGCGGTACCGGGCGCGGTCTGGGCCGCCAGCGGAGCGGCGGCGAACATGGCCGCCGCCACGGCCGTAACCTTTGCCGGAATGCCGAGAAGTCCCGCCGACGACAAATTTCCACCCCTGATCCAATGTCTTGCGCAAAGGATCGGGGTGGCGGCTTAAGCAAAAGCTATGAAGTCGAACCGGGGTCGATCGTCATTCCGTTAAGGTATGTCGAGGCAAATCCTGACGAGTACGGTTTCCTGACGGTTAATCGCCCAACCTTCCAACCGACTATCGCCAAATCGGTTTGAAGTAGATGTCGATCGCTGATCGAAGTTCAGGCCGCTGCCGACAGCAGCGCCCGCAAGGCGCCGTCCCCCGATTCGCTCAACTGCACCTCGATGCGGCGGCGGTCGACCATGTCGACTACCCGGTCGATCAGTCCCAGTTTGGCGAGGTGATCGATCCAGCGCTGGGACGTCGTGGCGGGCGCGTCGCTATGTCCCACCAGCGTCTTGACGTTCATGACCCGGCGTTCGTGCTGGGCGACAAACAGCGCCAGCAGCATGTCCCATGCCGGCTCGTGAAACAGTTCGGCGGGCAGGAAGCGCGAACGGGCGCGTCGTTCGGCCAATAGCGTGCGGGCCTTGCCGACCAGCTGCTCGTCACCGACCATGGCAGGGGAGGGCGCGGTTTCCACCCGCTGCGCCCGTTGGCTGAACTCGTTGGCGATCTCGGATAGGCGGGACGTCAGATCCTGTACCAAAGTTGCGACCGAATCCCGCTCCATCTGGACCCCTCTTTTTGTTAGCGCCCCGCCATGCGGCGACACCCTGGCCTGTTGGCCCCGGGCGACCTGTGATGGATCAACGCCATTCATCCCGAACTTGCGAGACCCTATCCGGTTTCGCCGCAAACCAACATGAATTAGTTCTTTTTCACCGCCGCATGGAGCGCAACCTTCCGGTGGTGCGAGGGGTTGAAGGCTTTCGCGCGTGCGCGTTCTCGAAGATCGGCAGCCCATCTTGACCGCTCCATCCTGCGCCGCGATCCAGGCGATCGGCACCGCCCACCCCGATCACGACATCCATGCGGCGTTCGTCGGCTGGGCCCGCCACCGGGTCGAGCCACGCGCCGCACGCCTGTTCGACCGCATGGTGACGCGGGCGGGCATCCATCGCCGATGGTCGGTGCTGCCCCCGGTGGCGGAGGGCGGCTCGCCGGTGGCACCGTCCGGCTTCTATGCCGACGACCCGCTGCCCGGCACCGCCGCCCGGATGGAGGTATACGCCTGGGCTGCGCCGACGCTGGCCCTGGAGGCGATCGCCCGGTTGCGCGAGCGGGCGGAGCTGGGGCGGATCACGCATCTGGTGGTGGCAAGCTGCACCGGCTTCGTGGCGCCGGGCATCGACCAGATTATCGCCGCCGACCTGGGGCTGGCCGGCGATGTCGAGCGGCTGCTGGTGGGGTTCATGGGCTGCTATGCGGCGGTCGCGGCGCTGCGCTCGGCCCGGCACATCGTCCGCTCGGACGCAGGCGCGCGGGTGCTGGTGGTGACGGTCGAGCTGTGCACGCTGCACATGCAGGCGGATACCGCGCCCGAGCCGCTGCTGGCGCAGCTCCAGTTCGGCGACGGCGCTGCGGCGGCGCTGGTCACTGCCGATCCCGGCGGCCTCGTCATTGAAAGGCCGTTCGCGATCGCGCTGCCCGACAGCGACGGGCTGATCCGCTGGACGATCACCGACCAGGGGTTCGTCATGCATCTGGGCGGCGCGGTGCCGGGGCGGATCGGCGCGGCGCTGGGTGACCCGGCGGTCGTCGCGGCGGCGCTGGGCGCGCGCGATCCGGCGGCGATCGACGGGTGGGCGGTCCATGCCGGCGGGCGGTCGATCCTCGACGCGGTGGAGGGCGCGCTGGCGCTCGGGCCCGACGCCCTGGCCGCCTCGCGCGCGGTGCTGGCAGATTTCGGCAACATGTCGTCGGCGACGCTGATGTTCGTGTTGCAGCGCGTGCTGGCCGGGCCGCGGGTGGCGAACGGCGTCGCGCTCGCCTTTGGCCCCGGCCTTGCCGCCGAGGGTTTCGGGTTCCGCCACGCATGAGGCGGGTGCAGGCGCCCGAGCTGATGGACGCCGACGACCTGCCCGCCGATATCTATGCGGCGGTGGTCGCGGACCTGGCACGGGTCAACCGGGCGACGCTGGCCTATCGCCCGACGCTCGGTTTCCTCCAGCGCGCGGTGGCGGGGCGAAGGCGGTTCCGGTTGCTCGACGTCGGCTTCGGCGATGGCGACATGCTCCGGCGGATCGCAGGCTGGGCGCAGGCGCGCGGCATAGCGGCCGAGCTGGTCGGGGTGGACCTCAACCCGCGCAGCGCCCCGGCCGCCGAGGCGCATGGTGCCGCAGCGTTACCGATCCGCTACGTCACCGGCGATTACCGCGACCTCGCCGGGGAGGGATGGGATGTGATCGTCAGCAGCCTGGTCGCGCATCACATGACCGAATCGCAGCTGATCGCGTTCCTGCGCTTCATGGCGGCGGAGGCGGCGCTGGGCTGGTTCGTCAACGACCTGTTGCGCCACGGCTTCGCGCATCGCGGCTTTCCGCTGCTGGCGCGCGCGATGCGCTGGCACCCGATCGTCCGCCACGACGGAGCGGTGTCGATCGCGCGCAGCTACGTTCCCGCCGAGTGGCCGCCGCTGCTCGCCGAGGCCGGGATCGAGGGCGCTCGCGTCCGCCGCATCTTTCCGTTCCGGCTCTGCGTCGAACGTATCCGGTGAGGACGGCCGCGCTGATCGTCGGCGGCGGGCCGGCGGGCGCGGCGGCGGCGATCGCGTTGGCGCAGGCGGGGACGCGCGCGACGGTGCTGGAGCGGCGGCGCACGATCGACGATGCGCTGTGCGGCGGGTTCCTGAGCTGGCGGTCGCTGGAAACGCTGGCGGCGTTGGGGATCGAGGCGGATGCGCTCAATCCGCAACAGATCGGTCGGGTGCGTATCCTGGCGGGCGAGCGGGTGGCGGAGGCGGCGCTGCCCGCGCCCGGGCTGGCGGTATCGCGCCACCGGCTCGACACGCTGTTGCTGGATCGGGCGGTCGATGCGGGGGCAGGCGTGGAGCGCGGAGTGACGGTGCGCAGCATCGACGGCATATCTGCCGAGGCCGATGGCGCGACGGTGATCGCCGACGCGTTGTTCCTGGCGAGCGGCAAGCACGACGTGCGCGGGGTCGCGCGTCCCGCCGAGGCGCGCGGGGCCGATCCGGCGCTGGGGCTCCGCCTTCGCATCCCGTCGCATCCAGCGCTGGCGCGGCTGGTGGGGGACGCGGTGGAGCTGCACCCGTTTCGCGGTGGCTATGCCGGCGTGGCGCGCCAGGAGGACGGCAGCGTCAACCTGTGCATGGCGGTGCGCCGATCGCGGCTGCGCGCGGCGGGCGGACCGGCGGCGCTGTTCGCGGCGCTGGCGGCGGAGGCACCGCGGCTGGGCGAGCGGCTGGGCTTCGCCGATGCGCTCGATCGGATCGATGCCGTCGCCAACGTTCCTTATGGCTGGCGCGCGGACGCGACCGGGCCCGGCGTGTTCCGGCTCGGCGACCAGGCCGGGGTGATCCCGTCGCTGGCGGGCGAGGGCATGGGGATCGCGCTCGCCACCGGCCGGGCGGCGGCGGCAGCGTGGGCTTGCGGAGGCGCGGCGGCGGCACCCGGCTGGCAGCGGGCGACGGCGGTGGCGCTGGCCCGCCCGCTCGGCGTGGCGGGCTGGGTACGGCGGCTGGCGGAAGGACCCGGTGGGCCCCTCCTCGCCCGCGTGCCGCCCGCGTTGATCCATATGGGTGCGAGGCTGACGCGCTTTGCGGCCTGAGCCTGGCCACACCGGTCCCGATTTCCGCGCCCGCCGCTGAGCCTCCCGCTTGTTCACCCGCCGCTAACCGCGTATCCGCTGAGGGCATATCCATGGCCCGCGCCCCCAAATCCCGCTCTCCCAAGTCCCCGCGTTCGCCATGGCGGCGGCGCTTCGTGATCCTGTTCCGGCTCCTGCTGGCGCTGGCGGTGCTGGCGATCGGCGCGCTGCTGGTCGCAGTCTATGTCGCGCGGGCGCAGTTGCCGAGCTTTGACGAGCTGAAGTCCTCTCCCAACGGGCAAATGATCCGCGTCCACGCCGCCGACGGCACGGTGATCGTGTCGATGGGACCGAGCTTCGGCGAATGGCTCCCGTACGGCCAGATCCCGGCGGTGATGCGCGACGCGACGGTCGCGGTGGAGGATCGGCGCTTCCGCTCGCACCCCGGCATCGACCCGATCGGCATCGCCCGCTCGCTCCAGGTCCGCTGGGAGCGCGGGCGCTGGACGCAAGGCGGATCGACCATCACCCAGCAGCTCGCGCGCACCGTCTTCCTCAACAACCAGAAGAAGTTCGGGCGCAAGTTCCGCGAGGCGATCCTGTCGCTGGCGCTGGAGCGCAAGTTCACCAAGGACCAGATCCTCGAACTCTACCTCAACAAGGTCTATTACGGCGGCGGCGCGTACGGGATCGACGCGGCCAGCCGCAAGTTCTTCGGCCATGGCGCGGGCGAGCTGAGCCTGTCGGAGGCGGCGGTGATCGCCGGCCTCGTCAAGGCGCCGTCCAACTACTCCCCCACCGCCGATGCCGACGCCGCGGTCGGGCGCGCGGGCGTGGTGATCCAGCAGATGGTGCGCAACGGCTATGTCACCCCGGCCGAGGCCGCGGCGGCCGATCCGCAGGGGCTGAAGCTCGCCGCCGAGCCGCGGCAGAACTCGGTCCGCTACTTCACCGACTGGGCGCTGCCCCAGCTCGACACGCTGATCGACGAGACCGAGGCGCCGCTGGAGGTGTGGACGACGCTGGACCTCGACATGCAGCGTCAGGGCGACGCCGCGGTCCGCGCTAACGTGCCTGGCGGCGCGCAGGGGGCATTGGTCAGCCTCGACCGCGACGGTGCGGTGAGGGCGATGGTCGGCGGCACCGATTACGTCAGCTCGATCTATAACCGCGCGACCCAGGCGGTGCGCCAGCCGGGATCGGCGTTCAAGCTGTTCGTCTACCTCGCTGCGCTGGAGGCAGGGCACAAGCCCGAGGATTCGATCGTCGACGAGCCGGTGACGATCGACGGGTGGAGCCCGCGCAACGATTCGCGGCGCAACTCCGGACCGGTGTCCTTGCGCACCGCCTTCGCCTATTCTCTCAACACGGTTGCGGCGAAGCTGGGGCAGGAGGTCGGGTTCCAGACGGTGGCCGACATGGCGCGCCGGTTCGGGATCACCACCCCGGTCAACACCCACCCGTCGATGGTGCTCGGCACGTCTGACGTCCGGCTGATCGACATGACCCGCGCGTTCGCCAGCGTCGCGGCGAACGGCGTCGCGGTCGCGCCGTACGGGATCACCCGTGTCACCGCCAATGGGCAGACGATCTACACCCACGAAGTCGACCGCAGCCATGTGCTGGTCGCGCCCTATGTCGCCGCCGAGATGATCGACCTGCTCCAGACCACGGTCAACACCGGCACCGGCCGGCAGGCGCAGATCGGGCGGCCGGCGGCGGGCAAGACCGGCACCACCACGTCGGAGAAGGACGGCTGGTTCATGGGCTTCTCGTCGGGGCTGACGACGGGCGTGTGGATGGGGCGCGACAATGCCCGGCCCGTGCGCGGGCTTCACGGCGGTACCGCGCCGGCGCGCGCGTGGGCCGCGTTCATGAAGCCCGCCACCGCCAAGCGCCCGATCGAGCAGTTCCAGACCCAGGTCACGCTCCCCGAATGGCAGCTGGAGCCCGACGAGGAGAGCTATTTCGGCGAGCCCGGCAACGAGACCGAGGGGGTGACGGTCGACGGCCAGCCGATCGCGCCTGGCGCCGAACAGCCGGGTGTCGCGCCGGACGCGCAGGTGCCGCCGGCGGGCGACGAGGATCGGCCGACGCGGCTCGACGACCTGCTCGACCGGGTGGTCGGGCGCGACGGGGACCGGCAGGGCGGCCGCGATGGCGGGCGCGACTCCGGTCGCGACCGGCGCGACCAGCCGCCGGGGCGCCAGCCGCTACCCGCGCCGGCGGTGCCGCCGTCGCGTCCGCTTCAGGACGATCGCCCGACCCAGTGAAGTGCCGCCCCGTGGGTGCGCAGCCACGCGCGCGCCGGGGTGGGGTCGTCCTCCAGCAGCGTCGCCACCAGCGCGTGGAACGCGGCGCCGTGGTTCATGTGGACCCGGTGCGCGACCTCGTGCGCCACCGTCGCCCGCCGCACCCAGCCGGGCGCGAGCAGCAGCCGCCAGCTGTAGCGGATCGCTCCGGTCGACGCGCAACTGCCCCAGCGCCCGCGTGGGTCACCGACCCCGACCGTGGCGACGGTGACACCGGCCCTGCCCGCGAACTCGGCGGTCTCGGCGGTGAGCAGGTCGAGCGCGGTGCGCTTCAGCCACGTCTCGACACGGCGAGGCAGCGTTTCGGGCGGGCCGGCGACCAGCAGCCGGTCGCCGTCTCGCACGAGCGCACGGCGTGCGCGCTCGTCTCGCACGATCGTGACCGGCGCGTCGGCGACGCTCAACGTCAGCCCGGGTGCATAGGGCTGCGGTGTCGGCAGGGCGGCACGCTGGGCGGCGATCCAGTCGCGCTTCCCCTCCGCCCAGGCGAGCGCGGGCTTCAGCGCGGCGCGGCGCGGCAGCACCAGCCGGACGCGCCCGCTGGCGGGATCGATCGACAGCCGGATGCGCCGGGCGGTAGGATGGCGGAGGATGTCGATCGGTGGTGGGTCCATCGTCATCCCGGCGAACGCTGGGATCGCCCGTACCCCCGGACGACCCCATAGCCGCGAGCGACACCGGCCTTTGCCGGGGTAACGAGACGCGGGCTGAGCGTCACAGCTCCCGATCGACCAGGTAATCCTCCAGGTCCTCGCCGACATCGGCCTCGCTGACCGTCCAGCCCTTCACCGACTGGCCCGCGCGATGCACCGCGTCGCGGTCACCCGAGATGAGGTAATGCCACTCCGGCAAGGGCTCGCCCGCCGCGCGCAGGCGATAGGCGCAGGTCGAGGGCAGCCACTCGATCCCGCGCACGTTACCCGCGGTCAGCCGCACGCATTCGGGCACATAGGCGCGCCGGTTGCGATAGTCCGAGCAGAAGCCGGTGCGCCGGTCGAGCAGGCGGCAGGCGACGTTGGTCGGGTGCAACTCGCCGGTGTCCTCGTCCTCCAGCTTGTGGAGGCAGCACTTGCCGCAGCCGTCGCACAGCGCTTCCCACTGGCCGCGGTCGAGCCGCTCGATCGGCAGCTCCCAGAAAGAGGCGGTCATGCGGTCACCCACCGGTTGAGCTCGGCCGCGACCGCGTCGGCCCCCTCATCCTGCGACAACAGCGCGACCGGCTTGCCAGCCGGGTCCATCAGATACGCCTGCCGGCTGTGATCCATCATGTAGCCGCCGGCGGGCGAGGTCGCGCCCTTCTTGGCGTAGACGGCATACTCCTTCTCGATCCGGGCGATCGCCTCCGCGCTGCCGGTCAGCCCGACCGTGCGCGGGTGGAACGCGGCGACGAAGGGCTTGAGCACCGCGGGGGTGTCGCGGGCGGGGTCGACGGTGACGAACACGGGGACGATCGCCGCGGCGCGCTTCGGATCGGTCGCCTCCACCTTGCGCAACGCGGCGGCGATGGTCGCCATCTCGGTCGGGCAGACGTCGGGGCAGAAGGTGTAGCCGAAATACATGATCCGCCACCGGCCGTTGAAGTCCCGATCGGTGCGCGGTCGTCCGTTCTGGTCGGTGAGCGCGAACGGCCCGCCGATCGCCGCGCCCGCGAGCGGCGGTGCGGCAGCCGGGGCCGCGCCGCAGCCGGCCAGCGCCAGCGCGCAGGGAAGAAACAGCTTGTTCATGCGCTCGCCAGCCTTGATCTGTCAGCCTGCGTTGCGCAAGCAATCCGCCGCCTATCTGGGAACCGTGTCCATGTCGCCCAAGCCCTTTCTTCTGTCCCTAGCCCTGATCGCCGCGCCGGTCGCCGCCCAGCAGCAGTCCGAAGGGTACAAGTTCCTGTCCGCGGTGCGCGAGGCCAAGAACAACGACGTGCTCCAGATCCTGGGCAAGCCCGGCGCCACCCCGATCAATGCGCGCGACGTCACCACCGGCGAGGGCGCGCTCCACATCGTCATCAAGCGCGGCGACGCCACCTACCTGCGCTACCTCCTCCAAAAGGGGGCGGACCCGAACCTGCGCGACGGCAAGGGCAACACCCCGATGCTGCTCGCCGCGCAGCTGAGCCAGGCGGACATGATCCCGATCCTTGCCGCGGCCAAGGCGAACCCCAACCTCGCCAATTCGGCCGGCGAGACGCCGCTGATCCGCGCGGTGCAGCAAAGGAACGTCCCCACCGTCCGCGCGCTGCTCGCCGCCAAGGCCAATCCCGACCAGACCGACAACATCGCCGGGCAATCGGCGCGCGATTACGCGACGCAGGACACCCGCTATCCGGTGCTCGCCAGCCTGTTCGCCGACCTGCCCAGGCAGGGGCGCAACCCCGCGGTCGCAGGTCCCAAGTTCTGAATGGGTAGCAGCGACGTCCTGATCGTCGGCTCGGGCGCGGCCGGGCTGACCGCGGCGCTCAACCTTGCGCGCGACCGCCGGGTGACGGTGCTCGCCAAGGGCGCGCTCAACGCGGGCTCGACTGCCTGGGCGCAGGGCGGCATCGCCGCGGTGCTCGAACCGGGCGACACGTTCGACAACCATGTCGAGGACACGATGGTCGCGGGCGCGGGGCTCAACGACCGCGAGGTGGTCGAGTTCGTGGTCGGCGAGGCGCCCGCCGCGATCGAGCGGCTGCGCGCGCTGGGCGTGCCCTTCGCGGAAGAAGGGCCGGGAAGGGGTGGGGCGCTGCACCTGACGCGCGAAGGCGGTCATTCTCACCGCCGCATCGTCCATGTCGCCGACGCGACGGGCTGGGCGGTGCAAGAGGCGCTGCAACGCGCCGCCGAAGCGCATCCCAACATCACCCTGATGCCCGACCAGGTCGCGATCGACCTGGCGACCAGCCGGCACGAGGAGCGCTATTCGGGGGCGGGAAACGTCTGGGGCGTCTATGCGGTCGACCGGCGGACGGGGCAGGTCGCGCTCCACACCGCGCGCGCGACCGTGCTCGCCACCGGCGGCGCGGGGCGGACCTACCTGTTCTCGACCGCGCCGATGGGGGCGACCGGCGACGGCATCGCGATGGCGTGGCGCGCCGGCGCGCGGGTGGCCAACATGGAGTTCATGCAGTTCCACCCGACCTGCCTCTACAACCTCCAGGTCAAGAACTTCCTGATCACCGAGGCGGTGCGTGGCGAGGGCGGGCGGCTGGTCAACCCGATCACGGGAAAGCGCTTCATGCCCGACTACGACCCGCGGCTGGAACTCGCCCCACGCGACGTGGTGGCGCGCGCGATCGATGCGGAGATCAAGCGCTACGGCCTCGATTACGTCCACCTCGACATCAGCCACATGCCCGCCGACTTCGTGCGCGGGCACTTTCCCAACATCTACGACAAGCTGGCCGGGCTGGGCATCGACATGACGACCCAGCCGATCCCGGTGGTGCCGGCGCAGCACTATACCTGCGGCGGGGTCATCGTCGATCGCGACGGGCGCACCGACCTGCCCGGCCTCTATGCGGCAGGGGAGTGCACCAGTTCGGGGCTGCACGGGGCAAACCGGCTGGCGTCCAACTCCCTGCTCGAATGCTTCGTCTATGGCGAGGCGGTGGCGAAGCACATCGCCGCGCACTGGGACGCGCTGCCGCCCGTGCCCGCGATCCGGCCGTGGGACGAGAGCCGGGTGACCGACTCCGACGAAGAGGTGGTCATCAAGCAGACCTGGACCGAGATCCGGCGGTTCATGTGGAACTATGTCGGCATCGTCCGCACCACCAAGCGGCTCCAGCGCGCAGCCAGCCGGATCCGCCTGCTGTCGGACGAGATCGCCGACTATTACGGCCATTTCCGCGTCACCCCCGACCTGATCGAGCTGCGCAACCTCGTCGAGGTGGCGGGGCTGATCGTCCGCTCGGCGCTGCACCGGCACGAGAGCCGCGGACTGCACTACACGCTCGACTGGCCCGAGACGCAGGCGGAGCCGCGCGATACGGTGCTGGTGCCTTGAGGTCTGGCACCGTGAGCGCCGCCGCGATTCGTCGCGTCCGGCCCGCGCTTCGTCGCAGCGGCGACTCGCGCCCGGTTGCCCTGCCATGCCTGCTACCCCCAAGCGAATCCTCGGGTTTTGATGGGGTGGACGTGCATCGGCTGATCCGCTGGGGTGTTGGCTTGGGGGTGGCGGCGCTGCTGGCGGCATGCGGATCGTCCTCGCGCCCCGGCTCGGACGCGCGTGTGCCGACTCCCGACGATCCGGTGCTGGTCTCGATCCCGGTGCCCGCCCCCACCATACGCCCCGGCCGGCCCGCGCCCGCCGGGCTGGTGCAGACGATCCGGACCTTGCAGACCAACTTCCAGGGCAAGGCCGGGATCGCGATCCGCGCGGTCGACGACGGCTGGACCGTCGAGGCGGGCGCGCGACAGCGGCTGCCCCAGCAATCGGTGTCGAAGCTGTGGGTCGCGATGACCCTGTTGTGGCAGCGCGACCAGGGCCGCGCGCGGCTCGACGAGCAGATCGTCGTCCGGCCCGAGGACCTGACGCTGTTCCACCAGCCGATCGCGTTCCTGGTCAAGGGGGAGGGATTCCACACCACCGTCCAGGGCCTGCTGACCCGCGCGCTGACCCAGAGCGACAACACCGCCAACGACCGGCTGCTCACCTATGTCGGCGGGCCGACGGCGGTGCGCGAGATGATCGCCGCGAAACGGCTGGGCGACATCCGCTTCGGCCCCGGCGAGCGGCAGCTCCAGGCGGGCACCGCCGGGCTGACGTGGCAGCCGGCCTACGCGCTCGGTAATGCGTTCGAGATCGCGCGCTCGCGACTCGATCCCGCCGCGCGCTCGGCGGCGCTCGATGCCTATGTCGCCGACCCGCCCGACGGCGCCGCGCCGCTCGCGATCGCCGACGCGCTCGCCCGGCTGGCGCGGGGCGAGCTGCTGACCGAGACGTCGACGCGGGTGTTGCTGGAGACGATGGGCCAGTCGATCACCGGCCGCGCGCGCCTTCGCGCCGCACTGCCGCCCGGCTGGCAGATCGCGCACAAGACCGGCACCGGGCAGGACCTCGCACGCCGCAACGCCGGCTTCAACGATGTCGGTCTGCTCACCGCCCCGGATGGCCGCCGCTTCGCGATCGCGGTGATGATCGGCGACACCGAACGACCGATCCGCGAGCGCCAGCAGCTGATCCAGGCGGTCGCGGCGGCGGTGGCCGCCTATGCGGCGATCCCCGCCGCGACGGGGGCGGCGCCGGCGAGCTGAGCGTCAGCCCCGCCGCTGGACCTTGCGGGCGAGGGTAGTGACCACCTCCTGCGCGAGCACCGGGCCGGCATTGCCCGACGCGGTGACCGCGCGCTCGGCGGCGCGGACCCGGTCGAGCGCGGTGACGAGCATCGTCGCGGTCCACCGGCGCAATGCCGCCGCGGTGGCATCCTTAGCGCTGAAATGGATGCGGTTTCGCTCCATGACTCGATCGATCGGCTCGCCGCCATCGACCGTTGCACGCATCTCGGCCAGCTGCACCAGCCGCCGTTGGGCCGCGCGCAGCCATGGGATTGGCGACCCGCCCGCATGGTCGAGCACCGCCATCTCCGTGCCCGCCAGCCCCGGCTCGCCGCGCAGCAGCGCCTCGACCACCCCGCCCAGCTCCGCCTCGGCGAGGTCCGCGCCGACCGCGTCGAGCGCGGCGTCGTCCAGGTCGTGCGGACGGTCGGGCGCGGCGTCGAGGTAGAGCGCGATCTTCTCCAGCTCGCGGGTCGCGACCGCCCGGTCGTTCGCCGCCGCCTCTGCGATCCGCCGGGCGATGCCGGCGGCGGGCCTCAGCCCTATCTGCGCGGCGATGTCGGCGACCATCCGCTCGGCATTGTTGCCCTCGGGCGGGTAGCAGGCGAAGGCCATCGCGCGGGGGTGCGCGATGGCGAGCTTGACCAGCTTGCCTGTCGTCTTGGCCGAAGGGGCGAGCGCCACCACCGGGTTGCCCGCGCGCTCGGCATCGAGCAGCGCCGCCATCGCGTCGTGCGACTCCTCGCCCGCACCGCTTACCCGGATGAAGCGCGCCCCCCCGAACAGCGACAGCGACGCCGCCTCGTCCGCCAGCCGGGCGGCATCGGATCGCAAGGAGGTTCCGTCGAGGTCGATCCGCTCGACATCCACCCCCATCGCCCGGCCGAGCAGCGCCGCCAGGTCCGCCGCCCCGGCCGCATCGGGGCCGTGGAGCAGGAACAGGCGGACGTTCGGGTCGGGCTTCCCCAGGGCGGCGCGGATCTGGGCCGCGTTGGCCTTCACGGGGCCGGCTGGGCGGCGGGGGCCTCGGCGGGGCGGCGCTGGAGGAACAGCGCCAGCCGCGCGACGATCTGGTCGGCGACGATGCCGGACAAGCGCTCGAGCGCGGTGTTCTCGGCGGCGATGGTCGCGTATTCGGACTGGACCACGTCGATGCCGGCGTCCGACCCGGCGGTGGCGTCGAGCACCACCTGCCCCGAGGCGGCGTCGACCAGCTGATAGCGTGCGCGCAACGACCGTCGCTCGCGCGCGACCGAATCGTCGCGGCGGACGCCCAGGCCGCGGATCTGGTCGTCGAGCCGGACGTCGAGCCGATAGGCGGGGGCGCCCTGCCGCTGGAGCCGGTCGGCGAGCGCGTTGCCCATCAGCCACCCGGCCTTGCCCTCGATCGGCGACACCTCGACCGCGGCCAGCGTCGTCGCCACCGCGCCGCTACCGCCGCCGCCGTACAGCGGACGCAACCCGCACCCCGCCAGCGCGAGCGGAAGGAGGAGTGCCCACGCCCTCATGCGACGAGGTTCACGAGTCGGTCGGGCACCACGATCACCTTGCGCGGGGTCTTGCCGTCGAGAAAGGCGAGCACCTTGTCCGACGCCAGCGCCGCCGCCTCCGCCGCCTCGCGGGCCGCGCCCTTGGGCAGCACCAGCGTGTCGCGCAGCTTGCCGTTGACCTGCACCGCGACGGTGACCTCGTCGTCGACCAGCATCGCCGGATCGACCGCGGGCCACGCCGCATCGGCGACCAGACCGCCATGGCCCAGCGCCGACCACGTCTCCTCGGCAAGATGCGGGGCCATTGGCGATACCAGTCGCAGCAGCGTGTCGAGCGCGGCGGTGCGGTCGGCGGAAGCGGGCGCCTTCTCGACCGCACTGGTCAGCGTATAGAGCAGCGCCACCGCCTTGTTGAACTGCAATGCCTCGATCGCCTCGGCCACCCCGGCGGCCGTGCGATGGACCAGTTTGCGCAGGGGAAGGTCGTCGCCATCGGCCGGCTTCGGCTCCGCCATCAACCGCCACAGTCGCTGGACGAAGCGCCACGCGCCCTCGATCCCATTCTCCGACCATTCCAGGTCGCGCTCGGGCGGGCTGTCCGACAGCATGAACCACCGCACCGCGTCCGCACCATATTGGTCGACGATCGGTTCGGGATCGACGGTGTTCTTCTTGGACTTTGACATCTTCTCGACGCGGCCGACGCTCACGGCCTCGCCGGTCGCGCGTTCTACCCCGCCCTCGACGTCGTCGGGGGATAGCCAGCGACCGTCCGACGACCTGTAGGTCTCGTGCGTCACCATGCCTTGCGTGAACAGCCCCGCGAAGGGTTCGGCGATGTCGAGCTTGCCGATGTGGCGCAGCGCACGGGTCCAGAAGCGGGCGTAGAGGAGGTGCAGGATCGCGTGCTCCACCCCGCCGATATACTGGCCGACCGGCAGCCACGCCTCGGCTTCGGCGCGATCGAAGGGCTTGTCCTCGGGCTGGCTGGCGAAGCGGATGAAGTACCAGCTCGAATCGACGAAGGTGTCGAGCGTGTCGGTCTCGCGGGTCGCCTCGCCGCCGCAGGTCGGGCAGGCGACATGCTTCCACGTCGGGTGCCGGTCGAGGGGATTGCCGGGAATCGCGAAGCTGACGTCCTCGGGCAGCACGACGGGCAGCTGCTCACGCGGCACCGGTACCGCGCCGCAGGCGGAGCAATGGATCACCGGGATCGGCGTGCCCCAGTAACGCTGGCGGCTCACTCCCCAGTCGCGCAGGCGGTAGACGGTCGATCCCTGGCCCCAGCCCCCGGCCTCCGCGCGTTCGATGACGGCGCGCTTGGCATCGGCGACCGACAGCCCGTCGAGAAGCTGCGAGTTCACGATCGTGCCCGCGCCGGTGTACGCGGCATCGCCCTCGAACACCGGGCCGACCTGATCCCCATCGGCGACGACGCGGGGCACCGGCAGATCGTACTTGCGCGCGAAATCGAGGTCGCGCTGGTCGTGCGCGGGAACGCCCATCACCGCGCCCGAGCCATAGTCCATCAGCACGAAGTTCGCGATGTAGACCGGCAGCGGATCGCCCGTGAACGGGTGCGCGGCGGTCAGCCCGGTGTCGAAGCCCAGCTTTTCCTGCGTCTCCAGCTCGGCGGCGGTGGTGCCGCCCTGCTTGCAGAGGGCGATGAAATCGGCGACCTCCGGCCGGTCCGCGAGCGCTTGCGCGACCGGGTGGTCGGCCGCGACCGCGACGAAGCTCGCTCCGAAGATCGTGTCGGGGCGGGTGGAGTAGACCTCGATCGCGCCGCCATCCGACACGGCAAACCGGAAGGTCAGCCCGCGACTCCGCCCGATCCAGTTCTCCTGCATCAGCCGGACCTTGTCGGGCCAGTCCTTGAGGTCCGCCAACCCGTCGAGCAGTTCGTCGGCGAAGTCGGTGATGCGCAGGAACCACTGGTTGAGCTTGCGCTTCTCGACGATCGCGCCCGATCGCCAGCCGCGCCCGTCGATCACCTGCTCGTTGGCGAGCACGGTCATGTCGACCGGGTCCCAGTTGACCGCGCTCTCCTTGCGATACACCAGCCCGCCGTCGAGCAGGTCGAGGAACAGCGCCTGTTCGTGACCGTAATAATCGGGCTCGCAGGTCGCGAGTTCGCGCGACCAGTCGAGTGCGAAGCCAAGGCGCTTCAGCTGCGCCTTCATGGTCGCGATGTTGTCCCGCGTCCAGCCGCCGGGATGGATGCCGCGCTCCATCGCAGCATTCTCGGCGGGCATCCCGAACGCGTCCCAGCCCATCGGGTGGAGCACCGCATGCCCGGTCATCCGGCGATAGCGCGCGAGCACGTCGCCCATCGTGTAGTTACGGACATGCCCCATGTGGATGCGCCCCGATGGATAGGGGAACATCTCCAGCACGTACGCGCGCGGCCGCCCATCGTCCTTGGCGCCGGGATCGGCGGGGGCGGCAAAGGTCTGGCGCTCGTCCCAGACGCGCTGCCAGTGCGCGTCGGCCTTGAGGGCGTTGAAACGGGTCGGCTGGTTCAAGGGGCTATGCTCCGCCGGGCGCGGCGCCGGCCCAAGGGGTCGGGGCACCGCCGCCCGTTCTTATCCGGCGATCGAGGCGCGGCGCAGGTCGCGGGCGCGGGTGAGGATGATGTCCTCCAGCTTCTGGGTGGTCGCCGCCTGGACCGGCGCGGACACCCACTGGCCGCCGCGGCTGACCTCGCGCAGCGCCGCGACGCGCA
>Ga0325401_1000099_pt1 | contig 49323 bp, 53 predicted proteins | sample PopdelMetagenome_FD_205666 | JGI IMG/M metagenome (GOLD analysis project Ga0325401, IMG submission 205666) | Populus deltoides microbial communities from Bellville, Georgia, United States - Xylem-PdKOR-R2 | ecosystem: Host-associated > Plants > Phyllosphere > Stem > Wood/Secondary xylem | place...
AACGATGTTTTCGCCCCTTCCCTGCTGCAGCATCGCGGACACGGGACCGGGAGGCATCGGGTGGATCATGGCGGCGCTATGCCATCGTGGCGCAATGTAGGACAGGCTTCGCGCCTTCGCATGAATTCATCGCCCGCTTGATCCGGGCGCGGGCGCTTGCGAGGAAGGGGCATGGCGCACGAGCATCATCATCACGGGCATGACCACGGGCACGCGCATCACGGCCATGCCCACGCCGTGCCGCCCGCGTCATGGGACCGGGCGTTCGCGTGGGGGATCGGGCTCAACATCGGCTATGTCGTCGCGGAGGGGCTGGCGGGGCTGTGGTGGGGATCGGTCGCGCTGCTCGCGGATGCCGGGCACAACCTGTCGGACGTGCTGGGGCTGGCGGTCGCGTGGGGCGGCGCGGCGCTGGCACGGACGCCGCCGTCCAAGCGCTTCACCTATGGGCTGAAGGGGTCGACGATCCTCGCGGCTCTGTTCAACGCGCTGATCCTGCTGGTTGCGCTGGGGGCGATCGCGCTGGAAGCGGGGCAGCGGTTCGCCGAGCATCCGCCGGTGCCGGGATTGCAGGTGTCGCTGGTCGCGGGGGCGGGGATCGTGGTCAACGGGGTGACCGCGTGGCTGTTCGCCGGCGGGCGGGGCGGCGACGTCAATATCCGCGGCGCGTACCTGCACATGCTGGCGGATGCGATGGTCTCCGCGGGCGTGGTCGCGGCGGGGGTGGTGATCTGGGCGAGCGGATGGGGGTGGATCGATCCGCTGGTCAGCCTGGTGATCGTCGCGATCATCTTCATCCAGACCTGGGCGCTGCTGCGCGAGACGGTGGAGATGGCGGTCGCCGCGGTGCCGCGAGGGATCGACTACGACGCCGTCCAGATGGCGTTGCGGACCCTGCCCGGGGTGGCGAAGGTGCACGACCTCCATATCTGGCCGATGTCGACCACCGAACCGGTGCTGACCGCGCATCTGGTGATGCCGGACGGGCATCCGGGCGACGCGTTCCTGGCAGAGGCGCGGGGGATGCTGCACGACCGGTTCGGGATCGGCCATGCGACGTTGCAGGTGGAGCGTGGGGATCAGAGCGGGGCGGAGGCGGCGTGTGCGGGGTGTTAAGAGGGAGTTGGTGGTGGGAGGTGGACGCTAGCCAAATACTAGATTTTCGACATTCATCTGGTACGCGCACCTGAAATCAGCCCCGGACATGTTCCGCGACCTGTTCCAACCGGCTGCGACGCCGGTCAAGATCACAGGATGTTGCAAGTAAGCATTGATGGCGGCCCTCAGCCGGATCGGCCAATTATACTCAATCGCGCCGGTCAGAACGAAGCACTCTGGAAGGTGCCCGCCGACGACATATTGCTCGCCATTATCGTTGTCACGCAGCCTTCCGCGCACGCTGATAGGATCATTTATACGCCAGTGCTGCGACGCCGGCGGCGCTTCGAAATCCACGAACACCCGCCCGTCTTTGCCAGGTCCAGATTGGCCGCACGAAGTGAGTAGCATCAGGATGGCGGGAGTGAGACGCAACATATCAGCAGCTAAGCCCCTGCGGGAAACGTCCGCAAGTGGGCGGAAGCTGCCGTCGACGGTTCGTCGCCCGGCAGAGCTCGCCCGGCCAGAAGAAGCGGGACCCCGGCTCAAGGCCGGGTGACGGGCGGTGGAAAGCGGCCGACGGTCGAGCCGCCGGCGTGACGTCGGACGGGTTCGGCCGGGCCGACCCGCCGACCGGGTGAGCCGGGCGTGCTGACGCTTTGGCGTCAGTACGCCCGGCTCACCGCGAACTCGACGGCCTCGACCATCGCGTCCCTCGCCTGCCCGGCCCCGAAGCGGGCGATCGCGTCGATCGCGCGCTGGCCGTAGTGGCGGGCGCGCGCGAGGGTGTCGTCGACGGCGCGGGTCTGGCGCACCAGCGTGATCGCGTGGGCGAAGTCGGCATCGGACACGCGGCGGCCCTCGACCGCGTCCTTCCAGAACTTGCGGTCGTCGGCCGAGCCGCGGGCGTGGGCGAGGATGACGGGCAGGGTCATCTTGCCCTCGCGGAAGTCGTCGCCCGCGTCCTTGCCCATCGTGCCGGCGTCCGAGACATAGTCGATCGCGTCGTCGACCAGCTGGAACGCGATGCCGAGATTGCGGCCGTACGCGTCGAGCGCGGCCTCGTCGGCGTCGGGGCGTTCGGCGACCACCGCGGCGATGCGGCAGGCGGCGGCGAACAGCGCGGCGGTCTTGGCGCCGATGATGTCGAGATAGCGATCCTCGGGCAGCTCGACCTGGCGCGCGGCGGTGAGCTGGTTGACCTCCCCTTCCGCGATCACGGCGCTCGCGTTGGAAAGGATCTTGAGCACCTTGAGGCTGCCGTCCTCGACCATCAGCTCGAAGGAGCGGCTGAACAGGAAGTCGCCGACCAGCACGGAGGCCGGGTTGCCCCAGATGATGTTGGCGGTGCGGCGGCCGCGGCGCAGGTCCGACCCGTCGACGACATCGTCGTGGAGCAGGGTCGCGGTGTGGATGAACTCGACCGCGGCGGCGAGGCGGTGGTGGCGGGTGCCGGTGTAGCCGATCAGCCGCGCGCTCGCGAGCGTCAGCATCGGCCGCATCCGCTTGCCCCCGCCCGCGATCAGGTGGCCGGCAAGCTCGGGGATCAGCGGGATGTCCGATCGCATCCGGCCCAGGATGACGTCGTTGACCGCGTTCATGTCGGGCGCGACCAGCGACAGCATCGGCTCCAGGGAGGGCTGTCGATCGGTGTGGAGGCGGTGGACGGAAGCGCTCATCGGCTGCGAGCCTGTGGCGGACGGGGCGGGGCAACGCAAGCCTTGCCGCGACCGGGTGCAACCCGCATTAGGACCGCGAACGGAGGACCGGTCGATGGGTGCAGGTGGGGACGACGTGCTGGCCGGGTATCGCAAGTCGATCGACAATATCGACGCGGCGCTGGTCCACCTGCTCGCCGAGCGGTTCAAGGTGACGCAGGCGGTGGGGCGGCACAAGGCCACCAGCGGCCTGCCCGCCGCCGATCCGGGACGCGAGGAGCGGCAGATCGCGCGGCTTCGCGCGCTGGCGGCGGAGGCGGAGCTGGACCCGGAGTTCTCGGAAAAGTTCCTGCGCTTCATCATCGACGAGGTGATCCGGCATCACCAGGGGATGACGCAGTGACCGTTCTGCTGGCGATCGAGGGCGGCGACGGGGCGGGCAAGGGCACCGCCGCCACGAACGTGGTCGAGCGGCTGCGCGCGGCGGGGCGGAGCGCGACGGTTGTGTCGTTCCCGCGCTATGCCGAGACGGTCGGCGGGCTGGTGCTGGGGGACTTGCTGGCGGGACGACTGGCTGAGAGATTGGGGGGCGCGGTGACGCCGGAGGCGGCGGCGGTGCTGTATGCGCTCGACCGGTTCGAGAGCCGGGGGGTGCTGGCTGAGGCGTTGCGAGACCATGAGGTGGTGGTGCTTGACCGCTATATCGCGTCGAACATGGCGTATCAGGCGGCGAAGGTGCCTGCGCATGCGGCGGAGGCGCTGATGGCATGGATCCTGGAGCTGGAGCGCGGGCAGTTCGGGATGCCGGCGGCGGACCTGACGGTGTATCTCGACACGCCAGTCGACGTCGCGCGAGGGCTGATCGCGCAGAAGCGGGCGCGGGCGTACACCGACCGGACCTTCGACGAGAACGAAGCGGACGTGGCGCTCCAGGTGCGGGTGCGCGAGAACTATGCGGCGATGGCGGCGGCGGGGCTCGGCGGGCGCTGGGTGACGGTGGCGGGGGCGCCGCGGACCACGGCGGAGGTGGCGGAGGAGATCGTCGGGCTGGTGGGGTGATCGACGGGCGCCCGCTGGAAGAAGCGGGACCCCCGCCTTCGCGGGGGTGACGACCCATCCCTCATCCGTCATCCCCGCGTAGGCGGGGATCCATCTCCGGCGCTCGGCTCGGGGCAACGGTAGGAGATGGGTCCCCGCCTTCGCGGGGACGACGGGAGGGGTGTGCGTCAGGCGACGTGGAGGCCGACGTCGAGGTTGTTGCGGGTGGCGTTGCTGTACGGGCAGACCTCGTGCGCGGCGTCGACCAGCTTCTGCGCCTCGGCCTTGTCGACGCCGGGCAGGTTGACGGTGAGGTCGGCGGTGATGCCGTAGCCGCCTTCCTCGCGCGGGCCGAAACCGATCTCGGCGGATACGGTGGCGTCCTGGGGCACCTTGACCCCGACCTTGCCCGACACCGCCTTCATCGCGCCCAGGAAGCAGGCGGAATAGCCGGCGGCGAACAGCTTTTCGGGGTTGGCACCCTCACCGCCCGGGCCACCCATCTCCTTGGGCACGACCAGCTTGACGTCGACCGAACCGTCGTCCGAGCGCGCGCTGCCGTCGCGGCCGCCGGTGGCGGTGGCGCTGGTCTTGTAAATCACGTTCACGGCCATGCTATCACTCCTGTTTGGCGTGCCAGACAGGTAGGAACCGCCAAGCGCATGTCGAGGTCCGTTACGTTGCGATAATCCAGATCAGTGTGGCCGGTCAGATCGAACGGCGATGCTTCCCGCCATAGCGGCGGCCGATATAGCGGTCGATCTGCCCCATCTCCTCCGCCGCCTTGGTCACCCCGGCGACGCAGCAGGGCAAGGGATCGTGGTCGTGGTCGGCGGCGCGGGTGCGGATGCGCTGGGTCAGGTCCTCGATGTCCGCGCGGCTGAGCAGGTTCTTCTCGCGCAGGATGCACAGCAGCGATTGCAGGATCACGAGGCTGGTGTCGCCCGACTCCGGGGCGTCCGGCTGCGAACGGGTGTCGAAAGCAGTGGCCATGGCTCTCTCCTCGATTTTGAGGAGAGAGTACGCCCGTCGCGGCCGGATGCAATCACCTATCGCAGGGGCGCGGTCCCGGATTGCAACCCGCCGCCCAGGCTGCGGTACAGCGTCACGAGGTTGGTGGTCCGGAGCGCGCGCGTCGTGACGAGGTCCTGCTCGGCGGCATAGGCGGTACGCTGCGCGTCGAGCGAGTTCAGGAACGAATCGACCCCCGCCCGGTAACGCGCATCCGCCAGCCGCGCCGCGACCCCCGCGGCCTCCGCGCGGGCGGTGCGGGCGGACAGCTGTTCGCCGATCGTGCCGCGAGTCGCGAGCGCGTCCGCCACTTCCCGGAACGCGGTCTGGAGCGTCCGTTCGTAGGTCGCGACCGCCACCTGCCGCGACGCCTCGGCATAGCGCACCCCGCCGCGGCGCCGGCCGCCGTCGAACAGCGGCAGCGCGGCGGTGGGCGAGACGGTGAAGGTGTCGGTCCCCGCCCCGAACAGCCCGCCCAGCGCGGTCGAGATCGTCCCCAGCGTCGCGGTGAGCGAGATGGTGGGGAACAACGCCGCCCGCGCCGCGCCGATGTTCGCCTCCTGCGCGGCCAGCTGGTGTTCCGCCTGGAGCACATCGGGGCGGCCGAGCAGGATCGCCGACGACAGGTTCGCGGGCAGGTCGGGCAGCGTATAGTCCGCCGCACCCAGCGCGGTCGGCAGCTGGCCCGTGGGCACGGTGGTGCCCACCAACAGGTTGAGCGCATTCTGGTCCTGCGCGATCTGGCTGCGCAGCGCGGCGATGTCGTTGCGGGCGGCCTGGAAGTTGGTCTCCGCCTGGCGGACCTCCAGTTCCGAGATGACGCCGACGCGGAACTGTTCGCGGGTGAGGCGGAGCGACTCGTCGAAGCTGCCCAGCGTGCCCTGGGCGATGCGCAGCCGATCCTGATCGGCGGCCATGGTCAGCCACGCGGTGGCGATCTCGCCGATCAGCGCGATCCGGGTCGAGCGCTCGCCCTCCTCGGTGCCGAGATACTGTTCGAGCGCGGCGCGGGTCAGGTTGCGGACGCGGCCGAACAGGTCGATCTCGAACGCGGAGAAGCCGGCGTTGACCGAGTAGAATTCGAGGTTGCCGCCGCCGGTGCCGACGTTCGCGCCGGTGCCGGTGGAGCCGCCGGTGCCGGTTCCCGTACCCCCGCCAGTGCCAGTGCCACCGTTCGCGCCGGTGCCGCCGCCGGCCGCGCCGCCCGCGGCTCCGGCGGCGCCGAACAGGTTGTTGGTGTAGGTGGCCGAGCCGTTGATCGCCGTCGTCGGCACCAGGTCGGCGCGCTGGATGCGGTATTGGGCGCGCGCCTGGAGCACGTTGCCCGCCGCGATGCGCAGGTCGCGGTTGTTGGCGAGCCCGGTGTCGATCACCGCCTGCAATCGCGGGTCGGTGAAGAAGTCGCGCCAGCCGATCGCGGTCACGTCCGCCGCGTCGGTGGGGAGCGCGGGGTATGCGCCCCCCTGCGGCAGGGTGAGGGGGATCGCAGCGTCGGGCCGCACGTGCCTGGGCGCGAAGTTGCAGCCGGCGAGCGCGGTGGACGCGGCGAGCAACGCCAGCAGGGCGCGGGTCATGCGTGCTGCTCCCCGTCGATCGCGGGCCGGTCGTCGGCGGGCCGCCCGCGCGTCTCGTTGCCCTCCCCTGCGGTGACGTCGTCGGACAAGGCCGGCTCTCCCTTGATGTGCCCGCCGAACACTCGCATCACCACCACGAAGAACATCGGCACGAAGAAGATCGCGAGCACGGTGGCCGAGATCATCCCGCCCACAACGGCGCGGCCGATCGCGTTCTGCCCGCCCGCCCCCGCGCCGGTGGCGATCGCCAGCGGGAACACGCCGAACACGAAGGCGAGGCTGGTCATCAGGATCGGGCGGAGGCGCAGCTTCGCCGCCTCGATCGCAGCGTCGAACGCGGACAGCCCTTCGCGCATCTTTTCCTCCGCGAACTCGACGATCAGGATGGCGTTCTTGGCCGACACGCCGATCGTGGTGATGAGCCCGACCTGGAGGTAGATGTCGTTGTTGAGCCCGGTCAGCCACGCCGCGGTGAGCGCCCCGACGATGCCGAGCGGCACCACCAGCATGACCGAGATCGGCACCGACCAGCTTTCGTACAGCGCCGCAAGGCACAGGAAGACGATCAGCAGCGACAGGGCATAGAGTGTCGGTGCCTGTCCACCCGACAGCTGCTCCTCATAGCTCAACCCCGTCCAATCGAGCCGGGTGCCCGGCGGCAGCTTGGCCTGCATCTCCCCCATCGCCTTGAGCGCATCGCCCGACGACACGCCCGGCGCGGGCTGGCCCAATATCTCCATCGCCGGCTGGCCGTTGTAGCGGGTCAGCTGGGTCGCGCCCTGCTGCCAGGACGAGGTCGAAAAGGCGGTGAACGGCGCCATCGCCCCGCTCGCGCCGCGGACATACAGGTCGCCGACATCCTCGGGCGCGAGGCGATACGGCTCATCCGCCTGGATGTAGACGCGCTTCACCCGGCCGCGGTCGATGAAGTCGTTGACGTACGCGCCGCCCCAGGCGGTCGCGATGGTGCTGTTGACCTGGGCGAGGTCGAGCCCGAGCGCGCGCGCCTTGTCCTGGTCGATGTTGACCTTGAGCTGGGGCGCGTCGTCGAGCGCGTTGGGGCGGACGCCGACCAGCGACTTGTTCTGCGACGCCATGCCGAGCAGCTGGTTGCGCGCGGCGAGCAGCCCGGCATGGCCGAGCCCGCCCTCGTCGACCAGCTGCATGTCGAAGCCCGATGCGTTGCCCAGCTCCTGCACCGCCGGCGGGATGACCGCAAAGATCAGGCCGTCGTTATATTGCGAAAACACGCCCATCGCGCGACCGACGATCGACTGGGCGCGGTTCTGCTTGCCCGGCCGGTCCTTCCACTCCTTCATCGGCATGAACGCGATGCCGCTGTTCTGGCCGGTGCCCGCGAAGCTGAAGCCGTTGACGGTGTAGACGCCGCGGATCGCGCTCCCCGCGTCCTTGAGGAAATGGTCGCGGACGAGGTCCAGCCCCTTCTGGGTGCGTGCGGAGGTCGATCCCGGCGGGCCCTGGACCAGTGCGATCATCACGCCCTGGTCTTCTTCGGGCAGGAAGCCCGAGGGCAGCCGCGCGAACAGCAGGGTCATGCCGCCGACGATCAGCGCATAGACGACCAGCGATCGGCCCCAGCGGCGCGCGGTCTTCTGCGCGCCGCGGGCATAGCGGTCGCGCCCGCGATCGAACCGGTCGTTGAACCAGCGGAAGAAGCGGGCGAGCGGGCCATGGCCTTCGTGCTTGTCCGGGTCGTGCGGTTTCAGGATGGTGGCGCACAGCGCGGGCGTCAGGACCAGCGCGACGATCACCGACAGGATCATCGCCGACACGATGGTGATCGAGAACTGGCGATAAATGACACCCGTCGACCCGCCGAAGAACGCCATCGGCAGGAACACCGCCGACAGCACCATGGCGATGCCGATCAGCGCGCCGGTGATCTCGTCCATCGATTTGCGCGCGGCCTCGCGCGGGGACAGCCCCTCGGTGGTGATGAGGCGTTCGACGTTCTCGACCACGACGATCGCGTCGTCCACGAGGAGCCCAATCGCCAGCACCATGCCGAACAGGGTCAGCGTGTTGATCGTATAGCCCGCCATCGCCAGCACCGCGAAGGTGCCGGTCAGCACCACCGGCACCGCGATCGTCGGGATCAGCGTCGCGCGGAAGTTCTGGAGGAACAGGAACATGACCAGGAAGACGAGCACCACCGCCTCGACCAGCGTCTCGATCACCTGTTCGATCGACAGCCGCACGAAGGGCGAGGTGTCGTAGGGGAAGATGACCTTGACGTCGGGCGGGAACTGCTTGGCGAGCTCGGTGACGCGCGCCTTGACCGCCTCGACGGTGTCGAGCGCGTTGGCGCCGGGCGCGAGCTTGACCGCGATGCCGGACGCGGGCTTGCCGTTCCATTGCGCGGTGAAGCCGTAATTCTCCGCGCCCATCTCCACCCGCGCGACATCGCCCAGCCGCACCACCGACCCGTCGGCGTTGCTCTTGAGCCGGATCTGCTTGAACTGGTCGGGGGTGGTGAGGCGCGACGACACCGACACGGTGGCGTTGAGCATCTGCTCCCTGGGGGCGGGCTGGGCACCGATCTGCCCCGCGGAAACCTGTGCGTTCTGCGCCGTCACGGCCTGGGTCACGTCCGCGATCGTCAGCTGGTAGCTGTTGAGCTTCAAGGGATCGACCCAGATGCGCATCGCATATTGCGACCCGAATAGCTGGGTGTCGCCGACCCCGGTGACGCGCGACAGCGGGTCCTGGATGCGCGAGGCGACGTAATCGGCGAGGTCGATCGGGTCGTGCTGGCCGGTTTCGGAATACAGCCCGACGAACAGCAGGATGTTCTGGGTCGCCTTGGCGACGATGATCCCCTGGCGCTGGACCTCCTGCGGGAGCAGCGGGGTCGCGGCCTGGAGCTTGTTCTGGACCTGGACCTGCGCGGTGTCAGGGTTGGTGCCTTGTTCAAAGGTAACGGTGATGACCGCCGTACCCGCCGACGAGGACGAGGACGAGAAGTAGCGGAGGTGATCGATGCCCTTGAGCTGCTGCTCGATGATCTGGGTGGTCGTGTTCTCCAGCGTCGCCGCGTCCGCGCCCGGATAGGTCGCGGTGATCGATACCGCGGGCGGCGCGATCGCGGGGAACTGCGCGACGGGGAGCGAGCGGATCGCGAGGATGCCCGCCAGCATGACGACGATCGCCAGCACCCAGGCGAAGATCGGCCGATCGATGAAATAGCGCGACATGAGCGGTTACTTCGCCTGTCCTTGGGCCTGCCCTCGGGCCTGTCCCTGCGCGGGCGCAGCCGGGGGCGCGGCCCCCTCGCGGAACGGATACGGGTTCACGACCGCGCCGGGGCGGAGCAGCATCGCCCCCTCCACGATCACCCGGTCGCCGGGCCTGAGCCCGCCGGTCACGATCCAGTTCGCGCCCGAGGTGCGGCTGGTCTGGACCGGGCGCACCTCCACCTTGTTGCCGGCGCCGACCACCATCACCGTGGGGTTGCCCTTCTCGTCGCGCGATACGCCGCGCTGGGGGACCAGCAGCGCATTGCCCTGCGTCCCCTCCACCAGCTCGGCGCGGACGTACATGCCGGGCAGGAGCAGGCGGTTGGGATTGGGAAACAGGGCGCGGATCACCTGCGCCCCCGTGGCGGGATCCACCGTGACGTCGGCGAACTGGAGCCGGCCCTCGATCGGATAAACGCTGCCGTCCTCCAGCCGCAGGCGCACCCGCGCCGCGCCGCCGCCGCGCGACAGCTGGCCCGCCAGGATCTGCTGGCGGAGGCGCAACAGCTCGGCCGAGGACTGGCTGATGTCGACATAGACGGGGTCGAGCCGCTGGATGGTGGTGAGCGGGTCGGCCTGCGCCGCGGTGACCAGCGCGCCGCTGGTCGTCACCGACCGCCCGATCCGGCCCGCGATCGGCGCGCGAATGGTGGTGCGGGCGAGGTCGATTTGCGCGGTGCGGAGCGCGGCACCCTGTGCGGCGACGTCCGCCTGCGCCTGCGCCGCGCCGGTCTGCGCGTTCTCGGCCTCCTGGCGGGAGATGGCGTTGATGCGGGACAGCTCGCCATAGCGGCGCGCGAGGTTCGCCGACGAGCTGATGGAGGCACGCGCGCGGGCGACGCCGGCACGGGCGTTGGCGACCGCCGCCTGATAGGGCGCAGGATCGATGCGGTAGAGCGCCTGCCCCTTGCCGACCTGGTCGCCTTCCGTGAACAGCCGCTGGAGAACGATGCCGTTGACCTGCGGGCGGACCTCCGAGGTCTCGAACGCGCTGAGGCGGCCGGGCAGTTCGGTGGTGAGAGTCACCGCCTGCGGCTGGACCGTGACCACGCCGACGCGGGCGGGCGGCGGAGCCGCGGGGGCGCTTCCTTGCGCGTTGCCGCCGTCGCCGCCGCCACAGGCCGCCAGCACCAGCGTTGCGGCCAGCGCCGCCGAACTCCGATACCCCATTTACCGAACTGCCCCGTTAGCCTAGTGTGAGTGAACGATCACTCACGTCGCAGTTAGGTGCGGCGTCATCGAGGGTCAAGGAGAGAAATGCGCCTGTTCGACTGCTGCGCCGACCCCGCGACGCCCGCCCGTGCCGACCTGAGACGCCAGAAGCTGATCGAGGCTTCGCGCAAGCTGTTCGCGGAGCACGGTTTCCACGGTACCGGCATGGCGCAGATCGCGGCCGCCTCCGGGATCAAGGTCGGGCAGATCTATCGCGATTTTTCGTCCAAGGAGGCGATCGTCGGCGCGATCGTCGAGGGCGACATGATCGCGTTCCTCGACGAGGCGGCGCTGACCGCGGCGATCGCGGCGGGCGATCGGCCCAGCATCCAGCGCTGGATCGTCCACCTCGTCTGCGGCAAGGACGAGCACGACCGTCTGGTGCCGGAAATCTGCGCCGAAGCCGCGCGCAACGACCGCATCCTGGCGATCATGGACCGGATCGACGCGCGCGTCCGGTGCGGGCTGGCCGCGGCGCTCAGGGTATTCGCGCCCGAGCCCGAGAAGGCGGACGCGGTGGCGACCGCGGTGGACCTCATCATGACGCTGGCGATCGGGGTGGCGAGCCAGCGCAACGTCCGCCCCGACCGCGACCTGGGCGGCCTGTGCGGGCGCATCCACGCGCTGATCGAGGGCGAACTGGCGGCGCTGGCGGGCTAGCGCTTACCCCGCATGGAGCTGCTCCCACGCGATCCGCTGGAGCGCCTGGGCCAGCGCGGGGTGCAGGCCGAGGTCGTCGGCGGCGCGCTCGCCCGCACCCAGCGTGCGCGGGTCGACCCCGGTCACCCGCCCGAACACCACCAGCGCTTCGAGATAATAGCCGGCGGTGGAGGCGTGATAGTGGTCATAGGTCCACAACCCCACCTGGCCATAGGCGATGCCGTCATAGGGGTTGGCGTCGGCGACACCGGCGGCGATCGCGCGGGTCCAGGCGCGGCCGACCGGCACCACCCCGTCGATCTCGCGATACCGCGCCTTGGCCTGCGCCGAGGCGGCGGCGAGGTCGTCCGCCATCGCGGCGACCGGGCGACCCGACCACGGGCTGCCGGGGCGGAAGGTGAGGTCGGCGCGGGTCCAGGTCGACACCAGCTCGACGTCGACCGCAGGGTTGGCGCGGGTGAACATTTGCGCGAGCAGGCCGGCGTGGCGGATGTGGCTCGCCGGGTCGCCGGGCCTTTGCGCGTCGAGCGTGCTGTAGCCTTGCAGCACCACGACGTCCCAGCGCCGGTCGATCAGCGCACGCCGCTCGGTCCAGTGCCATTCGAGCGACTTGCCGGGGCTGGTTTCGAGGCTGACGGCATAGTCGAGCCCGGCCTGCTCGGCAAAGGTGCGGAACAACGCGGGCACGCCACCGATCCCGTCGCCGTTCAGGTCGCGGACGCTGTCGGGGCGATACCGGCGGACGGCCGAACCCGCGCCGAAGGTGAAGCTGTTGCCCACGAACAGGATCGTGCGGGGCGCGGCTTGCGCGACGGCGGGGGCGGGAAGCAGGGCGAGGAGGAGCGCAGACAGCTTCATGGCCCGACGCTATCGCACAACCCCCTCGCCCTGCACCACCGTCCGCCCGGAGCTTGTCGAAGAGCCGGCCTTATTCCAACGGCAGGGACCAGTGCTTCGACAAGCTCAGCACGAATGGCAGGAGGGTCAGCACGGAAACCGTTTCGCCAGCACCCGGGCATACCCGTCCTTGAGCGGCAGCTTCTGCTGCGCGGGGGGCAGTGCGGCGAGGCCGTCGATCATTTCGAGAATGCCGATCGACTGGCCTTCGGGGACGCAGGCGATCGGCTTCAGGCCCTTCGCGCGGCGCGCCTCGCGTTCGGCCTTGAGCTGGGCGGTTGCGGCCTTGGCCTCTTCGCGCAGCACGGGGAAGTCGGGGGACATCAGCGCCATCGGTCCCTGCGCTTTCAGCGCCTGCGCGCGGGTGACGAAGGTGCCGACCGTCATCGCGGCGGATGCAGGTGCAGCGGCGAACAGGACGGCGGCGATTGCAGATAGGGGGGCGACAACGGGGGCGGGCAGGATACGCATGGCGGGGCTCCGGAAACGTGCGGCTGCCCTGCCCGTATGCGGCTGAGCCGGGGCTGAACGCGGCTCAGCGCGGGGCGGTGCCGCCGGCGGGTGCGCGCGCGTCGGTGGGGATCGGCGTGCGGCCGCGCAGATGGTCGATCTCCGCCTGGCGTCGCTTGAGGTAGAAGGCGCGCACCGCGGCGTAAGGATCGGTGCTCGCCTTTGCGCGCGAAAGGTCCTCGTCGAATTCGATGCGGTAATCGAGCGCGCTCAGCACGCCGATCGGGACGGACCAGGTGCTGCCCCGAAGCGGGCGGATCGGCCCCAGCGGCACCAGCACCTGGTCGGTGACGTTGCCGAACAGGTCGCGCAGCGTGGTCGCGCCGATCAGCGGCAGGAAGAAGAACGGGCCGGGTTTGACCCCGTAGAAGCCGAGCGTGTTGGCGAAGCTGTTGCGGCGGCGCGGCAGGCGGAACGGGCGGCGCTTGGCCATGTCGAGGACGCCGACGATGCCGATCGTGGTGTTGATCGCGAACCGGCCGACGGTTTCGGCCGCCTTGCCGGGCTTGCCCTGGAGGAGGAAGTTGGCGGCGACCACCGGCTCGCGGAAATTGGCGAGGAAGTTGCGCAGGCCGGTGCGGAAGGGACTGGGCACCTTCTTGTACGCGCGGGCGGCGGGGGCGACCACCGCGTCATCGGCGGCCTGCGCCACCGCAAAGGCCGCCTCGTTGGCGGCTTCGAGCGGGTCGCCGTGCGCGTTGCGACCGGTGACGACGATCTCGTCCTGGCCGGCGGGCGGGAGGGTCCGGACCACCGGGGGCGGGATGATGCGCTCGGGGAAGTCGGGGTCGGGGGTGGCCCGTTGCTGCCCGATCGGCAGCACGAACGGATCTGCCGTCACGATGCCGCCCGCGACAGGCCCGGCCAATGCCGCCAAGAGCACCACGATGCTGATCTGCCTGCCCCTGCCCCGAACGCGCTACACCGGCTGCATCGCCGCGCGCGAACTGTGCACCGGTACGACGCGATGCTCAAGGGCCGCCCTATGCCCGTGTGCTCCCGTGAGGCGGGGTGGAGGGAGCGGCCACAAGCGATACAGCGTGCGGCCGCGCCCCTCCACCAGCTTCGCTGGTCCCCCTCCCCGAGCGAGCTCGGGGAGGATCAGGCCGTCAGGCCCCCAGCGGGGTCGGCGAGCCGAACGGGCCGGAAGGGCGGCGGGTCTTGGGAATGGAGGTGCCCGCGCGCGGGACGCCGGGGGTCTTGGGGCCCTGATCGGCGCGGCCGATCTCGTCGCCCGCGATCAGGCGCTTGATCTCGTCGCCCGAGAGCGTCTCGTATTCGAGCAGTGCGCCGGCGAGCAGATGGAGCTGGTCGATATGCTCGGTCAGCACCGTATTGGCCCGCGCCAGCCCGCCCTCGACGATCGACTTGATCTCGTCGTCGATCAGCTGGGCGGTGGCGTTGGACATCCGCACCGGCTGGCTCGACGAATAGCCGAGGAACGATTCGCCCTCGGGTTGAGCGTATTCGACCGGCCCGACCTTGTCCGACATGCCCCACTTCGTGACCATGTCGCGCGCAAGGCCGGTGGCGTACTGGATGTCGCCCGACGCGCCGCTCGACACCTTGTCGTAGCCGAAGATCACCTCCTCGGCGACGCGGCCGCCCATGCTGACCGCGAGGTTCGCGTACATCTTGTCGCGGTGATAGCTGTACGAATCGCGCTCGGGCAGCCGCATCACCATGCCCAGCGCACGACCGCGCGGGATGATCGTCGCCTTGTGGATCGGGTCGGACGCGGGCTCGTGGAGCGCGACGATCGCATGGCCCGCCTCGTGATAGGCGGTCATCCGCTTCTCGTCCTCGGTCATCACCATCGAACGCCGCTCGGCGCCCATCATGACCTTGTCCTTGGCCTCCTCGAACTCGGCCATCGCGACGAGGCGCTTGGACTTGCGCGCCGCCATCAGCGCCGCCTCGTTGACGAGGTTGGCGAGGTCCGCGCCCGAGAAGCCGGGCGTGCCGCGCGCGATCGTGCGGGCGTCGACGTCGGGAGCGAGCGGCACCTTCTTCATGTGGACTTCGAGGATCTTGATCCGGCCCTCGATGTCCGGGCGCGGCACCACGACCTGCCGGTCGAAGCGGCCGGGGCGGAGCAGCGCAGGGTCGAGCACGTCGGGGCGGTTGGTCGCGGCGACGATGATGATCCCCTCGTTCGCCTCGAACCCGTCCATCTCGACCAGCAGCTGGTTGAGCGTCTGCTCGCGCTCGTCGTTGCCGTTGCCCAGGCCCGCGCCACGATGGCGACCGACCGCGTCGATCTCGTCAATGAAGACGATGCACGGCGCGCTCTTCTTGGCCTGTTCGAACATGTCGCGGACGCGGCTGGCGCCGACGCCGACGAACATCTCGACGAAGTCCGAGCCCGAGATGGTGAAGAACGGCACCCCCGCCTCACCCGCGATGGCGCGGGCGAGCAGCGTCTTGCCGGTGCCGGGCGAGCCGACCAGCAGCGCGCCCTTGGGGATCTTGCCACCCAGCCGCGCGAACTTGGACGGATCTTTGAGGAACTCGACGACCTCCTCCAACTCCTCGCGCGCCTCGTCGATGCCGGCGACGTCGGCGAAGGTGACCTTGCCTTCCTTCTGGGTCAGCATCTTGGCGCGGCTCTTGCCGAACCCCATCGCGCCCGAGCCGGCGTTCTTCTGCATCTGGCGGATGACGAAAAAGGCGAGGCCGAGCATCAGCAGGAACGGCAGCGACTGGTAGAGGAGGACCAGCCAGATCGAGGTGCCCTCGTCCGCCTTGGCGGAAATGGTCACGCCCTTGTCGCGCAGCTTGGGAATCAGCGTCGCATCGGCGAGCGGGCGGGCGCGGAAGGTGTCGCCATTGTCCAGCGTGCCCGAGATCATGTCGCGGCTGATCGCCACATCCTTGACCTCGCCCGCGTCGACCCGGTTGAGGAAAGTGGAATAGGGGATCTCGGTGCCCGACGCGGCGACCGAGCCGCCCTGCGCCAGCGTCACGAACAGCGCGAGGCCCAAGAGGATGCCGACCCAGATCAGCAGGCTCTTCATCCACGGGTTGGGCCCGCCGGCCCCGCCGGAGCCACCACCATTGTTGTCGGAACCGGGCTTGTTGTCGTTCATGGGGAACCTTTCGCCGGCCAAGATAAGCGCGCCACCGTTAATGGCAATGGAACAGCGGCGCTCATTTCGGCCCGGTGCGGGACCGTCCGGGCGACTTCCGGGGGGGTGCGGGGCGGAAGCGCCATGCGGCTCCCCGCCCGCCCGCGAGCACGCCCGCCTGGGTCGCGCGCCCGCCGCCGCGCAGCACGTCGAGCAGCGGCTCGATCCCGGTCGCCGGCGACCAGGCGGGCTCGGCGATGCCTGCCCCGTCGCGCACCGCGCCGACCGCGCGCGCGGCCAGCCGCCGCTGGAGGGTGCGCGGCAGGTCGGCGGCGTTGAGCTTCACCTCCGCCCCGTCCACCTTCGCGCGCGCAGCCCACAGCCAGTCGGCGATCTCGGCGAGGTCTGCGTCGGCCTCCGCCGCGGCGGTCGCGGCTCTGGCGATCGCCGGCGGATCGAGCCACTCGTTCGCGGCGAGCAGCATCCGGAAGCGGGTGCGGTCGAACGACGGGTCGGCGTTGGCGGGATCGTCGACGAAGGGCACGTCGGCGCGGCGGACGATCGCGCGCAGCTCGGCCCGGCGCCAGTCGAGCAGCGGGCGGACCACCGGCATCCCCTCGATCACCGCCGCCGCGCGCACCCCGGCGAGCCCCGCGACGCCGCTGCCGCGGGCGGCGCGCATCAGGAAGGTCTCGGCCTGGTCGTCGACATGGTGGGCGGTGGCGATCGCCGCCGCCACCGCCTGCCGCGCATGGTCGGCGAGCAGGCGGTAGCGGACCCCACGCGCCTGCGCCTGGAGGCTGGCCCCGGAGGGGGGCGAATCGGGGGCGAGGATCGCGTGGGGGATGCCGATCGCGCGACAATGCGCGGCGACCGCCTCGGCCTCCGCCGCGGCCTCGGGGCGCAGGCGGTGGTCCACCGTCGCCGCGGTCGCGGGCACCCCCGCCGCCGCGGCGAGGGTCAGCATCGCCATGCTGTCCGGCCCGCCGGATACCGCGAGCAGCACCGGGCGCGACGACGTCACCTGCCGGCGCAGCGTCTCCGCGAAGCGGGCGGCTTGTTCCTGCAACAGGGGCACTGCAAACTCCGTGGCCACCGGTCGGGGGGCATCATCCACCTGGCTCGTCACCCCCGCGCAGGCAGGGGTGACGGTCGCTATCGAAAGCCCGCTACTTGCAGCGCGCGGCGGTGCGGCTTTGAGCGAGTTGCGCCTGCATCGTGCCGGTCAGCTTCGCGCCGTACACGTCCGACAACTCACCATAGACCTTGCACGCGTCGGCGGGCTTGTTGAGCTTGACCAGCGCCTGCCCCAGGTAGAGCAGGCTGTCGGGCGCGCGCTCGCCGTCGGGCATCTTCTTGTAGTTGTCGTAGAACGCCATGGACGCGAGGCTGGGCTTGTTGTCGTCGAGATAGGCGCGGCCGAGCAGGTTCTGGGCATAGCTCGCACGGCGGCTCTTGGGATGGTCGGCGACCACCTTCTTCAACGCGGTCTGCGCCTCGGCATAGCGTTTGGCCTGCCACAGGCGATAGCCGTAGAGATAACCGTCCTCCGCCGGGTCGCCGGTGGAGGGTTTCGCGACCGCGGCCACCGGGGCGGGGCGGCCGACCGCCTCGTCGGTGTCGGGGCTGATCGGGATCTGCTGCTGCGGTCTGGCCGGGCCGGTGTTGCCGATCGCGGGCGGCGCGGGGCGGACGGGGGTGGTGCGGCGGGGGGGTGCCTGTTCCTCCAGCGGCGCGCTCTCGCCGGCGGGCGCGATCAGGGCGGGTGCGGCTTCGAGCGCCTTGAGCCGCCCGTCGACCGTGCGGCGATATGCGTCGAACTGGTCCTGCAACTGGCGGTTGCGATAGCCGGCCTGCTCGACCTGGCCGGTAAGCTGGGCGAGCTGGCTTTCGACCGCGGTCACCCGCGCCGACAGGTCGGCGACCGCGCTGCCCGCAGGCGAGCCGGGCAGCTCGGCGGGGGTCTGGGGCGCGGTGATCTCGGGTTGAAGATATTGTCCGCCATTGGGTCCGCCGCCGGGGAACACCTTGCGCTGCACCGCGCGCATCTCGGATTCGAGCTTGCCGACGCGGCCGTCGAGGTTGGATTGCGCTGCCGCCGGCGTGGCGGTGGCGACGGTGAGCAAGATCATCCACTTACGCATACGAACCCCATCCCCGGTGGTTGATGTGCGACGTGTAGCGCGAACGGGCGGCGTCGTGCCAGCGCCTCCGACACGGCCGATCCGGAAAGCCGCTCCGTTCGTGCTCAGCCTGTCGCACCGTTCTTTGCCGCGAAGCACAAGGACCGCCCCCATCGACCGCGTGCCGGCGGCCGTCGCTCCCGACAGGCTTCGCCAATCTCAGGGCGAACGGGAGAGATCAGTCCGCTGCCCTCGGCGGACTGGCCGCCGAATCGAGGTTGGCGCGCTGCGTCTCCGTCAGCACCCGGCGTGGACGCGGGCGGGAACGGGCGGTGCGGGTCGGTGCGGTTGCGACGGTCGACGTCGCCGACGGGGCCCCCTGCCCCCGCGCGATCAGCGAGGCGGCGTCGATGGCAACGTCCTTGATCGCCCGCCGGCCATCGCCCAGCGGCGGGATCGCCGATCCGTTGACGGTGATCGCGAGCTGGTCCGGGCGGCCGACGTTGATCTGCGGCCGGTCGGCCCCCGCCGGCACCTCGAACCGCGCGCCGGGCGCGAGCGTGCCGAGGTAGAGCGTCTTGTCGGCGGCATCATAGACCCGCATCCACACCTCGCCCTGGGCGGTCAGCACCACCTGCCCGCCGGCGGCGGGCGTCGGGCTGGACGCGGCGACCGGGGTGGCGGGGGGTACCGCCGCCACCGTGGTGCTTGCGCCCCCGTTCGCACCGGAGTCGCCGCGGCGCAGCAGGTCGGTCCCGAACCAGAGCCCCGCGAGCACCGCCACCGCGAGCGCCAGCCCCGCCGCCGCCACCGCCAGCCCGCGCGAGGGGACGCGGGCGGGATCGGGCGCCTCATAGGGCTGGTATTCGGGCTGCCGCCGGCCGCCGCGGTCGACCTCGCGGCGCACCTGTGCGGCGATCGCGACCTCGTCCGCGCCGACCGCCCGGGCATAGGCGCGGGCGAAGCCGGTGGCATAGGTGTGCGAGGGCAGGCTCTGGTAATCGCCCGCCTCAATCGCCTCCAGGTGGCGCTGGGGCACGCGGGTCTGATCGGCGATCTGGGCGAGCGACAGGCCGCGAGCCTCCCGCGCGAGGCGCAGCACGTCACCCGCGGACTCGGGACCCGCACGCTCGGGTGCCGCTGCTGGCTGGGCAGCCTCGTCCATATCCCCCGTCTCCACAAGCGGCCGGCGGACCGCTTCACCTGCGTCAATCAGAGCCGGCACGGCGTGTCAACGCGGGCGGCGGCGACTCGCCGCGCCGCTACGGCAGTCAGCCGAGTTCGACCCCCTGTTCGCCGGCCCACGCCGCCAGCTGCCCGCGCAGGTCGCGCGGGGGGCTGGCGAGGAGTCGTGCGATCTCCGCCGCCGCCGCCGCACGGTCGAGCGATCGCACCATCGCCTTGATCGGCCCCACCGCGGCCGGGGTGATCGACAGCCGGTCAATGCCCAGCGCGATCAGCGCCATCGCCTCCAGCGGCCGCCCGCCCATCTCGCCGCATACCGCGACCGGCACGCCGGCTGCGCGCGCAGGCTCGACCACGCGGCTGAGGAAGCGGAGGATCGAGGGGCTGAGCCAGTCGTAGCGCTCGGCGAGCTTGGGATTGGCGCGATCGGCGGCGAACAGGAACTGGGTCAGGTCGTTGGTGCCGATCGACAGGAAGTCGAGCCGCGGCAACAGCACGTCGAGCTGTTCGGCGAGCGCGGGTACCTCCAGCATCGCGCCGTAGCGGACCTCGGCGGGCAGCATCCGGCGGCGGCCCGCCAGCCACGCCCGCTGCGCCTCGAACAGGTCGCGCGCCTCGTCGAACTCCCACGGCTCGCTGACCATCGGGAACATGACGTTGAGCGTCCGCCCCGCCGCCGCCTCGAGCAAGGCCCGCGCCTGCGCCTTCATCAGCCCGTCGCGTTCGAGCGCGAGCCGGAGCGCGCGCCAGCCCATCGCGGGGTTCTCCTCGCCATCGGGCTCGTGGTTGAGGTAGGGGAGCGCCTTGTCGCCGCCGATGTCAACCGTGCGGAACACGACGGGGCGGTCGCCCGCCGCCTCCAGCACGTCGCGATACAGGCGCTGCTGGCGCTCGCGCTGGGGCAGCGTCGCGGAGACGAGGAACTGGAACTCGGTGCGGAACAGCCCGATGCCGTCCGCACCCGTGACGTCGAGCGCGCCGACATCGTCGCGCAAGCCCGCGTTGACCATGACCGTAACGCGATGCCCATCCTTTGTGCACGGCAGCGCGTCGCGGAGCGCGGCATAGGCGGCGCGGCGCTTCTGGCGCAGCTGCAACCGCGCCTCGAACGCTTCCTCCATCGCCGCCGAAGGACGCACGAAGACGCTTCCCTCGACCACGTCGAGCAGCAGCACGTCGCCGTCCGCGATCAGCCTTTTCACATCCCGAACCCGGCCCAGCACCGGCACCCCCATCGCGCGCGCGACGATGGTGACGTGCGCGGTCAGCGACCCCTCCTCGAGCACCACGCCCTTCAGCCGGCGGCGGTCATATTCGAGCAGCTCGGCGGGCCCCAGGTTGCGCGCGATCAGGATCGTGTCCTGCCTGAGGCCGAGCTGCGCGGCGGTGCCCATCTGGCCCGAGACGATGCGGAGCAGCCGGTTGGACAGGTCCTCGAGGTCGTGCATCCGGTCGGCGAGGAGCGGGTCGTCGATCTGGCGCATCCGCTGGCGGGTGCGCTGCTGCACCCGCTCGATCGCGGCCTCGGCGGTCAGCCCCGAATCGATCGCCTCGTTGATCCGTCGCGCCCAGCCCTCGTCGTACGCGAACATCTTGTAGGTGGCGATCACCTCCTCGTGCTCGCCGCCGACCCCGAACTCCGCCTCGCGCGCGATGCGGTCGATCTGTTGGCGCATCTTGTCGAATGCGGCATAGACGCGGTGGCGCTCGGCCTCCGTGTCCTCGGCGACGGTGTGCTCGACGACGATGCGCGGCTGGTGGAACACCGCCTGGCCGACCGCCATGCCCTCGACGAGTTTCTGGCCGGGGAGGCGCGCGGAGGCGGTCGGCTGGACCTTGTCGGCACCGGGCGCGGCCGAATCGATCAGCCCGGCATTGGCGATCAGCTCCGACAGCACCATCGCGACGGTCTGCAGCGCCTCGATCTCGACATCGGCATAGCGGCGCGGGTCCATGTGCTGGACCGCGAGCACGCCCACCGCGCGCTCGCGCCGGATGATCGGCACCCCGGCGAAGCTGTGGAAGCGCTCTTCCCCCGTTTCGGGCTTGTAGGCGAAATCGGGGTGCGACGCCGCCTCGTCGAGGTTGAGCACCTCCACCCGGTCGGCGATGGTGCCGACCAGCCCCTCGCCCAGCGCCAGCTTGGTGACGTGCACCGCCTCCTGCGCCAGCCCGCGGGTGGCGAACAGCTCCAGGCACCCCTCGCGCAGCAGGTAGATCGAGCACACCTCGCTGCCAATCGCCTCGCCGATGATCTGGACGACCTGGTTGAGCTTGGCCTGCGCCGGGGTGCGCGCGGCCATCACGTCGTGGAGGCGGACCAGGATCTCGCGGGCGGAAGCGGCGGCCGTTGTGGGCATGGCCAGGACGAGTAGCAGGTCGGATGGGCGCGGGCCATGCCCTGCGCGCACCGCATCGCCATCGTCGCGGCACGGCAACCTAAGCTATTGCGGATCGTTCAGGCGGGGACAGGGAGGTCCGGCGATGGACGATGATCGCGCGCTCGCCGACATGGCGGATCGCTGGCTGCGGGTTCGTCGCTGCCGCGAGCGGTTCTTTCCGCACGAGATGTTCGACGAGTTCGCCTGGGACATGCTGATGGTCTTGTTCGTCGCGGATGCGAAAGGGAGGGCGATCGGGATCGACGATCTGATCGCGCAGACAACCGGCCGGACGCCATCGGGAATGCGCTGGATCGCGTACCTGGAACAGCGGGGCGAGATCGCCCGGACCGAGGTGCCGGACGGCACCACCGTGTCGCTGACGCCGGCCTCGCGCGAGCGGATGCGGGACTTCCTGCGGACGGCGATCGCGGACGTCGGGCCCGCCAATCTGGCCGGGTAGCCGCAACGGCTCTCAGGCGTCGAACAACCCGTCCTGCGACCCGGCGGGCGGGTTGAGCCCCAGGTGCTTCCAGCCGCCCGCGTTGAGCATCCGCCCGCGCGCGGTGCGGGCGACGAGGCCCAGCTGGATCAGGAACGGCTCGATCACCTCCTCGATCGTGTCGCGCGGTTCGGACAGGCCCGCCGCGAGCGTTTCCACCCCCACGGGCCCGCCGCGATACACATCGGCGATCATCGTCAGGTAGCGCCGGTCCATCGCGTCGAGCCCGAGCGCGTCGACCTCCAGCCGGTTGAGCGCACGGTCGGCGGCACGCGCGTCGACCACCTCCACCCCCGCGACATCGGCGAAGTCGCGCACCCGGCGCAGCAGCCGCCCTGCGATCCGGGGCGTGCCGCGCGACCGGCGCGCGACCTCGGTCGCGCCATCGGGAGCGATCGCCAGCCCGAGCAGCCCGGCGGCACGGGTGACGACCCGGGTCAGCTCGTCGACGGTGTAGAATTGCAGCCGCACCGGGATGCCGAACCGGTCGCGCAACGGGGTGGTCAGCAGGCCCTGGCGGGTAGTCGCGCCGACCAGGGTGAAGCGCGGCAGGTCGATCCGCACCGACCGCGCCGAGGGGCCCTCGCCGATCATCAGGTCGAGCGCGCGGTCCTCCATCGCGGGGTACAGCACCTCCTCGACCGCGGGCTGGAGCCGGTGGATCTCGTCGATGAACAGGACGTCGCCGTCCTCCAGGTTGGTGAGCAGCGCGGCAAGGTCGCCCGACTTGGCGATCACGGGGCCGGAGGTGGCGCGGAACCCCACTCCCATCTCGCGCGCGACAATCTGCGCCAGCGTCGTCTTGCCGAGCCCCGGCGGCCCGAAGAACAGCACGTGATCGAGCGCCTCGCCCCGCCCGCGCGCGGCCTGGACAAACACGCGCAAGTTCTCGCGCGCCGCCTGCTGCCCGACGAATTCGTCCAGGCTCTTGGGACGCAGCGCGGCATCGGCGTCCTCGGGCCGGCGCGATGCGGAGAGGAGGCGGTCGTCGGTCATCACAGCACCGCCAGGAGGTCGTCGACCGTGACTTCGGCCTGTTCGAGGATGCCCGACAGCGTACCGAGCTTCAGGTCGCGCCCCTGCGGAACGACGCAGGTCGCCGACCCGCGCTGAAGGACCACGTGGCTGCCGCGCTGCCTCACCTGGGCAAAGCCTAACCGTTCCAGCGCGCGGATCGCCTCGCGGCTGTTAAGCCGCGGCAGGCGTGGCATGATCGCGCACGGTTATGGTGCTGAGCAGCACGTTGCCGGTCACGCGCAGCGGCGCGACCTCCAGGTACAGCTCGACCGCCTCCTTGAGGTTGGCGAGCGCTTCCTCGATCGTGTCGCCTTCGGTGGTGGTCATCGTCTCGGGATTGCGGGCGATATAACCACCCTCTTCGGCGGGGGTCAGGATGGCGGACAGCTGCATGATCGGTTCCTCCCCGCCCCTCTACTTCGCCGCCTTGCGCAGCGCCAGCCGGACCAGCGCATCGAGGGTCCCGGCGGGGCCGAGATCGCCTTCCGCCGCCGCCACCGCCGCCGCCGCCTCGGGCGGGCGGAAGCCGAGGTTGAGCAGGGCGGAGACGGCGTCGGCGCTCGCGCCCGCGGGGACGACCTGCGCCGCGGCGGCGGGTCCGAGCGCGACCCCGCCGACCCGGTCCTTGAGCTCGATGACGATGCGCTGGGCGAGCTTGGGGCCGACCCCGTTGGCGCGCGCCACCGTTGCCTTGTCGCCGCTCATCACCGCGCGGCTGAGCTCCGCGGGCTCGAGCGCGGAGAGGATCTGCAACGCGACGCGCGCGCCAACGCCCTGCACCCCGGTCAGCAGCCGGAACCAGTCGCGCTCGGCCCGGTTCGCGAAGCCGACCAGGCGGATCGAGTCCTCGGACACCAGCATCTCGGTGTGAAGCGTCGCCGCCTCGCCCACCGGCCCCAGCGCCGCCAGCGTCCGCGCCGACGCCCCGACGAGGTAGCCGACCCCGCTGACGTCGATCACCGCATGGTCGACGCCGGTTTCATCGAGGCGGCCCTTGAGATGCGCGATCATGCTCTACGCCCCTGCCATGACGCGCGCCCGCCGCGCCATGCCTTCCGCGCTGGCCATATGATGCGCGTGGGTGATCGCCACCGCCAGCGCGTCGGCGGCGTCGGGCCCCGCGAGCTTCGCGCCGGGCAGCAGCACCGCCATCATCGCCTGGATCTGCCGCTTCTCCGCGCCGCCGGTGCCGACCACCGCCTTCTTGACCGTCGAGGGGTGATATTCCCCCACCACCAGTCCCGCGGTGGCCGCCGCGAGCAGCACCACCCCGCGCGCCTGCCCCAGCTTGAGGGTCGATTGCGCGTTGGTGTTGCCCAGCACCTCCTCCGCCGCGGCGGTGGCGGGGCGCTCGGTACGGATCACCTGCCCCAATGCCTCGTACAGGTTGGACAGGCGGCGGGGCAGCGGCATCGACGGGTCGGTCCGGATCTGGCCGTTGGCGACATGGCGGAGGCGATTGCCGTCCGCAGCGATGACGCCCCAACCGGTGGTGCCGAGCCCGGGGTCGAGGCCCAGGATGATCACAGGCGCAGGCCAAGGCGCGGCCCGATCACCACCATGCCGCCATAGAGCGCCACCGTCAGCACGCACCCCGCCAGCAGCGCCGCCCAGAAGTTCACGCCCGCCCGCAACAGCGCGGGCATCAGCAGGAACATCGGCAGGGACGGCAGGACATACCAGAAGGTTGCACCGGCATGTTGCGCCATGTTCTCGGCATCGGGTCGGTTGACCCACAGCAGGATCATGCCGAGCAGCGAGACCAGCGGCAACGAGGCGACGAGCGCCGCCAGCGCCGGCTGACGCTTGCCGACTTCGGCGATCGTCACGATCAGCGACCCCGCCAGCAGCGCCTTGGCAACGAGGGCAAGCATCTCAGCCCAGCTTCTCCATCACCTCGTCCGACACCTCGTAATTGCCCCACACGGTCTGGACGTCGTCGTCGTCATCAAGCGTGTCGATCAGCTTGAACAGCGTCGCCGCCTCCCCCTCGTTGACCGCGACCATCGTCTGCGGCTTCCAGGCGAGCTTGGCACCCTCCGCCTCGCCCAGCACCGGCTCCAGCGCCTTGGCGACCTCGTGCAGCGCGCCCTGTTCGGTCCAGATCTCGTGGCCGTCGTCGGTCGAGGTCACGTCCTCCGCCCCCGCCTCCAGCGCGGCCTCGAACACCTTTTCCGCGTCGCCCGCGCGTGCCGGATAGGTGATGAGCCCGACCCGATCGAACCCGTGGCTGACAGATCCGCTCGCGCCCAGGTTGCCGCCGTTCTTGCTCACCGCGGTACGCACGTTGGTGGCGGTGCGGTTGCGGTTGTCGGTCAGCGCCTCGATGATGAGGCTCACTCCGCCTGGCCCGAACCCCTCGTAGCGGATTTCCTCGTAGTTCTCCGCGTCGCCCCGTGACGCCTTGTCGATCGACCGCTGGATGTTGTCCTTGGGCACCGACTGCGCCTTCGCGGCGGCAATCGCGGCGCGCAGGCGCGGGTTCATGTCGGGATCGGGCAGCCCCATCTTGGCCGCGACCGTGATCTCGCGGGACAGTTTGGAGAACATGGAGGAGCGCTTCTTGTCCTGCGCGCCCTTGCGATGCATGATGTTCTTGAACTTGGAATGACCTGCCACGGTGTCTGCCTGCGATTTGCTGTGATGCCGGGACGTGTAGTCCAGCGGACCCGCAAGGGGCAACCGGTGCGTCCCGGCATCCGGACGATCGCCACGGCGATGCTGCTGCCTGCGCTCGCCGCCGCGGTCGCCGCCGATCCGCTGTTCCCCACTTTCGATACCCGCACCGCCTCCGGCTTCGGCGATCCCGTGCCGGCCTTGCGCGAATACCTGTCCCGCGAGCCCTCACGGCCGCCAGGCGTGCAGCATATCTGCATCGTCGGCTACATCGGGGCAGACGGGGATCGCTCCGCACAGGTCCACTGGCGCGAGGGGCACCGGCTGATCCTGTGGGACGGATCGGATCCCGAGCATTCGGCCAGCGTGCTCGGCTGGGGCCGGCGCGATCTCGACCTGACCGCCGACGTGGTCGCGACCGATGCCGAACAGGGCAGCAGCACCTATCTGGTCACGCGGGCGTGGGTCGCGCGCGTGCTAGCCGACTGCGCCGCCCATGGCGTGCGCTATGCCGTGGCGATGGGCCCACGCAGGCCGCAGCACTGACTGCGCTTGCCCCGCGAGGCTTTGATCGGGCAAGGCGCACCCAACCATGACCGTACGCGTTGACCTCGGCACCGACGATCGGGGTGCCGCCATCTCCATGGACCTGGAGGAGCTGCTCGCCACCCGCCTGCTCGTCCAGGGCAATTCGGGTTCGGGCAAGTCGCACCTGCTGCGCCGGCTGCTCGAACGCTCGGCGGGGCACGTCCAGCAGGTGGTGATCGATCCCGAGGGCGACTTCGTGACCCTCGCGGGCCCGTACGGCCATGTGGTGGTCGAGGCGGCGGACTATGCCGTCACGGAGATCGCCCGCATCGCCACGCGCCTGCGCGAACACCGCGCGTCGGTGGTGCTCAGCCTCGAAGGGCTGGAGGCGGAGGGCCAGATGCGCTGCGCCGCCGCGTTCCTGACCGCGATGTTCGATGCCCCGCGCGAACACTGGTATCCCGCGCTGGTCGTCGTCGACGAGGCGCAGCTGTTCGCGCCCACCACCGGAGGCGAGGTGGCGGAGGAGGTGCGGCGCGCGTCGCTGTCGGCGATGACCAACCTGATGTGCCGCGGCCGCAAGCGGGGCCTGGCCGGGGTGATCGCGACCCAGCGGCTGGCGAAGCTCGCCAAGAACGTCGCCGCCGAAGCGTCCAACTTCCTGATGGGACGCACTTTTCTTGACATCGACATGGCGCGCGCCGCCGACCTGCTCGGCATGGAGCGGCGGCAGGCGGACTCGATCCGCGACCTGCCGCGGGGCCAGTTCCTGGCGCTAGGGCCGGCGGTGTCGCGGCGGCCGATCGGCGTCCGGATCGGCGCGGTCGAGACCTCGGCGCGATCGTCGAGCCCCAAGCTGACCCCGCTGCCCGAGGCCAAGCCTCTCGACCTCGCCGAACTGCTCCACCAGCCGGTGGTCGAGATGCCCGAGCTGCCGATGGCGTTCGACCCCCGCCCCCGCCGCGTCCCCGCCGAAGAGATCATCGCGGAGGCCGCGCGCCCCGCCCCCGCCCTGCCCGACCTGCCGGAGAAGGACGAAGCCGAGGTCGAGGCGATCTATGCCGACGTGCTGCGCGCGATCGTCGAGGATGCCGAATCAACGTTTCGCCCAGCCGCGGTGCTGTTCCAGGACTTCCAGGTCCGCTGCCGGATGGCGGGCCTCGCGCGCCCGCCGCTCGACCTGCCCGGCTTCGCCCGCCGGCTGTCGTGCGCGCGCGCGGGGCTGTTCGATGCCACCGATCCCGACTGGCAGGAGGCGCTGGCGCTGGCCGGCACGCTGCCCGACGACATGCTGGGGGCGTTCCTGCTGGTCGCGCGCGCCGCGCGCGCCGGCGACCCCTGCCCGCCGGACGAGGCGATCGCGCGCACCTATGGCACCAGCTCGCTGGGGCGGGTACGGCGGCTGATTGGCTATATCGAGAGCCGCGACCTGATCGTGTGCCGCACCGACCTGTCGGGCCGCCGCTCGATCACCATCCCGCGACTGGGGTGGACGACGGCGCCGGCGGAGGCGGCATGATCCTGCCGGTCCGGCACGCCGCGTGAACGCCTGATTAGGCTTTGGACGCGTATCCCAGGGACCGAAAGGTCCCACCATGCCGCACGTGAAACTGGATGCCATCGACGCCGCGCTGACGAGCTTCGAAGCCGCGCTCACTCCCGACGCCCCGGCCGACATGGCGGCGTTCGTGCAGGGCCGGGTCAGGCTGGCCAAGGCGGTGAACCTGTTCCTGGCCGAGGAACGCGACCGGCTGAACGAGGTGGAGCGCCTGGGCTTCTCGGCCCCCGACCAGGCCACGCAGCAGCGCATCTACAAGACGCTGCTCGATCTCCGGATGCGGTATTCGGACCATATCGCGCGGTGGGACAACCGCACCATCGCGGCCGACTGGCATCGCTACCACGCCGACAGCGCCGATCTGGTCGCGGGGCTGCGCGCCATCCTGGCGGCGCGTCAGCCCGCGCGGCGGCTGGCCGCGGCGTGATCGCGGCCGGCCCCGCTCAGATCATCCCCAGCGCCTGGAGGTACACCTCGAGGATCGATTCCTCCTCCTGGTACTCCTCCTTCTTCTTCTTGCGGATCTGGAGGATGCGGCGGATCGCCTTGGGGTCGTAGCCGCGGCTCTTGGCTTCGGCCATCACGTCCTTGATGTCGTCGGATATGCCCTTCTTCTCCTCCTCGAGCCGCTCGGCGCGCTCGATCAGGAGCCGCAGCTCGTCCGCCGCGACGTGCCCGCCGCCCATGCCTTCGTTACGCTCTTCCGCCATACCCCGGCGCGCCCCCTGCTTTGGATGAATGAATCGCGCGAGACCTGCCCGCTGCGGGGTGCGGCCCTAATCGGTTAACGCGGGTTGCTCAACCCGGCCACGACGGGCGCGTTCTTCGCCACGCTGTCCTTCATCCGCCGGAGCTGCTCGGGCGTCGCCTCGCCTTGGTGCGCGGCCTTCCAGCGGTCGTACGGCATCCCGTACACCGCCTCGCGCGCGGCCTCCCTGCCCAGCGCACCCGCCTCGCCCACCCAGTCGGACAGGCAGTTGCGACAGAACCCCGCCAGCCCCATCAGGTCGATGTTCTCCGCATCCGAACGGTGGCGCAGGTGGCGCACCAGCCGGCGGAACGCGGCGGCGGCGACGGCGTCGTCGAGGGTATCGAGAGGGTCCATGAAAGCGCTCCAACCTTGATCGGCCCGCGTTAACAGCTAAGGCGCAGGCGAGGCACACCCCGACAAGAGTTTTCCCATGTCCAAGGCCACCAGCCCCCGATCGCGCAAGGTGCGCGTGCTCGCGACGCTCGGCCCCGCGTCGAACACCCCCGAGATGATCGCGACCCTGTTCCAGGCGGGCGCGGACGCATTCCGGGTCAACATGAGCCATGGCGACCAGCCATCCAAGGTCGCGGTGATCGAGGCGATCCGCGCGCTGGAGGCCCGCTTCAACCGCCCGACCACCATCCTCGCCGACCTTCAGGGGCCCAAGCTGCGCGTCGGACGGTTCGAGGGCGGGCGGGTGGAGCTGGTCACCGGCTCGACCTTCACCCTCGACCGGTCGGCGGTGCCGGGCGATGCCACCCGCGTCGAGCTGCCCCATCGCGAGATCTTCGAGGCGATCGAGCCGGGGGCGCGGCTGTTGCTCGACGACGGCAAGCTGGTGCTGCGCGTCGCGACCCACACCCCCGACACGATCACCACCATTGTCGAGGTCGGCGGCGCGCTGTCGAACAACAAGGGGCTGAACGTCCCCGACGTGGTGCTGCCGATGGCGGCGCTGACCGACAAGGACCGCTCCGATCTCGCCTTCGCGGTCGAACAGGGGGTGGACTGGATCGCGCTGTCGTTCGTCCAACGGCCCGAGGACCTGATGGAAGCGCGCAAGCTGATCGGCGGGCGCGCCGCGCTGCTCGCCAAGATCGAGAAGCCCGCCGCGATCGACCGGCTGGAGGAGATCGTCGAATGCTGCGACGGCGTCATGGTCGCGCGCGGCGACCTGGGCGTCGAGCTGCCGCCGCAGACGGTGCCTCCGTTGCAGAAGCGGATCGTCGAGGTGTCGCGCCGGCTGGGCCGGCCGGTGGTGGTCGCGACCCAGATGCTCGAATCGATGATCCTCAGCCCCTCGCCCACCCGCGCCGAGGTGTCGGACGTCGCCACTGCGATCTATGACGGCGCGGACGCGATCATGCTGTCGGCGGAATCCGCGGCGGGCGCGTGGCCGGTCGAGTCGGTCAGCATGATGAACGCGATTGGCGTGTCGGTGGAGGGCGATCCCGGCCATGGCGACCGCATCCACTTCACCGTCACCAAGCCCGACCCGACCATCTCCGACGCGCTGTCGGAGGCGGCCAAGAACATCGCGCGCACCGTGTCGGCATCGGCGATCATCTGCTTCACCACCAGCGGCTCGACGGCTCGCCGGATCGCGCGCGAGCGGCCGTCGGTGCCGCTGCTCGTCCTGACCCCCCAGCTGGAGACCGCGCGGCGGCTGGGGCTGCTCTGGGGCACCCACGCGGTCCACACCCGCGACGTCGCCTCGTTCGAGGAGATGGTCGCCAAGGCCCGCCGCATGGCGCTGCGCCACGGCATGGCCAAGGCGGGGGACCGGGTGGTCGTAATGGCGGGCGTCCCGTTCAAGACGCCGGGATCGACCAACGTCCTCCACGTCGTGCGGATCACGGGGGACGAATTGAAGGATTACGGGCGGTAGGCGAGCGGGTGGTCGATCATGCGATCGTCGCGGGTCAGCAGCCTGGCCCCGAGCCGCTGGGCATGAGCTAGCAGCATTTCATCGAACGGGTCGCCATGCGGCGGCTCCACCTGAAGCGGGATCGTGGCATCCTCGATCGTGAACGGATCGATCGGGATGTCGGCTTCGGCGCAAAATCTGATCGCGCCCACCGGGTCGAGCATCAACTCCTGCCGGCCACGCCGCCGTTCCGCGCGCACCTTGGCGCGCAACTCCCAGATCGAGATCGCCGATGCGATCAGCGCGTGGTCCGGATCCCCGACCGCCTCGCGCTCCCAATGCGCCAATCGAGCGCGATCGGTCGCCATCCAGACAAGAACGTGCGTGTCGAGCAGGATCCTCATCGGTATTCGGGACCGAACAGCTCTTCGGTCCACTCGGGACTGTTGAACTCCTTCAGCCACTCTTCACTGCTAAGCCCATGTGTCGGCGTAGGGATGCCGAGCCGCTCCTGGATACGATCCAGTTCATCCCAGTCGATCGGCTTGCGCTTGGATACGGCAGGCGGGCCGAGTTCGGCCACCGGCTTGCCGTTCTTGGTGATCGTCACCCGCTCGCCGCGCTCCGCCGCGGCCAGCGCGGTGGCGAACTGGGCCCGGGCTTCCCGAACGGACATTTCCATAGCGTATCTCCTGTGTACCCCATGTACACGAGTAGCGTCAGTCCAGCAATCCCAGCCGCGCCAGCTCCATCCGCACGCCCGCCTCGCCGGTGAAGTGGATCGCGTGCATTCCCACCGCGCGGGCGCCTTCGACGTTGGCGAGGTTATCGTCGATGAACACCGTGTCGCCCGCCTCCAGCCCCCAGCGGGCGAGCGCGAGGCGGTAGATCGCGGCGTCCGGCTTCACCAGCTTCTCGTCGCCGGAGACCACCACGTCGCGGAACCGGTCGAACAGCGCCGCCTCCCGCGCGCGGAACGGCGGCCAGAACTCGTGGGAGAAGTTGGTGATCGCGTAGAGCGGCACGCCCGCCGCATCGAGCGCCTCGACCAGCGCGTGCATCCCCGGCATCGGGTCGCCGATCGATTCGAGGAAGCGCGGGCTCCACGCCCGGATCAGCGCCTCGTGCTGCGGGTGGCGCGCGATCAGCTCGGCGGAGGTGTCGGCGAAGTCGCGTCCGGCATCGTGCTGGAAATGCCAGTCATGCGTCAGCACGTCGCGCAGGAACGCGTCGAGCGCCTCACCCTCGGGAATGAGGCGCGCATACAGGAACCGTGGGTCCCAGTCGTACAGCACCCGCCCGACGTCGAAGACGACGGCGGTCGGCCGGGCGCTCACGCGGATGGATTAACCCTGGCGCGCCTTGAAGCGGCGGTTGGTCTTGTTGATGACATAGGTGCGGCCGCGACGGCGGATCACGCGGTTGTCGCGGTGGCGGTCCTTGAGCGACTTCAGCGAGTTGCGGATCTTCATGGTGGCTTCTTCAAACAGGAGGATCGGAAAAGACGCGCCGCCCTAGTGGCGGGCCTGTCCCAAGTCAAGGCGATCGCCGCCCTCGGGGACCCGGCCCGGGTTCCGTGCGTTTCCCATCCGCAACGACCAGGAATACCCCCATGACGTCCCGCCTGCCGCTCCTGCTATCCCTCGCCGCCCTGCCGCTCGGCGCCTGCGCGACCAGCCTGTCGCTGCCCCCGACCGAGGCGGTGCGCTATCACCTGGGGGCGAACCAGATCCAGCGCGGAACGGTGGCGGTGGAGCCGCTCGCCGCCCCCGGCACCCCCACTTCCATCGAGTTCCGCACCTATGCCGCCGCGGTCGAGGCGCAGCTGCTCAGGAACGGCTACAGCCTCGCCGCGCCCGGCACCCAGCCGCAGCTGGTCGCCACCGTCGGCTTCACCCGCGCCGCGCAGGCGGGGCCGCCGCGCCAGTCGCCCTTCTCGATCGGGATCGGCGGGGGCGGCTTCTCCGGCGGGCGGCGCGGGGGTGGCGTGGGCCTGGGCGGCGGAGTCGGCTTCCCGATCGGGGGCAGCCGCTCGACCGAGGTGATCGTCAGCGAGCTGGCGGTAACGATCAAGCGTCGCGCCGACCAGTCGCCGGTCTGGGAAGGACGCGCGCACGCCTATGCCGATGGCTCCAAGCCCGACGCCGCGACGGGGGCCCAGGCCGACCGGCTCGCCAACGCGCTGTTCCTCAACTTCCCGGGCGAGTCGGGGCGCACGGTCGAGGTGAAGTGACCCTCTCGATCAACGCCGCTTTCGATGGCGGCAACATCCGCGTGCGGGCGGTGGACGGCGACACGATCGACCTCGAGATCGTCGCCGACCACCAGTCGGACTTCTTCCAGTGGTTCCACTTCCGCGTCGCCGGTGCGCGCGGGCGGACGCTGACCTTCCGCATCGTCAACGCGAGCGGTGCGGCGTACGCGTTCGGCTGGCCCGGCTATCGCGCCCGGATGAGTGAGGATCGCGAGGCATGGCGGCAGGTCGACACCAGCTATGCCGATGGCGTTTTGAGCTTCACCGCGGCGATCACGGGCGACCTCGCCTGGTTCGCCTATTTCGCGCCGTACACGACCGAACGGCACAACGCGCTGGTCGCCCGGATCGCGCGCGAGCCCGCCGCGACCCACCTCGAACTGGGCCAAAGCCTCGACGGGCAGGCGATCGACGCCTTCCGCTTCGGCGAGGGCGCGAAGCAGGTGTGGCTCTACGCGCGCCAGCATCCCGGCGAATCGATGACCGAATGGTGGATGGAGGGTGCGCTCGAATGGCTGGCGAGCGACGCCGCCGCGCCGCTGCTCGCCCACGCCACCGTCCATGTCGTGCCCAACATGAACCCGGACGGCACCCGCCGCGGCCACCTGCGAACCAACGCGGCGGGGGTGAACCTCAACCGCGAATGGCATGCGCCCTCAGCGGAGCGGAGCCCGGAGGTGCTGTGCGTCCGCGACGCGATGGACCGGACCGGGGTGGACGTCGCGATCGACGTTCATGGCGACGAGGCGATCCCGGCCAATTTCCTCGCCGGCTATGAAGGCATTCCGAGCTGGACCGAGGCGCATGGCGAGAAGTTCTACGCCTATGGCCGCGCGCTGGCGGCGCACACCCCCGATTTCCAGACCGAGCGCGGCTATCCCAGGGCGGCGGCGGGCAACGCCAACCTCGCCATGTCGACCAACCAGCTCGCCGAACGCTTCGGCGCGGTGGCGATGACGCTGGAGATGCCGTTCAAGGACCACGACCCCAACCCCGATCCCGAGTTCGGCTGGTCGCCCGACCGATCGAAGCGGCTGGCGGTCGCCATGCTGGAGGTGATGTCCGAACAGATCGGCGGCTGGTGATCGCGATCCGCCGCGACGACCCGCGTGTCGCCGGGGTGGTGCTTCGTCGACGGACCGGTGTTCGGCGGCTACCCACCCTCGCGCCAAACCGCTTCATGACGCTGGCGCTCGACAGCGATCGCTGAGCGGTGCAGGCTGCGGCGCGAAGAGGACAGACGCATGGACAACAAGTTCATCCCGATCGGTATCGCGGTGGGGATCGCGATCGGCGTGGCGACGCACCAGCTGGCGCTGGGGGTCGCGCTCGGCGTCGCCTTTGGGCTGGTGATGGCGAAAGTCCGCGGCCGGCGGGCCTGATTGCCCCTCCCTCCCCTGCAAGGGGGAGGTGGCAGCGCAGCTGACCGAGGAATGTCACCGGCGGCGAACGCAGACCACCGCCGCCACCGGCGGTGCCCCTGCACCGCTGCGCGGTCCCGCTCCCTTGCGGGGAGGGGAACATCAGACGAAAAGCTCGGCCAGGAACCCCTGCATCGCCGCCCAGCTGCGCCGGTCGGCCGCCTCGTTGTAGGTCACCCCCGGCCGCGGCTCGCGCCCCTTCATCGCCACGTCGGTAAAGGCGTGGCCGGCGCCGCCATAGACATGGACCTGCCAGTCCGCACCCGCCGCGGTCAGCTCCTGCCCCAACCCGACCAGCGCATCCGGCGGCGCGAGCGGATCGTCCCAGCCATGGCAGACCAGCAGCTTGGCCGCGATCGGGGCCACCGCCGTCCAGTCCGGCCGGTCGTACAGCCCGTGGAAGCTGACGACGCCCAGCACCTCCATCCCCGCGCGCGCCATGTCGATCGCCGCCTTGCCCCCGAAGCAGAAGCCGATCGCGGCGCACCGCCCCGCATCGACGGGGCCGAAATCCTGCAACACGCGCAGGCTCGCGGCCAGCCGGTCGCGCAGCAGGCCGCGGTCGGCGTTGAGCTCGTCCATGTACTCCGACTGCCGCTCCGATGTGCGGGTCTTGCGCCGCCCCTGCCCGAACAGGTCGCACGCGAACCCGACATAGCCGAGCGCGGCCAGCGCCTCCGCCCTGGCGGTATCCGCCTCCTTCTGGCCCAGGATGTTGGGGATCACGAGCACCCCCGGCCGCGGCGTCTCGACCTCCTCGTCCCACGCGATCACGCCCTCGAACGGGCCGCCGGGGCCGTCATACACCATCGTTTGCCGCACGATCGCCATCTTACCTCTCCCATCCGGCTTGCCTTGCCGTCGCGATCCCACGCGCTAGAGACGCGGGCGATCCCAGCCAAGGAGGTTCCATGCCCACCCTCGTCCTGATCCGCCATGGCCAGTCGGCATGGAACCTGGAAAACCGCTTCACCGGCTGGTGGGACGTCGACGTCACCGAACAGGGCGCGGCCGAAGCGCGCGCGGCGGGCGAGCTGATGGCCGCCAAGGGCCTCGACTTCGACCTGACCTTCACCTCGCTCCAGCTGCGCGCGATCAAGACGCTCAACCTCGCGCTCGAAGCGATGGGGCGGCTGTGGCTGCCGACCGAGAAGCACTGGCGCCTCAACGAGCGGCACTATGGCGGCCTCACCGGGCTGGACAAGGCGGAGACCGCGGCGAAGCACGGCGAGGATCAGGTCAAGATCTGGCGCCGCAGCTTCGACGTGCCGCCCCCCGCGGCCGAGCCGGGCGGCGACTTCGACCTCGCCAACGACCGCCGCTATGCTGGCATCGCGATCCCCGCGGCCGAGAGCCTCAAGGACACGATCGAGCGCGTGTTGCCCTATTGGAACGACCGGATCGCGCCCGCGCTGAGGGACGGCAACCGGGTGCTGATCTCCGCCCACGGCAACAGCTTGCGCGCGCTGGTCAAGCATCTGTCGGCCATCCCCGACGCGGAGATCACCGGGCTGGAGATCCCGACCGGCCAGCCGATCGTCTATGAGCTCGACGACCGGCTCGCCGCCACCGACCGCTATTACCTGAGCGAGCGGTGAGCGGAGTGGACACGTCGCCTCCCGTTCCCGAGCCCGTCGCCGATCCGGCCCCAGGACGCCGGCTGGTGGCGATCGGCTGGGCCGCGACGGCCATGTCGGTGGTCATGTACCTGTCCTACCTCGACCAGATCGCCAGGAACCTGCATGGTCAGAAGGGATCGTGGGTGCAGCCGCTGGCGGCAATGATCGCGTGCATCCTGTGGGGCTCGTACGGCCTGTTCCGCCGCCGGATTGACTGGCCGCTGGTCCTCGCCAACGCGCCCGGCATCATGCTGGGCGGGCTGGCGGCGGCGACCGCGCTTCGCTAGGCAGCGCCTTTCCTTTGGCGTCGCGGGAACGGCGGATGGCACCTCTTGTCGGCATCATCATGGGATCGACTTCCGACTGGGAGACGATGCGCCATGCCGCCGCGACGCTCGACGCGCTGGCGGTGCCGCACGAGACCCGCGTGGTGTCCGCCCACCGCACGCCGCAGCGACTGTACGACTATGCTACCGGCGCGGCGGCGCGGGGCGTCAAGGTGATCGTCGCGGGCGCGGGCGGGGCGGCGCACCTGCCGGGCATGACGGCGGCGATGACCGAGCTGCCCGTGCTCGGCGTGCCGGTGGAAAGCCATGCGTTGAAGGGCATGGATAGCCTGCTCTCGATCGTCCAGATGCCCGGCGGGGTGCCGGTGGGGACGCTGGCGATCGGCCGCGCGGGGGCGATCAACGCGGGCCTCCTCGCCGCCGCGATCCTGGCGCTTTCGGACGACGCGCTGGCCGCGCGGCTCCAGGCCTGGCGCGCCGCGCAGACCGAGGCGGTCGCGACCGATCCCGCGGCATGAGCGTACCCGCGGTGATTCCCCCCGGCTCGACGGTCGGAATCCTGGGCGGCGGCCAGTTGGGGCGGATGATCGCGATCGCCGCCGCGCAGCTCGGCTATCGCACCCATATCCTCGCGCCCGAGGCGACCGGGCCCGCGACCGAGGTCGCCGCCGAGTGGACGCAGGGGCGCTTCGACGATCCCGACGCGGTGCGCGCCTTTGCCGCGGCGGTCGATGTCGTCACCTACGAGTTCGAGAACGTCGATCCGCACGCGGTCGCGTACCTTGCCGGCCGGGTGCCGGTGCGCCCGTCGACGCTGTCGCTCGACATCTCGCGCTATCGCCCCAACGAGAAGACCTGGGTCGCCGAGCTGGGCGGGCGCACTGCCGACTGGCGGCCCGTCGACGGGCTCGCCGCACTGGAGGCGGCGCTGGCCGAGGTCGGCACGCCCGCGATCCTCAAGACCACCCTGTTCGGCTATGACGGCAAGGGGCAGGCGCGGATCGACACCCCCGCCGAAGCTGCGGGCGCATGGAGGTCGATCGGCGCGCCGAGCCCGATCGCGGCGGGAGTGCCCGCGATCGTCGAGGCGCGCGTGGACTTCCTTGCCGAGTTCTCGGTCGTCCTCGCGCGTGGGGGGGACGGCGCGACGGCGGTGTGGGACGTCGCGGAGAACGTCCACCGCGACGGCATCCTCCACACCTCCACGGTCCCCGCCCGCGCGGAGATCCTGGCGCAGGCGGACGAGGCGGTGGCGCTCACCCGTGCGCTGGCGGAGCGGCTGGGCCACATCGGCGTGATGACCGCCGAGTTCTTCGCGACCGCCGACGGCCCGGTGTTCAACGAGATGGCCCCGCGCGTCCACAATTCGGGGCACTGGACGATCGAGGGCGCGGAGACCTCGCAGTTCGAGAACCACCTGCGCGCGATCTGCGGCCTGCCGCTCGGGCCCACCGCCCGCACCGGCGCGGGCGTGACGATGGAGAACCTGGTCGGCGCGGAGGCGGACCGCTGGCCCGCGCTTGCCGCCGAAACCGGCGCGCACGTCCACCTTTACGGCAAGCGCGAAGGGCGGCCGGGTCGCAAAATGGGACATGTCACGCGCGTCCGGCGCTGACCGGAGAACCTTTGCCGTTGCGGTAAGTTAAGGACGCGCGACCGGAGCGCCTCCAGAACTGCGCATCACGGCGGCGAGGGGTCGCGATCGGAGAGGCAGCCATGGTCCCGCGCGGACAGCTCGCGTCACTGCTGGCGACCATCGATTCGGCCACGCCCGCCTTTACCCTGTTCGAGGTGGCGGCCGGCATCCGCCTGCTCGGTCCGCCGGTGGAGGGGGTGGCAGCGCTGCTGGTGCTGTCGGGCACGCTGCACCTTCAGGGTGACGACTTGGCCGAGCCGGTGGGCGCGGGGCGGCTGGTGCTGCTCCCCGCCGGGCGGCGCGCAGCGATCGACGCGGTGCCACGCCCGCCCGACATCACCGTCGACGGCAAGCGCAGCTTGGTCCACCGCAACGGCTGGCTGGTCGCGGACGCCACCCGCGGCCGCCCCGCGCAGCTGGTGATCGCCGCCGCGCGGATCGCGGGCAGCGGCGACGTGCTCGGCGCGCCGGTGGTGGCACCGGTCGGCGACACGCCCGCAGGCAGGCCGATCGTCGGATTGATCCGCGCCGAATGCGCCTCGGGCGCGAGCGGACATCCGGCGCTCGCCATGTCGCTGATGAGCGCCTGCGTCGTCCAGGGCCTGCGCCGCGCGATGGAGGCCGCCAGCGAGAGCGAGAGCGATGCGGAGGCGGCGACGCTGGGGCTGGTCGGCCGCGCGGTGGCGGCAGTCCGCGCCCAGCCCGGCGCGCCGCACACGGTGGACACGCTGGCCGACGCGGCGGGCATGAGCCGCTCCACCTTCCTGCGCCACTTCCGGCGGCTGATGCGGACCACTCCGATCGAGTTCGTCCAGCGGGTGCGGCTGGAGGAAGCGCGCGCGATGCTGGGCGGCACCAGCCTGCCGGTAAAGGCGGTCGCCGCGCGCACGGGCTTTCAGAGCCGCAGCCACTTCTCGCGCCTGTTCCGCGCCGCATTCGGCCTCGATCCCAGCAGCTTCCGCCAGCATTCCGAGGCCCAGGCGGACGCGGCCCGCGACTGAACTCCCGCCCGGCCGGTGCCCCGGCGGTTCAATGACGTGCCCCTGTCTATCACCATCATCACCCCCGAACGGGGGCGGTCGATCCCCGAATCGGGATCGAAGCCAGCGTTTCCGGGGATCGTTGCGCATCCGTACTCTGCCGGTGCTTTGTCCCTGATCGGGCCAGGGCTGCGCCCGCCGGGACGGAACAGAAGCACCCCGACGCCGGTTCTTCCCTCACGATCCAGCCGGGTCGTCACATAACAACGACAATGACTTAGGAGGTTATCATGGCCGGTCTGACCAACATCTTCGGCGGCAACGACGACAGCTACAGCAGCAACTCCAACGATCAGGACGCCTCGGGCTCGATCGTCGGCGACGCGACCAGCACGCTGGGCCTTGACGTCGACTCGTCGCAGTCGTCGTACAACCAGGACGAGGACGGCAACGTTTCCGAGAACAGCAACGACAACTCGATCGGCCTCGACACCTCGACCGACGGCCTGCTCGGTGCGGTAGGCGACACGTTCAACTCGTCGGACAGCGAGTCGTCGAACTCGTAATCCGGACCCGGTGAACACGAGGGGCGGGTGGTTCACGACCGCCCGCCCCTCGGCGTTCATGGCCGGTATGTTCCGGAGGGAGTGTCATGGTCCACCCTGCGCTGATGAACCCGAACAACCGGCTGCTCGGCTGGTCCACCAACGACTTCAGCCTTTATGGCGGGTTGCCGGCGGTGACGATCGGGATGCCGCAGGCGAGCCTGCCCGGCGGCAGCTTCGTGACGGTTCCGGACGGCGCCGCGCCCTCTCCCGCCCCGGTCCCCCCGCCCGGGTCCGCTGCGGCGGTTGCGCCGGACGATCAGCCTGTTTCACTCGATGACGGCCTCGATGGCGGTCCCTTGCCGATCGCACCGCCGACGCCAACGCCTGCCGCGCCTCCGATGGCCGCGCCTGCCCCGAGCACCCAAGACTTCGCACCGGCCGTTCCCGACCCGATCGGATCGGGATCGCTCGTGCCGTTCCAGCCCGCAACCCCACTGACCGGATCGGCGGCCGAACCCGCGGCCACGCCCACCGGCGGCCTGACGGGCGCGATCGGCGCGTCCAGCTTCGCCGCCCCGGTGATCGAGGCGCCCGCGGCGGCGCTCGCCCCGGTCGGAGCCACACTTGCCGGGCTGCTCGTCCCCGCGCTCGCGACGCCGGTGCTGGAGAGCGCGGCGGCGGACGTGACCGGCCTCGTCGCCGCCCCGCTCACGTCGCTGTCCGAAGCGCTGCCGGCCGCGACGCTGATCGACGGTCTGGTCGGCGGTACGCTACCCGCCACCACCACCGTCGGCGCGGTCGAAGGCACGACGGCGCTCGCCGACGACACGCTGCCTGCACTCGACGCGACGCTCGGCGAGGTCGGCGCGACGGTGGAGGCCCTGGCCGACACCGCGGCCACACTGCCCGCGGCGGATGTCGTGGCGACCGCGACGGATACGGTTGCGCCGGTCACCGCAGCGCTCGACGATACCATCGCCAACGCCCCCACCACGCTCGATACGCTCGACGACACGTCGGCTCGTGTGGCCGATATCACGAGCGCCACGCTCGATACGCTCGACGACACGCCCGCCGCCCCTGTGGTCGACGTCGCGACCGACGCGGTCGCCGCCCCCCTAACCGCCCCCGTGGACGAGGATTTCGCCGGCACCGATCCGGCCGGCGGCGTCACCACCCTGGTCGGGATGGTCGAAAGCGCCGACATGTTCGACCTCAGCCAGGCCGGCACCGTTCCCGACGCCGACGCGGGCGGCGGATCGATCCTCGACAGCCTCGCGTTGGAGCCAGAGCTGCCCGGTCCTTCGCTGCTCGGCGACGCGGCGGAGGACGCGCACGACACCACTCCCGTCGTGCATCATGACGATCACGGAGGACTGCTGGGCGGCCTATGACCGACACCCGATCCCCCCTCGCGGACGCCAGTCCTTCCGACATGCCCAACCCCTCGGACATGCGGAGCGCGCAGGAGCGCGCGGACGAGGCGGTGGCGCAGGTCATCGCGCTCGACAGCGCCCAGCGCTCGGCCGAGCTCGCCAGGGGCGACGAGTTCGCCTCGGCGCTGCGTCAGTGCAAGCGGCTGATCTGGACCGCGGCGGCGTTCTCGGGACTCGTCAACCTGCTGTTCCTCGCCTCGCCGATCTACCTGACGGAGGTGTACAACCGCGTCATCCCGTCGGGCAGCATCCCGACGCTCGTCTCGCTGTCGATCGGGCTCCTGATCGCGCTGATGACGATGGCGGTGTTCGATGCGGTGCGCGGGCGCATCCTGATCCGCGCCGCCGCCCGGCTCGACCGCATCCTCGCCCACCGCGTGTTCCAGGCGATCATCGAGATCGCGCCCCGCAGCGGCGCCGCCGCGCGCAACGCCAACATGCTTCGCGACCTCGACACCTTTCGCGGCGCGCTGGCGGGCCAGGGGGCGCAGTTCTTCTTCGACGTGCCGTGGATGCCGCTGTTCCTCGTCGTGCTATTCCTCATCAACCCGGTCCTGGGGCTGGTCGCGCTGGCGGGGGCGGTGATCCTGCTGACGATGGCGGTGATGAACAACGCGATGACGCGTGAGAGCGCGGAGGTGGCGCAGGAGGCGGCGACCCGCTCGTACCGCTTCACCGACGCGGTCGCGCGCCACGCCGGCCCGGTGCGCGCGATGGGGATGGAGGATGCGCTCGCCGTTCACTGGCACATCGACCGCGAGACGATGATGCGCCGCCAGGCCGAGGGCTCGGATCGCGGCGCGTCGATGGCGTCGGGGATCAAGTTCCTGCGCCTGGTGCTGCAAAGCGCGATGATCGGGATCGGCGGCTACCTCGTGGTCGAGGGGTCGATGCTCCCCGCGTCGATCTTCGCCGCCAATGTGCTGCTCGGCCGCGCGCTCGCGCCGCTGGAACTCGCGGTCACCGGCTGGCGCGCGATCGGCGGCGCGGTGTCGGCGGGGCGGCGGGTGCAGAAGCAGCTCCACCTAGCACCCCCGCGCGACCTCAAGGTCGAATTGCCCCCGCACGATGTCGCGATCAGCGTGCAGAAGGCGAGCTTCACCCCGCCCGGCGCGCGCCAGCCGTCGCTCCGCTCGATCGACCTGGAAATCCGCGCGGGCGAGGTGATCGGCATCGTCGGGCCTTCCGGGGCGGGCAAGACCTGCCTCGCCAACCTGCTGGTCGCGGTGACCAATCCGACCCAGGGCCGCGTCACCATCGGCGGGGTGGAGGGGCGGCACTGGCTGCCCGAGAACCTGTCGCGGACGGTCGGCTACCTGCCGCAGACGGTGGGGCTGTTCCCCGGCACCATCCGCGACAACATCGCCCGTTTCATCAAGGCGTCGGACGAGGAGGTGGTCACCGCCGCCCGGCGCGCCAATGTCCACGACATGATCCTCGCGCTCCCCGACGGCTACGAGACGCGGGTCGACGAGGGCGGGTCGGGTCTGTCGGGCGGACAGCGCCAGCGGATCGGCCTCGCCCGAGCGATGTTCGGTAGCCCCCGCCTCCTGGTGCTGGACGAGCCCAACGCGCATCTCGACGCCGATGGCGAGGAGGCGCTCGCCACCGCGCTCGCGACGCTCAAGGCGGACGGGTCGACGATCGTGCTGATCGCGCACCGGCTCAACCCGATCGCGCATGTCGACCGGGTGATCGTCCTCAACAAGGGTGAGCTGCAGCTCGACGGCCCCCGCGCCAAGGTGTTCAGCAAGGTGCGGACCGAACTCGTCCGTTCGATCGCCCGCGATCCGATGGCCGCACCCGCCCAGCCGGCGAAGGAGCCCGTATGAAGCTCGAATTCCTCTCGCTCGGCGGCGGCGGCGGTCCCGCCACGTCGCATCCGCGCCGCTCGATCGAGCGGGCGATGCGGCGGCTCGACATCAAGCCGCTCGACGACGCCAGCCGGACGATCCGGATCGGACTGGTCGTGCTGGCGGCGTTCGCGGCGATCTTCGTCGCCTTCGCGACCCTCGCCCCCATCTCCGCCGCGGCGATTGCGCCGGCGGAGGTTTCGGTCAGCGGCGACAAGGTGGTGGTCCAGCCGGTGACCGGCGGCATCGTGACGCAGGTGATGGTGCGCGAGGGGCAACAGGTCCGCGCCGGCCAGCCGCTGGTGCGCCTCAACGGTATCCGCTCGGGCGCGCAGCTTGCCCAGGCGCAGGCGAGCCGCGACGCGTTGCGCGCGCGCGAGGCGCGGCTGCTCGCCGAACGCGACGGGCGCGAGGTGCTGACCTTCCCGCCCGACCTCGCCACCCGCGCAGGCGATCCGACCGTGGCGCAGGCGATGGCGGCCGAGCGGCAGGTGTTCGCCCAGCGCGGCGCGGTGCTGTCCGCCGATCGCGGCACCAGCGCCGAACAGCTCGCCGCTGCCCGCGCCCGCGCCGGCGCCACCCGCCAGCAGCTGGCGCTGATCTCCGACGAACTGGGGGACTACCAGTCGCTCTACCGCAAGGGGTTTGCGCGCAAGACCACGATCCGCTCGCTCCAGCGCACGCAGGCGCAGCTGCGCGCCGACCTTGCCGGCGCGGACGCGGCGGTGGCCCAGGGTGAACTCGGCCGCACCCGCTTCGACGACGCGCGCCGACTCGACCTCGCCAGCCAGCTCGGGCAGGTCCAGCAGCAGCTGGCGCAGGTGACGCCCCAGCTCGACGTCACCCGCTACATGGCCGATCAGGACGTGATCCGCGCGCCCGCCGCGGGCCGCGTTTCGGGGGTGACCTCGATGGGGGCCGGCACCGTGATCGGCGGCGGCAAGACGCTGATGGAGATCGTCCCCACCGGCCGCGCGCTCATCATCGAGGCGCGGGTCAAGCCCGCCGACATCGACGACGTCCGCGTCGGCCAGCCCGCCACCGTGCGCTTCTCGACGGTCAACCCGCACGGCCGCACCACGTTCGACGGGCGGGTCGTGACGCTCAGTCCCGCGAGCATCCAGGCGGGCGGGCAGGCGTACTACAAGGCGCAGGTGGTACTGACCGACCCGAATGCGGTGCGCCGCGAGCAGCTGGCGCTCCAGCCCGGCATCCCCGCCTCCGTCACGATCAAGACCGAGAACCGCACCCTGTTCAACTACCTGTTCGCGCCGTTCACCGACGCGGTCAGCCGTTCCTTCCGAGAGGAGTGATCCGATGCCCGGTTACCTCAGCAATATGTTCGCCGACGACGCGGGCCAGTCCGGCCAGAGCTCGGACAGCCAGGCGCAGCTCGATTACGACACCGACCTCGCCTACGAGGCGAATGTGGGTACGGACATCGGCATGACGTATCAGGACGCCGATGGTGGCACCCACAGCTACTCCACGAGCAACGACGTGAAGCTCGACGTCGACGTGGATGCGACGGTGGGCGCGGTGGTGGGGTACGACCAGTCGTCGATGGATGCCGGCTGAACCACCCCGTCATCCCACTCACCCCGTCATCCCAGCAAAGGCTGGGATCGCGTCGAGAGGAAGCACCTCTGTTGCCCAGCGACCCCGGCCTTCGCTGGGGTGACGGTCAGGCAGATGATCCGACCACCACCTTCTCCCCCGCGATCACCCGCTCGTACAGCGCCAGATACGCGTCCGCCATCCGCTCGACGCTGAACCGCTCCGCCACCGCGCGGCGACAGGCGGCGCGGTCGATCTCCCCAACCCGCCCGATCGCGTCCACCGCCTCGTCCAGGGTGTCGACCAGGAAGCCCGTCACGCCGTGCTCGATCAGCTCGGGCATCGAGCCGCGGTTGTACGCGATCACCGGCGTCCCGCACGCCATCGCCTCGACCACCGACAGCCCGAACGGCTCGTCGAACCCGATCAGGTGGAGCAGCGCCCGCGCCTGTCCCAGCGTGGCGACCCGCCGCTCGCCACCGACCACGCCGAGTAGCTCCACGCGATCCCCGTCGACGAACGGCGCAACCTCGCGGTCGTGATAGCCCTGGTCCTGCACCAGTCCCGCCATCACCAGCCGCCGCCCGCTCGCCCGCGCCGCCCGGATCGCCTCCCCCGCCCCCTTGTCGGGGTGGAAGCGCCCGAAGAACAGCAGGTCCTCCGACCCGACCGCATCGAACGGGAAGTCTTCCAGCGGGATGCCGTGATGGATCGTCTCCGCATAGCCCAGCGCCGCTTGCCGGTCCGCGTCCGAGATCGCGACATAATGCACCCGGTCGTCATACGCCCGGTAGATCGGCAGGATCCGGTCCGAGCCGAAGCCGTGGATCGTGGTCACCACCGGCGTGTCGGTGAGGCGGCTGAACGCGAGCGGCACGAAGTCGGCCTGATTGTGGATCAGGTCGAACTCGCCCGCGCGCTCGAACGCATGCGCGACGTGCATCGCCTCCCACACCTTGGCGTCGATCGCGGGATCCTCCGAATACGCATGCGGCACCACCCCCGCGAGCGTCCCCGCGGTGCGCGAGTCCCCGGTCGCGAACAGCGTCACCTCCACGCCCCGCGCGACCAGTGCCTCGGTCAGCAGGCTGGTCACCAGCTCCCACGGGCCATACCCGGCGGGCGGGGTGCGCCACGATATCGAGCTCAGCATCGCGATCTTCATTCGACGATCATCCCCTCGTCGCCACGCAGCATCCCCGGCTCGGGCTCGCCGGCCAGCGTCGACAGCAGCACCCGGCCCGCCCACGCCATCGCGACCGCCGCACCGGTGAGGTTGAGCAGCACGCGCACCCGCTCCCCGCCCCAGCGCCGCTCATAGGCGAGCACGCCGCCCGGTGCCTCGACCGGGTGCCAGCTTCCTACCGACAGCACGTCGCGCGACCGCCGCAGCGCCAGCAGCGCGCGATACAGCGCCAGCATCGACCGCGGGTCCGCCTCCTGGCCTGCGACATTGCGGGTCGGCCAGTCGGGATGGAGCGGCAGCCACGGCTCGCCGCTCGAAAAGCCGCCATGCACCCCCGCGTCCCACGCCATCGGCGTGCGCGACGGGTCGCGGCCGATGTTTAGCTCGGGCTCGCGGAAATGCTGGGGGTCGTGGATGCGGTCTTCCGGGATGTCGACCTGGCCGATCCCGATCTCGTCGCCCTGGTACAAGGTCGGGGTGCCGCGCAGGGTCAGCACCAGCATCGCCGCGACCCGCGCCTGCGCCTCGCCGACCCGCGCGGCGATGCGGGGGGCGTCGTGGCTGCCGATCACCCAGTTGGGCCAGCCCCAGGCGGGCAGCGCGGCCTCGTACGCGGCGATCGTGCGCGCAAGCACGCCCGCGTCCCACTCGGCCTCGACCAGGTGAAAGTTGAACGGCAGGTGCACCTCGGGCGTCTCGGGCGTGCCGTACCAGCGGACCAGCCGCGCGTCGGGCAGGAAGATCTCGCCGATCAGCACGCGACCGTCGCCCTCGGCGCCATAGCTGTCCGCGAGCGTCCGCCACCCCGCCGCGATCGCGTGCGCCTCGGGCTGGTCGGTCGAGTGGCGCTGGATCAGCCGGTCGCGCTCGCGCATCGCGGGGGTCCAGTCGGGGTTGGGGGGATTGTCGGGCAGCCCCCCCGCCTTGACGATATGCCACAGCACGTCGATCCGGAACCCGTCGACCCCCCGATCGAGCCAGAAGCGCATCGCCGCGGTCATGCCTGCGCGCAGCTCCGGGTTGCGCCAGTTGAGGTCGGGCTGCTCCTTGAGGAACGCGTGCAGGTAATACTGCCCGGTCGCGGCGTCCCACTCCCACGCGGAGCCGCCGAAATCGCTGATCCAGTTGTTGGGCGGGCCGCCACCGGGTGCGGGGTCACGCCAGATATACCAGTCGCGTTTCGGGTCGTCGCGCGACCGGCGGCTTTCCTGGAACCAGCGGTGCCGGTCGGACGAATGGTTGGGGACGAAGTCGAGCAGCAGCTTCAGCCCGCGGGCATGCGCCTCGGCCACCAGCCGGTCGAAATCGGCCAGCGTCCCGAACAGCGGGTCGATGTCGCAGTAATCGGCGACGTCATAGCCGAAGTCCGCCATCGGCGACGGGAACACCGGCGACAGCCAGATCGCGTCGACGCCGAGGCTCGCGACATGGTCCAGCCGCTCGATGATGCCGGCGATATCGCCCACCCCGTTGCCGTCGGCGTCGCGGAACGAGCGCGGATAGATCTGGTACACCACGCCCCGCTCCCACCAGGGATGCGCGGCGGCAGGCTTGGCGGGGTCGGTCACGCGCATGCCTTGGGGCATGCGGCCTCGCCGATCGACCGATCACCCTCACCCTCCCGGCGCTCCGCGCCTCCCTCCCTCTCCCACCGGGAGAGGGAAGGGGCCCGCTCGGCGCAGCCGAGTGGGAAGGGTGAGGGTGACCCCGGCGCGGCCCCTCACCGCAGTTCCAGCACCACCACCGACTTCGCCGGCAGCGTCGCCGACAGCGTGCCGCCCGCGACGCTCGCACCGGTGAACGCCACCGGCTTCACCACCTCGCCCGAACCGAAGTCGTTGTGCGACTGGATCGTCGGCGCGGTCAGCACCTGCCCGGTGACGCCCGCAGGCGTCAGCCCGCTGACCGCCACCTGGACGCTCGCCGCGCGGTTCGGGTCGACGTTGGTCATCGCCACCCGCACCACGCCGTCGGTGCCCCGCGCCGCGATCGCGCTGACGGAGGGGACCACCCACTGGTCCTTGTTGTACCAGGGGGACTTCACCTCGATCGGCAGCACCGTCGCGTCCTGGAACCCGCGATACATGTGGAACACGTGATAGGTCGGGGTCAGCACCATCTGCCCCTCGCGGGTCAGGATCATCGCCTGGAGCACGTTGACCATCTGGGCGATGTTGGTCATCCGCACCCGGTCGGCGTGGCGGGCGAAGATGTTGATGTTGAGCGCCGCCACCATCGCGTCGCGCAGCGTGTTCTGCTGGTACAGGAAGCCGGGGTTGCTGCCCGGCTCGACATCGTACCACGTCCCCCATTCGTCGACCGCCAGGTTGACCCGCTTGGCCGGATCGTACTTGTCCATCACCGCCGAGTGCCGGGTGACCAGCTCTTCCATCTTCAGCGTCTTGGCGAGAGTCGCGGCATAGTCGGTCTCGTCGAACTGAAGCGCCGAACCCTTCTTCTCCCAGCTGTGCGGCACCGTGTAATAGTGGACGCCGACGCCATCGATGCGCCGGCCCGCCTCGCGCATCATCACCTCGGTCCAGTTATAGTCGTCGCCGTTCGCGCCGCTGGCGATTTTCATCACCCGCGTGCCGCCGGGCACCTTGACGAACTGGCCGTAGCGCCGGGTCAGGTCGGCGGCATATTCGGGGCGCATCTCGCCGCCGCAGCCCCACAGCTCGTTACCCAGGCCGAAATAAGGCAGCTTCCATGGGGTCTTGCGCCCGTTCCTGGCGCGCAGCTCCGCCAGCGTGCCGTTGGGCGCGGTCATGTACTCGACCCACTCCGCCATTTCCTGCGGCGAGCCGTTGCCGACATTCCCCGAGACATAGGCGTCCGCGCCGATCAGCTCGGCGAAATCCATGAACTCGTGGGTGCCGAACGCATTGGTCTCGGTCACCCCGCCCCAGTTGGTGTTGACCTTGACCGGGCGCGACTTGCGCGGGCCGATCCCCTCGCGCCAGTGATATTCGTCGGCGAAGCAGCCGCCGGGCCAGCGGACCAGCGGCACCTTGAGGTCCTTCAACGCCGCGATCACGTCGTTGCGATAACCGCGCGTGTTGGGAATGCGGCTGTCCGGCCCCACCCAGATGCCGCCATAGATGCCGTATCCCAGGTGCTCGGCGAACTGGCTGAAGATGTGGCGGTCGATCACCGGGCCCGGCCTGCCGGCGTCGAGCGTGCCCGTCACCGTGGCGGTTCCCGCCGGAGCCACCGCATCCTGCGCCGCCGCCGGAGCCGCCGGCAACGCCAGGGCCCCCATCGCCAGCACCGCCGCGATCACGCTGCGCACCGTCCTCATCATGCCCTCTCCCGATCCTTTATATTGTCAGACTAATCCGATCTCGACCGATCGTAAAGGGGCCGCGCTCACCAGCTCCAGAGCGTGCCGTCCTCCAGCCGGTTCACCGGCAGGAAGGCGCGGCTGTATTCATACCCCTTGGCCAGTTCCTCGTCGATGTCGACGCCCAGCCCCGGCGCGTCGCCCGGATGCATGGACCCGTCGGCAAAGGTATAGGCGTGGGGGAACACCTCGTCGGTCTCGTCGGTGTGGCGCATATATTCCTGGATGCCGAAGTTCGGGATCGACAGCCCGAAATGCAGCGCCGCCGCCATGCACACCGGCGACAGGTCGGTCGCGCCGTGGCAGCCGGTGCGGACCTGGTACAGGTCGGCGAGCGCGGCGATCCGGCGCAGGTGGGTGATCCCGCCGGCATGGACCACCGTGGCGCGGATATAGTCGATCAGCTGGTTCTCGATCAGCGCCTTGCAGTCCCAGATCGAGTTGAAGATCTCGCCCACCGCCAGCGGCGCGGTGGTGTGCTGGCGGATCAGGCGGAACGCATCCTGGTTCTCGGCGGGCGTCGCATCCTCCAGCCAGAACGGGCGGTACTGCTCCAGGTCGCGCCCCAGCCGCCCCGCCTCGATCGGGGTCAGCCGGTGGTGGATGTCGTGGAGCAGGTGGACGTCCCACCCCAGCGCCTCGCGCGCCGCCGCGAACAGCTCGGGGACGACGCGCAGATATTTAGACGTCGA
>Ga0325401_1000100_pt1 | contig 49244 bp, 26 predicted proteins | sample PopdelMetagenome_FD_205666 | JGI IMG/M metagenome (GOLD analysis project Ga0325401, IMG submission 205666) | Populus deltoides microbial communities from Bellville, Georgia, United States - Xylem-PdKOR-R2 | ecosystem: Host-associated > Plants > Phyllosphere > Stem > Wood/Secondary xylem | place...
AAAACAAAAGGGGGTTTGTCACTGTTTGAGGGTGGAAAATAGCTGGGCCATAAAAGTTGGACATCAGCTTAGAGTAGCCAATAAGTCCCAAATAAGCACTTTTCTTATGGTAAGTTTTCTTTCTTTTCGGCTTTCTTTAACTTTTTATACTATTTTTCACTTTATTCAAGTTGATAGTTATGTTTAGATCCAATTCTAGTCTGTGTTCATATTGGTTTCGTGTTTGGCAACCAAAAACGTTTTCCCCACAAAAGTTATATATTAATTTCATTTCAATTTGTTGGACCTGCTTCTTTGTTATATAATTCATGATTAGACTAGCCTTGAAATCGATAGCTTTGGTGACATAAATAAATCGTGCTAGCTCTAATGATATGATTACTCTATAATTCAAGTGGAGATAAGCTAGAAAAATATGTGTTCATGCAGTTACAGATTGTGATTTATGAACAGCTATATATACTGGAAGTGTTCCTGCAGGGCGTGTATATATATATATGCTTTAATTTTATTAATTTATATTTTTCTGAGGGACTGTTCTTAGTCTACTCAAGAAAAAAGCTACCATCCCTGAAAATAATTGCCCAGTTGATTTGTCGAAAGTCAATGAAGTTGAGGTCTTGACGTTTTGCTTGACAACAAGTAATCAAGTACCTCTGGCTCAGGAAGAAAGGGATTAATGGAAGGTGTGATATCAAACACACACACACACGCACACGCACACAGTATATAAAAAAAAAATCAACACAGTTCAAAATTTTAAGCACTGGTGTGAAAGGATAATCAGTAGAAAAAAATTAATTAACCTATCACAACAGTAGAAGAAAAAAAAGAGAAGAAGCAAGGGACAATGTTCTCTTTTCTCTTGAATTAATCCATAATTCATGCCTATTATATCATTCCAGACGATCGTAAGAAGACGTGTATATATAAAATCTGTTTTCGTCAAAAAAAAATGTTGATGAGTAGAAAATCTATGAATCCAAATAAAAATCTAATCTCAGAACAGATAATTGGAGGAGAACCATCACAATCTGCATCATAAATGCTCTTCCTTCATTTATTACACCCAAAACTAAAACTGCTTAATCATTTACATAAAAATCCAGCTAAAATTCTTGAACAGGCCCTCGACAACACGAGTAGCCCATCAATGATTTAAAAGGGGACAGCATGGTTGTCCACACACACAGAGACACGACAAGCTCAAGCCAGCCATCTTAACTTTGTGGCATGGAGCCATGCATGAATTCAACAAGAAACCCTGTAGCAAAGGTCATGTTAAAGGTGGGGGGAGTACGTGGCTATTTCATGTTGGTGACAGCTAATATGAACCCAAAAGGCATGGATGATAGGTATAGGACCAAAAAATGAGATTTAAAACACATTACTTGTAAGAGTTTGCATGAGAAATTAATTTCGTATTCTACGATATGGTGACAGAGAAATTAGACTTTACATTTTAATTTTTCCAAGGAGAAGGGACACGTCGCTAAGCAGCGGACGGCACCGAATCCTCTTTGACTTCATTTTGTTTCCTAACCTTCCCATGGAGGACTATTTATACACAACCACAAGCCCATACTGACCCAGCATCCATTTCTTTGCTCCAGCTTTTAGAAACTGAAGCAAAATATCTACCTCTGGATTTTCTCTCTAGCAAGCACAGTACCGAATTGCTATAGCCAGGAGTACTTGATAGCGCAACATGGGGAGGGCACCTTGCTGTGAAAAAAACGGGCTAAAGAAAGGGCCGTGGACACCAGATGAGGATCAGAAGCTGATTGATTACATACAAAAACATGGCTATGGCAACTGGAGAACACTTCCAAAGAATGCTGGTATGTTATTGTTTTATACATCGGTTTTGATGCTTCAATTATCTTAGGCTTCAATTTGTGGACATGGTGTTGATGGGTTTAGTTTTCTTACTTTGTTCAGGGTTGCAGAGGTGTGGAAAGAGCTGTCGTCTTCGTTGGACTAACTATTTGAGGCCTGATATCAAGAGAGGTCGATTTTCTTTCGAGGAAGAAGAGACAATAATTCAGCTACATGGTATTTTGGGAAACAAGTAGGTCTTCTTTTGACAAACATGCATAGGTTGAGTTAAGGAGTCGTGGAAAATTTGATTTTAACTTCTTTCTCTTCGTTTTATATTTGATGTATAGGTGGTCTGCCATTGCTGCTCGACTGCCTGGAAGAACCGACAACGAAATCAAGAACTACTGGAACACACACATCAGGAAAAGGCTTCTGAGAATGGGAATTGATCCAGTGACTCATAGTCCAAGGCTTGATCTTTTAGACCTCTCCTCAATCCTCAACTCGCCACTTTACGACTCCTCCAGGATGAACATGTCAAGAATTCTTGGGGCTCAACCTCTAGGCGACCCAGAACTCTTAAGGCTAGCCACATCTCTCTTATCTTCTCAACGTGACCAAACCCAAGATTTTGCTTTCCAAAATGATCATCAAGAAAACCATCTTTCCAGCCCACAAGTCAATCAAAGCCAGCACCAATCGATAATTCATCAAGCTAACCAGTTTCAAACCCCCAGTCAAGAAATGCCTACGTGCACTACATTGACTACCACCCCTTGGGTTACATTTTCTAATGAAGCACAGCAAATGGACCCCAACGTAGACCAATACCAATTAAGCACTATTACCAGCTTTAGCTCTCCAAATTCTCAGTTAAGCACACATGATCAGTGGCAAAGCAACAGAATGGGCTCGAATTTATCACAAGATTATTATCTGCCTGCAGTATCAAGCTACAACAGCGCCGACAACTGCCATGGGACTGATCTTGTAGACCCTTCTTCTGAGGCCTCAACTTTTATTTCCAATAACAGCAACCAAACCTTTGGTTTTGCTTCAGTTTTATCAACTCCTTCCTCAAGTCCAGCGCCATTGAACTCCAATTCAACATACATCAATTGCAGCAGCACTGAAGATGAGAAGGATAGCTATGGCAGCAACATCTTGAAATTCGAAATCCCAGATATTTTAGATGTTAGTAACTTCATGTAATGTATTAGGAATTAATGAGGTTGATCAGACAGTTTCTACTTTCTCAATTTTCGATTTCCCATCCAAATTTCTTGGCTTAATACGATGTTAAACTTTATTCATGTAATTAACTTATTAATTAATGACAGTATAGTATAGCATAGAGGACTAATTTCTCAAGACTTTAAAGTTAATAACTATATAAATTTTTAATAGCTAAGAAATTTATAATACTCAAACTAATAATTTGTTCTTCAAAAAGCAAATTCTAGCCTCATCATCAAACCCATGTTTTCTTATTCTTAATGTAACAGGAAGAAGTTTCCATTATTGATAATGTAATTCAATTATTTTATCATATTAATTAAAATATGCCATCTTAATATAATCACATTGTCATTTCAAGAATTTACACTTCTATTGATGATTATACAAAGAAGATGCCTGTGCACCTATTTATTACCCACTACAGAGCATAACACTTTGAATAATTATTTATGCTACTAGCAGGATCTTGAGAATTAAATTTAATATTCAGAAGAAAAAAAAAGTATATTTAATAATGTCCTTGGACCGTGCATATATTATATTAACTTTAAGCTTTCCGTAAACGGCCAGCCTTTAAGTATAAGAGGAAGGCTAGGAATCTAGCTAGACAAACAAACATAAATATCAATTTCCATGTATCTGACTTTAAGTTGATTTAAATATTGACAAAATTATTTGTTGGCAGACAAGTACAGTACTGTAACTCATTGAGAAAAATATTTTTATTTATGATATTTTTATTTTTTTTATTGTTTTTATAAATTTTATGTATTTCTTAATCAGTTTAGATTTAGAACTAGTATAAATAAGGTTCAATAAAAAAAATACAATAAGATTTTTTATCGAGAAAAAAACACTCGAGAAGGAATTAGTAATAAAAACATATACAAAGACAGATTGAAAAATTAACTCATTAATTAATAGTAATAAAGTTATAAATTATTATGTCAATTGAAGGAGATGAAAAAGAAAAGAAAAGAAAAAAATAGCTAAAGGGTCGTGAAGAAAGTGATAACAAATTCATAATTAATTTTAATAACTTGTTTTAAAAGTATGAGCAATGAAGACAACTTCATGATTAAAATGAGTATAGTATAAGTTTTTGTGATATTATTTACAATAATAGTAATTAGACCGTCATTAATGATATTCTATTCCTAAGTTAAAGGTTGAATATAAAGAAAAGTTAAAAGGCTCACTAAAATTACGTGAATAAGTGCATGTCTTATGTTTTATTTTTATTATTATAAATGCAATTTTTTAATCACATGTCTATAAATTTCAATTACTTGAGTTTTAAATTTCGTTTAATAAAGATATACTCTTATTCAAGTTTTCCACTCGGGACTTGTGCAAAAATAATTTTTTTTAATACCTAGCTTATCAGATAAGAAAAGAAAAACATTATTTTAGAGATGTTAGGAATATGGTTGTAGTTGTTTTTCAAAATGTTTTCTATTTAGAAATGTAGCAAAATAATATATATTTTTTTATTTTTAAAAAATTATTTTTGATATCAACGTATCAAAATGATCTAAAAACACCAAAAACATATTAATTTAAAGCAAATAAAAAATAATTTTTTTAAAACACAAAACCAAACAAGGTATCAAATCAAAGAAAGCTTTTCTCAAATAATAATAATAATGAAGCAACCTTGTTTCCATATTAATATTAACTCATATATGAATGCAAACCAAATTGTGTTATAAAAAAAAATTCTCATGAATAAATTAATTATTCAAATGAGAATAACCTATCTCAAACTCAAGAAAAAAACAGATTTTCTCTGGATATTTTAAAAAAAAATTGATTGAAAAAAAGGGAAAACGATAGCACTGGCTATTATTGGCTAATGGCTAGAGACCAACTTTTGGAAAACAAAAGCAAAAGGAAAGGGCACAAATTTTATGGAGCAAGCAATCATATGGAAGTAAGATATTGCTCCAAAGAACCCGACAACAGTAGTCGAATACCGGCAACCATTCCGGCGAGGACAGCCGGAGCATGTAAGGCGTACAGGGCTACAAGTGTCCCTGCCACCTGTGAGATTAACTGTCCCATCAAGTAGGATAATTTACATGGGGATTACGGTAAACTTTGACCCAAAAAAGCGTGTACGTGGCGACATTTGAGCGGTGACTTAAGATTTTTGGAAAGGTAGGGACCACAGTTTGGTTTATTGAAAATCAAGGCGGGGCTCCTGTGCTGTTTTTTGTCTCTTTTGTATCCTCCCCCCCCCTGCATCATTAATTATCTCCAGAGAGATGTTATTAATGACGTTAGATTTTTTAGATGACACGTGGATCCAATAGCAGAGAGTGGGTCCCCTTTTCTTTTCGTATTTTGGTGGTTAACTAGGATTAGTGGTTGACCTTGTGATAATTATGGGGTCTCAAGCCCCTAGATACATTGGCTAGTGGCTTACCGACCCTCGGTGATTATTTCATGGTCAAGTGAGATTAGTAGGTAATTAACTTGGCGAGTTAATCATTGAGAGAAAGTAGGCAATAGCGCTACTGAATGAAAGTGACGTGGTATGGTTAACTTAATCAACACTATAATTAGAATATGTTAAGACTAAGTTTCGCACGGAAACTCAGAGCCTGTTTATTTTTTTTATTTTTTCAAAAAATAATTTTATTTTTTTTAAATAAAAAATATATTATTTTGATGTATTTTCAAACAAAAAAAATACTTATGAATTATTAAAATATATTAACATTAACACATTTAATTATTGTAAAAATATTTTTAAAATAATTATTTTTTAAAAAAATAAATTTTGATCCAAATCTAATGCTAATTGGGGGTGTAATATCATAAGATCCAACCCTGCTTTCAGGTCGATACACAATTATGCTATTATGTGCAAGTCGGTATAAAACCCGGTATGTTGCATAAAAAAAGCAGATTTTATTGAATCACAACATCGCCGGGCAACAACCATTAACAATTTATTTTTTATATCAGTACATTAAAATTTATTTTTTATATCAACACCTTAAAACAATCTAAACTATTAAAAAAAATATTAATTTGATGCAACAAAAAATAAAAAATAAAGTTAATTTTTTAAAAAAACACTATTAAAACATAAAAACAAAAAGCTAGATGCACGTGCCTAATTAATTTCATGGTCGACGTGTACATATCCTGGTCATGCTTTTTGTCAAAGATGCCCAGGCAAAAAGGCAATTTATAACCACATGTGATGATGAGTCAGTAACCTATGAATATTTCTTCAAGTGAGCAAACACTTCAGCTTAGCATGTCTAGCCTGGTTACTGTCTCTGCCTTCCCCTTTTCTGCCTCCATTCAACACCTCAAGTCCCACGTTAGGGTGCCAGGTGTACACGTTGAGTCGACACTAAATTCTTTTTCGTGTGAAAAATATGAAATTCGTGGTTTTTTTTCTTTAATTAGCTAAGTTTGACAAAAATTCTGGAAACCCCGCCTAATATAACAAAATCTTTTTTTTTTATTTTTTTTAATTTATCATCTGGTTTGCTTAAGGTTTACTATCAATGTGATATCAAAAATAAAATTCAATTAAAATTTTATATTAAATAATAATATTAAAAAAATCAAAAAACCAAAAATCAAAATATTTTATTATATTTATTCAAGGTTTATTTTTAGGGTTATTAATTATTGTTTGTTTTTAGAATTAACAATCAGTGTCGGTGTTTATGAATGTTTTTTTTTTAATTTAGGGTTGTGGTACTATTTAAAACTTCTTTTTACTATTAGTTTAGGGTTAGAGGTAGGAGTAGTTTACAGTATGATTTTTTTAGTCAAAATCATTATTTTTATTTATATCGTTATTAAATTTTTGCTTTTTTTGAATATTTTTTTACATTTACCAAAACCTTTTGCTATTTCAAAGGAAAATATTCAAATCCATGGCACTAATATTTAAATTAAATCCTGACTAGAGTTTGTTTGAAGTGTGATTGGGATTATTTTTTAAAGTTTTTTTTATATTGAAATATATTAAAATGATATTTTTTTATTTTTTAAAAATTATTTTTAAAATTACCACATTAAAACAATCTAATATATATATATATATATATATAATACCTTTTAATAAAAAAATTTGAATTTTAAGAAAACTCGGTGCCGCGTTCGAAGTTCTGAAGACAATTTTGCAGTATAAAGGTAACGGTACGGACGTGGCTTGTGTAGATTTGACAACGAGCCGACCTCAGGAATGACAGATTTCACTTTCTTGATCCACCGTCCAAAGAAAAAGCCTCCTCGATGGTTTGAATAAAGTAAGCTCTTTGAAGTGTTCTTCTTATGTCTTTGCCATTGGCTTTATTTTTCCATGTTTTGCTTTTGCTTGCTTTGTTTCTCTTGTTTTGTTGCTCTGAGGACGACAACTGCAGCAGCTTTCACTAAAGAAAAAATGGGCACCATATGGGAAAAAAGGGGCCTCTTGATAAATTGATTTTGTATCCTTGGACCCATTGACTTTTTGACCAAGATTTGTCTTTTTTTTTGGGATTCTTTACACTATAAAATTAATTTTAAGGTCTGAAATTGTGGGCTCTAGCCTTCTATTTTTGTTTTGCTGAGACAGTGGGATGAAAGCAGGCAAGAAGCTGAAGTGCATGCTTGATTTCGGATCTTTTGGCAGTGTGGTTAAAACATTGTTTATTTAAAATTTGATTTTTTTTGGTTTAAAATTACTTTTTTAGTATTTTTTTAATCATTTTAATGTATTTGTATCAAAAATTAATCTTATAAAATAAAAAATATTATTTTAATACATTTCCAAACAAAAAGTAATTTAAAACACAACCCCCTCTTTTTTTAATATATAATTGTGCAACTTGGGACAAAAGGTGATAATCTTTGAGGTTGCAATGATTTGTTTAATATTATTACTGGTTACTTTGATTTGTTATTACACAACCTAAAGTGCGATTTCAATATCAACCAAAGTCCAAAGTTCCATTGCCAGCATGAACTCATTGACTAATTTGTTTCATACAAAAGCAATACGCATGGTGAAGAAAGTTCGACGACACTCGAATTAAAAAAAAAAAAAATTAGTGTGATCATAGTCAATTTTCGTTAATCATAATTAATCCAATTAAAGTTGAGATTAGATCAACACCAAAAGATAAATTGCTCACTAATAAGTTAAACTTTTACAGTAAATGGTATTTAAGGTTGCCGCTTGTTGCTTAAATAAATGTCTTGCAAAATAAGAGATTTTAGAATTCAGATTGAGTCCCAACTTTAATAATACATGGTTAGTTTTAAAAAACTATTTTTTTTAGTATTTTTTTGATGATGTATTTTAATGTGTTATATCAAAAATATAAAAAAATTATTTTAATATATTTTTAAATAAAAAATATTTTAAAAAATATCATATTTTACAATCTCAAATATACCACTAGTGATAGCATTAATATCAATGACAAATTCAACAAATTATTTTCGTTGAATATAATTCAACGATAATTTTCCAGACTTTTGAAAATACTTCAAATCCTAATGAACAAACAATATTTGAGATTTTTGCAATTATTGTTATAACGGGAAAATCGGGCCTACAGGTTTTTTATTTAAAAAACAAGTTATTCAACCCATTTTAATTATAAAATAAACTCTACAAACACCTTATAATACCAACAAACTAATCTATCAACTCATTAAACTTAAAAAACAATTCAAAACACTAAATCAAACTAGAGAAAATATTGCATTCTTGATCTAGATCTAGCTTTTTTAGGTTACATTGAGACTTAAAACAACCACCATAAAACTCTCTTTGCCTAATGAAACTGGTTAGCATTAATTTTAACCTGTTTAATAGTAAGAATGTTAATTATAAATTTATTTTTTAGTGAGAAAGTCAATTGTTATTTTTTTTGTTGGTTTTGTGATTATAATTTAAAAATTTTAAAATCTATTTTGAAACAGTGAATTATCCAACTTCAAATTTAATTTTTCAAACTACTGATTTAAATTTTACAATTATTTTCTAATATAATTTAAATCAATAATATTAAAATATTATAGCAGGTTAATTTAATATTGGTCTTAAATTTATTATTTTGATACCACAATAAAAACTTTTTTTCTACAGCACAAAAAATACATCATAAGTGTTTATTTTAGCCTTACAACCTGGTTTTTGAAGTATTTTTCACTAAAAAAATATTAAATTATGATATTTTTTTAGGTGTTTTGGATATTATTGATATGCTAATATTAAAAATAAATAAAAATCTAAAACAATGACATTTTAATATATTTTTAATTAAAAAAATACTTTTTAAAAATATTATAATATTAATTGAATCCAAGTGGTGCTTTTGAGAGGAAAAAAAAACCCCATGAGTGCAATATTATATCATTTAACTACCTAATCTTCTACTTGACTTATGTAATTCAAATCTTGATCACAAAATGAAACAACTTGCATATATTATTCATAAAATATATGTATTATTTGTAAATTCCATTATTTGACGCATAAGAATAAATTAGTAAATGATTTTTATCATGTTAATAAAAAATACAAAGCTCTTGTAGATAAATTATTGTAAAAAATAAAATTTTAAGTTTATAAATAAAATTGGTAGCGTAATTAGTAGCATTTGATTGTCATTTCAGAATAAAAAAATAAAATATGTCTCTCTACACTTATTATTTTAAAAATATAAAAAATTACTTTAAAATTATTATAAATATAAATATAAATTTATTTTATATTTATATCTATATATATTCGATCAAACAGATTTCTATCTCTCGTATATCTATCTTTTCAGTCATCCAATACTAACCAAAAGCAAACAATTAGTAATTTTTTAGAATATTTCAGAAACAAACATTTGTGAAAATGATTCTTAAACCCGTGGACCCAAGATAACAGATAGCGTAAAGCCCACGAAGACCAGGTAGCACGGCCCATTCATAACCCTGTGGGTGCAAGTTTCCAAAATTACAGTCCCAGGCTCCCAGCTCCTCTCTTTTCTCCCTCTTTCTTGCGCCGTTGGCCACCCTCAACCCAACCTCTCCTCCACCTCCACCTCCAAAATCCCATAAAACGATGCGTTTTACCAAGGTCAGCGAGTAATAAAAAAATGCACCGTTAAAAAGCCCCCCTAGGGAGAGAAATCCATGAGAAAATGCATGCATCAACGACAACAATCAACAGAGCAGCAATTTTCCACCGCCTGCGCACTTTAGCTTCATCGGTTAATCCTCTTGGTTCTGATCGCCATGTTCAGGTTCATGGAATCATCCTTCTCTCACTGAGTTAATTCGGTTTTATAATTTATTTGTTTTCTTAAATTTGAGCTATTAATTTTGGTTAATCACGCATTTAAATTCTGTAATTGAGTTCATAATTCCTTATCTAGGGCTAGAAATTATAGGAAAAAATTATATTTTTTAAAAAATGTCGTTTATACCTGTAATGCAAAAATAATAATTAAAGGGTTAGGGTAGTAGCTAGCGAGTGTATTTTACAGTATAGATAGGTTTTAGAAGCATAAGCTTTCAGCCAAGCATTCATAAGAAGCAGTTCTGCCGTTCTCTGTTTCGCTCTTCTCCTGCGGCCCTCACCTTTTATGCCTCTTTCCTTACACGATCAGACTAGTTGAGGAAAAGAAAAAGAAAGAAAAAGTTTTAGATATTGGCATTGGGAAGTTTTCTTTGCTGATCCCTAGATGAATTATTAAAAGATTATATATATAACCTGAACTGATTGGATTAAACCTTCACAATCTAGGGTTAAGAACCATGTCACAAGTCCTCCACATTGCCCGTGAATGATGATCCATCACAATACCTAACCTTAATTCTGTTCCTGTTGCAGAAGTCTTCATGTTGAGGTAAAATTCAGTATGTAAAGAATCAGAACTCAAGCATCAATGCTGATGTATAGATTTCAATATATAATGTATTGTATTCAAGTAATTACGTGAAACCTGGATTAGATTTTTGCTGTCTGCTTAGTATACCAGAAAATCCCATCTGTTTTTTGCAATTTCTTTGATGAACCTGAAGTAGTGTCCTTACGAGACTCACCCTGAGAATCCATAGCCAAAAACATAGTAACAAGTAGCTTGTAGCTAGTAGCTCACATACACAAGTAGATGACCTTTGGGGCAGAGGTTATCTTCTTCATTGCCAAATCTAGCTCATAGTGACATTTCATCTTGGTCTTGGAGCATTTCAATTTTCAACGCATCTATTGTAATGTCTTGTAGATAAGACCAATCGCACGTGAAAGAGGAAGAGTCCATGGAGATTCTTTCTTCAAATATTGTGTGCTAGGATGTGTCTCAAACAAATTTAGTGATCAGTTTTAGACTGTTTTCAGTGCTTGATGGAGTTTAATTTAGACAATCGTCCACACGCATTGGAGTTAAATTTGGTCGGTCATCATGTACATTGGATGGACTTTAATTGTTGCTCAGCGTGGGTTTCTAGAGAAGAGATTGCATTGGATTTACAAATCCAAAGTCAAAGGTCTTGAATTCATATGCAATTTTGATGGTTAAAGTGTAAGAACTGAGACCCAATTGTGTTTCCCTTGTATTAAAGCCAAAAACAAAAGAAAGGTGTTGTCTTTTGAATTTAATCCTCGTTCTTGTTAAACCTTAGCCATGACTGTCTGCTTGATATATGACATTTTTTTTTGTGTTTCTTATTGTTATAAATACATAGAAAGGTTTTTTTTTTTTTGAGCTTATAATGTTGTTCTACAGTATATGTGTTTTTGGAGTTCATTTTTGAAATTCTAAACATTTTCTGAAATATTTGATGCGATCATGTAATTTTGGTATTGCAGGTTTTTGACAACAGGAAATATTAAAAAAGTTACGGTGTTGATTTTTGGTAAACAGAAAAGTAGTGATCAATTATTGGAAGTAAAAGAGTATGGGACAGTAGTTTCAGTTTGTTTGCATTTGCCGCAATTTAGAAATTACTCGCAGTATAGCTTTCCAAGTAGAGAGTATTCGTCATTTGCATTGTGCAATATTAAAGAGCAGTTTGGCCGTAGGTGTTTTACAAGGAATTATTCATTTACGAGTGATGCGGTGACACACAATACCCAGCTTGCCTGGAAAAGGCTATTTAGGAAAGGTTCTCCTAGTGGCTGGAGTTTTCCTCGGATAAGTAGGATAGCTCAAGCAGTTAGCTTGGCTTTGACGCGGTCTCAGTTGTTGGTCCCAAGTGCTTTAGTGTTGACATGTGGGCAGGTGGCATGGGCACAAAGAACATTAGTGGAACCGGATTATTATCCTGGTTCTTTGTATATGCGTGCACAAGATGGGCATGCTTATGTGACGTCATTAGTATCTGCTATTGTAGAAGCATTTGTGTTGTTAGTGAGAGCTATATATTTAGCAATTTTGTTCTCACCCAGCTTGTTGATGGCTCCATTTGCTGATTCTTGTGGGCCAGAGTTTAGGAAAATGTGGCTTCATGTTGTTCATCGGACACTGGAGAAAGCAGGTCCAGCATTTATAAAATGGGGTCAATGGGCAGCTACCCGACCGGATCTATTTCCTAGAGACTTATGCACCAAGCTTTCAGAGCTACATTCTAAAGCTCCTGAACATAGTTTTGCGTACACGAAGAAAACTATTGAAAGAGCATTTGGTCGCAAACTTTCTGAAATTTTTGAGGGTTTTGAAGAGGTTCCTGTAGCATCTGGAAGTATTGCTCAAGTGCATCGGGCCTCTTTCAAATGTCACTACCCTGGGAAAAAACAGACAAAGCCTACGGTGGTTGCTGTAAAGGTTAGACATCCTGGTGTTGGTGAATCAATTAGAAGAGACTTTATGATAATAAACTTGGTTGCAAAGATATCAACATTTCTTCCAGCTTTGAATTGGTTGAGACTTGACGAGAGTGTGCAACAGTTCGCTGTTTTCATGATGTCTCAAGTTGACCTTGCAAGGGAAGCTGCACATTTAAGCCGCTTTATTTATAACTTCCGAAGATGGAAGGACGTTTCTTTTCCGAAGCCTGTTTACCCACTTGTCCATCCTGCTGTTTTGGTGGAATCGTATGAGCAAGGAGAAAGTGTCTCGCATTATGTAGATGACCTTGAAGGACATAATTGGATTAAAACTGCACTTGCGCACATCGGGACTCATGCACTTCTCAAAATGCTTCTGGTAAATTTTTGCACGCTTTATTCGTGTGTGTTTGTATTGTCTCTAAGTTCCCAATGATGAGTCGAGGATTGTTAAGTGCTTTTCAGTTAGAAAATGGGGTATTTCTTGTTTCAGGTGGACAACTTTATTCATGCAGACATGCATCCTGGAAATATCCTCGTCCGGGTTTCTCCAAACAGTTCTCGGAAACGGCTCTTTAAATCAAAGCCTCATGTTGTTTTCCTCGATGTAGGCATGACTGCTGAACTTTCTCAGGGTGATCGTGTGAATTTGATTGATTTTTTTAAAGCAATTGCCCGACGGGATGGCCGCACTGCAGCAGAATGCACACTAAGATTGTCAAAGCAACAAAACTGCCCAAATCCAAAGGCCTTTATTGAGGTAGGATATTGGTTGCATAGATTTGTTTTCTCGTTTGACTGGTTATAATTGTGTTAAGAATGCGATAAGTACCTTCACTACGAGGATGATTGAATTTTATGTTAGTTGTAGTCTGTGGTGACAAATTGAAAAATGATATGTTATTTCTTTGGTTCTATTAATTGCTTTTCCATTTTTATTTGATTAGGTAGTAAAACACAAGTGGGCTTGAAAGTTAAATCTCTCTAAGCGAAGAGTTATTGTGAATATAAGAGAATAACAATCTGTTAAGGTTATTGAATAGTTTGCAGTGATTTTAAATTTAACATGTTTAGTGAAGAGAAGTTTTTCTTAAGCAAGTAATTTATTGATGGCCTAATGCTCTCACAACAGAGTCATGAGCATTTTGATATCCTTCCCACCCTTCTTCTTTTGGAGTATCTTGACTTGCGATACCATCTTCTTTTTCTAACAGGAGGTGGAAGAGGCATTCACATTCTGGGGTACCACTCAGGGTGATCTAGTCCATCCTGCAGAGTGCATGCAGCAATTACTTGAGAAAGTCAGGCGTCACAGAGTTAATATTGATGGCAATGTTTGCACTGTCATGGTCACAACTTTGGTTCTTGAGGTAATTTAGTTCTTTACTATTGCCATAATGTTTCATTAGAAGGACACTAGCAAAGTTTCTTTGATGTTTTTAGCAACAGGGTAGAGAAAGAACTGGTAGGCAAAGCAATAAAGTGCTTTTTATGAAGAAAGGCAAAAGATGATGTTAATTTTCTAATAACTGAATATATCTAAGACCAGTTAAAAAAATGATCTAAGACTTATGTGAGAAATCTTTGCTTGGTTTAGATCAGGGTCAGATTTGTGAAACTTGGGAATTGTGGAATACAATGTTTGAAAATTGGGTTCAAGCATGAATCACTCTCCATGACTATAAACATTTTTTCATGTTTGCTTGTATTGCATGTGTCAAAGTGATTATGATTTGGATAAGTCAGCAAATTGGAATCAATTGATATTCAGTGGAATAAGTCATCAAATTTATCAATGGTTTCTTAAATTATGAATAATTTAACAAATTCTCATTGCAAGTCTGCGAGTCCTTAATAGCTGTGATCTTGAAAAGTTAGGTCCAGGACTAAATACTGAACTATAAACTCACTTATATGGACTACATTATTTGTTCACTTTTCTAATTATAAAAAAAGAATTTGAATCTATTAATCAAAAAATCAAATTTTAATCAAAATAGCAATATATATTATTGACATGGACAAACTGAAAAGGAATTGGTTAGGTAGATTCAAGAGTTATGATTTTCCTTGAAAATGGAAGAAAAAGACACTAATTTCAAAACTTCAAGCTTAAAAGACAGTGGTATTTTATATTTCTATCAAGTTAATAGTCTTACATTAGAATCAACTCAGAATTTTATCAACTACCCACGTATTAAATATAGAGGATGATTCTTATTAGTCATATTAAGTTGTATACTTGGGATACTTGATCGTCACATTAGAAAAAATGCATGTTTGTGTATAGAAGTCATGGACCACTTCCTAATTATGACTACTATATCTAAATGGTCACACAAGTATGAAAGGTCTAACACTAATGCTAGAAATTAAAAAGGATTACAAAATTCAATTTTTTGTTTTGATGTTGTTAGCAACAGGGTAGGGAAAATAACTGGTAGGCAAAGGATAAAGTGCTTTTTATGCATACAGCAGGTGTAGAGTATAAAGAAATACTGAATATACATGTTGATTATTTTGGAACTGAATATATCTAAGACTTTTGTTTTAAAAAAAGATCTAAGAATGGGGCAATAAACTTCCCCTTATTCTTTTTGGATATAATGTATGGACTTGAATTGGGTATTCAAAACTTGGAATTATGGAATACAAGTAATTCTACTGCAAAACTTTTGATGTTTCTTCTTCACTCTTCTACCTTTCGATTTCCTGCTTTCCTTAACCATATAAGATTGTAGTTTTTGTTTATTTGATTTCTGCAAAATGAAAGTAAATTTGGTGTTGGCCAAAGGAGCCCCAGACCCAAAGGCAGCCAAATAGTGATGTGTAATGTAATATCATGCTTACTGGCTATAAGGGGGGACCTCTGCAATATATTAGTGATTGTTATCATTAACAGGGGTGTAATTTAATATCTTACTTCTGGTGTTTTTCCAATTTCTTTAGGGATGGCAGCGTAAGCTAGATCCAGAATACAATGTGATGCAGACATTACAAACACTGCTTCTTCAAGCTGACTGGGCTAAGTCTCTTTCCTATACAATTGATGGGTTGATGGCCCCATAAGCAGGTTTTTCTTTTCTTTTTTCGCGATGCTGTTTCTAAAATAACAAATTTGACAGTCCAAGGACTCGGAAATTTAACAGTTTTAAGAAATAACAAGAGTTGGCCATTTGTTTTCCCTAGAAATCTCCAGCATTTCCGTTTTTTTCCATGAAATTTTGTGCATTTGTATTTATTATGATGAATTTAACATATCATTTCCCCCAGCACACAAAATGATGATGAGGATGGGGCAAGAAAGGAATGTAATAAAGACTTGACATTCTATTCTTTACTTTAGTTTTCCATTTCATTTCATTTCATTGTAAATTTAGCCTTTTTTCCCTTCCCTCTTGAGGAACTAAAACAAAAAAGTAAATTCATGGGTAGATATCTCAAACAATCATTTTCAATTCAATTATTTCTTTCAATTGTATGCAATGGACGTACTACTTGAGCTGGTTTTTAAACTTGTAGCCAACATGACATTTTGATGGTGAATGTTGACATGACAGGAGACAAGTTATACATAGCAAGAAGTTAATTTGAATTTCCAGATGACTAAACATAAACTACAGCAAGTACTTTTGTAACAGGTGTGCAATATGTAATGGTAGAAAGAAACAAAACATAGATTGTGGACTTTGCGAGCTGAAAGCTTAGAACATCAATTTTTATTTTTAAGCTGCATATTCACTGATAGGTGGGAAGCTTGAAAGAGCTCAGTTGATTAACATGTTAGCTATCATTTCTGTTTCTCAGAGAACCTACCCTCTCTTGATCTTGGCTAAACGGCAATTTATGGGATTTGTAGATTTTCCGGTGGCATCGAACCGGTTGATTTCCATATTGTAATTCATTGTTGCCTGCTCATTCAATCATATTGATATTACAAACAGTGATTGCCTGAGCATTCAATTAATAGCACAAATTGAAGTATATATTCATCTAATCATATTGTCAGGTTACCTTCTCGTTTCCATCTATGCCTGATTCGCAGTGTTTGCTTCATGATGGTTCATATGACTTTTATTGAATTTTCCAACCTCAGGATACGAGTGAATGTGTGACTAGTGATAGATGAAATTCGGATTTATTCAGATGGCCACCATCAGTAGTAAATGAAGATTCACTAGTATTTTCACTTTGAGCAGCGTTAATGTTCTTAAATACTGCAATGCAATGTGAGCACCTTTTTCGTTTTCAATCTCTCTGCTTCTTATCCTTCTCTCTTTTCTTTCAATGATTTCATGCCACTGTAGCTAATCTTGTTATTTAATGGCTCAGCTGGATTGTTTTAAAAGGTTCGCCGGAGTTTCAAGATGCCCCAATGTACCCCTTGTGGTCTGTGTCTGAAGGGACCATTAACTTCCCTGTCTGGAGGAAAGTTTAATATATAGCTGATGACTTTCCTCTTGAGGTGATGGTAGTGTCTTTAAAGGAGGAAGAAAAATCTAGGACACGGAGGACACGTGTTATTAATTTAATAAAAAGAATATACGAAGAGTCAATGACAACTGAAAAATAAAAATTAATTGTAAAAATATAAACGAGTGCTAATATTATAAAAATATATATTTTAAATGTTTTAATTATTTTATTTGATATTAATAAAAAATAAATAATAACATGATAATCTTATAAAATTATAAAGAGAAATAAAAAAAATTCTGAAATTTAATTACCAATAAATCAAGGTGGAAAGATGAACCGAAAGAAAAAATTAATTTTAATAAAAAAACAAAAACAACTTAGCTCGAATTAGTATACTAAATTTTTGGCCTTGTCACAAATTAAATGATGAAAGGTAACAAATTAAATGATGAAAGGAGAAACTGAAAAAATCAATAAAAAAAAAAAAAAAATACTAAAATCAACTTGGTTTAACTTGATTAATTCATGATCTAGATTATGAGACTGTAATAATCAGGCTAATTTTTTAAACTTATGACTTGGATCATGAGATCAGATTACTTTATAGAAGATAAACATGAAAAAATAATGAAGCAAGATTTTCAATAATCAAAATATTGAGGGGTGAGATAAAAAAATCAATTAAGAAAAGGATTACAAAATAAAATAAATAGCAATCATAAGAATGATGATAAAATCTAATATAGAAATTAAATGAAATAAAATAATGAGATAAAATTGAAAAAAATCATGAAAAATGATAAAAAAAATAGCAATAAAAAGAATAATGACCAAATCAGATATAAAAATAAAATAAAATCAAATAATAATGGAGAAAATTGAAAAACAAAATCAACTACAAAAAAACATTAAAAGCAAAACAAATAGCAATCAAAATAATTAAGATCAAAATTGACATACAAATTGATGAGCCACATTGAAAATCATCTCTCTAATATGCAACTCACCGCCTGAAAGATCTTAGTGCGCTATCTCTAATGCCACCAAGAAAGATAGCACTTGAAGGCTAGAGGAAAAGATTATTATTATTATTATTATTAAATATTTATATTTATTAAAATATCAATTTACCCGAATTATAATAAAAAAAAATTAAGAGGAAAAATATAAAAATACCCTTGGAAACAAGCTTTTTTTTTATTTTTAAAAGTAATTCAATTATTTCACCGTGCTTAAAAAAAGTTAGAAGATGAAAAAAACACCTCAACATAAATTTTGTAATTTTTAGCTTTTAAAGATAAATTAGTTATTTTACAGTTTAAAAATTATAAAAAATTATGAAAAATCCATTTTGATCCAAATCTACCTGAATTTATTTTATAATAATAAATAAACTTTCATGAAAAGAATATTATACTACAATGACCAAGTGTACAGGGTTTTGATGGTAGGGGCAAACACCCATTTCATTATTCCAATTCACAATGTGTCTTCGTGGGCTAATTTCTTTTAGTTTTTGTTTTAATTTTAATTTAGCATGTGAGAGTATTTTGAAGATTTCATGCATTTCGCTGGTTCCCTTGCCACAGTGGGCTCGCTATTCTGCTTTAAGACTCTTTTTTGAACTGAACTCTCTTAAGGAAAACTGGACCCTTCTCTTTGAAGGGGGGATGCTTATGAGGATGGAGTATGCCACCACTTTCTGTTCTTGGACGTAGTGGGTCTCTTAGATTCGTGATTGAATCTCAAACAATCCGTTGCTGAAACCCCAAACCATTATTTATAGAGGCAAGGAACATCAAGGATAAGAGGCCTTTCAAAACCAAGCATTGTTACTCCAATCAATGACAATTTTTGCAAGAATATCAAGAGCTTTTTTCATGCAATTTGTCTAGCATCAGATGACTGCAGCATGAAGAAACTATCACAAGGTTGTATATATATAAGAAAAGAACTAAAGAATCAATCATTATTACAACCAAACTGATTAGTCATTATATACAGTCGAACAGATCGATCATATATACGTGCTGTTGCAGCAAGGGGAGAAAATGCTAACCTTAATGAACCCATGTACAAGTTGTTGCAGTAAATGAGGAAACCAATGCAAATTTTTGATAACAAAAAGTTGGTGTTTTTCACCATGAATGAGAGATCTGCGAAAATTAGCCTTTTAATCATTGAGGAGAGGAGATCTATCAAAATTTCTGCATGCAAAAAAAAAAAAAAAAAAGCGGTCACAGCAGAGACCAATACCCTGCACGATTCATTTTGTAACAGCAGCAGAAGCTCAATGCCTCCACGTCATGTTCTTCACTTCTATGAATTATCTTTCCGTTTTCAGTCCTTGCAGTTAGCCATTGAGGTCCATGCTGGTCCTAAATTAAGAAGCACATATAAATAAAGTTCTTAATATCCATATGAAGCATAACATATAGTTCAGTATGTGTTAGTATCATGCTTACAAACATGAGGAAAACCTGATTGGCACTCGTGTCGTTAAAAAAAGTATCTAAAGGATAAAGCCTCATTCAATTTCTGGGGAGACTTGGGTGTAAGATGCGCATCAGCAGTTCATCTGAAAGCATAAGCAAGGGGATGGATAATAATTGCCTAAGACAAAACTAGGAACATGGACACCCCCTTTTTTTTTTATTGAGAATGAATCGTCAAATTTATTTGATTCTGTGATTCTTGTCCATCACAAGGATTTTGATATAATCTCCCTCTAAAAGTGTCCCACAAATTAGCAACCATCAAAGATATTCATACAAACAGGTTCTAGTTCATTCTCCTGAACATATACAAGCCATGCTTCCCAATCCAGGTGATGTGTTTTTAAAATATACACTGGCACTGCATCTGATTTTCACTATTAAAACTTGATGAATTTCATGCACAATGTAACACACAATCATGAAACAACGTGGATATCTTAAATTATTTGATGACCAACATAGTGAGAAAGATTGAAGAAAAAGAACAGAACTCATGCATTTCAATGTGAGCGCTTACTCTGCCCGTGTAAGCTCATGAATTTTTCTGACTGCTCTACTGATACTGTGCAATGCCATTTTCTTCACCTGGTTTTTGCCAAAAAAAAAAAAAGAAAAAAAAAAAAAACAGAAAAAAAGTAAAGAATTCATCACACGGGCAAGGATGGAGAGGAAATGTGTACACCTTCATGTATAATTTACCTCTAAACTGTCAACTTTGGCCTTATGGTTCTCCGGAAGTTGTCGTAATTCATCCATCAACTGAATGCATTCAGTAACATTTTCTGGCGAGAGGAAGTCCAGAACCACGCTGACGCATGACTGCAATTCGCATGACAAGTCAAATGAACAAAAATAGTAATCAATATTGCAAAGAAGTCAATGCAGATCTTGAAACCAGAACCAGAAAATTTGACAATAAATCAATTTGAACATGACAAAATCAAGTGTGTTACAAACTCTCTATCTTCCTATCTCCTTCAGATTCCAAGTAACGATGCAAGCTTAAAAAATGTTGGAGAAATGGTAAGATTTTTTATGAGAGAAAACATCAGGAAATTTTGACAAATATACTTAAAACCGTGGTAAAAGAGCTTTAGATAGAGCAGATTTTTTGAAAATTAGCCAACAATGGAGTATAAAAGGATTCTAAGAAAATCAGGGCAATGACAACAAGATTTCTAAAAAACTAATTCAATATTATTGCACTTGTTACCTTAAGATTTCTAATTTGGTATGGGCATCCAGCAGGAACAATCACTGCTTCTCCAATATGTTGATCAAAACTCCAGGGTTCAATTTCTGGAAGCATCAGGCAAGGTGGAAATTTAAACAAAACTTCAAATTTGTCATCGTAAGAAAAGGGGCAAATAGAAGTTTTACTTACTGAACTCCTCCTTCAGTCTCATTTTATGATATGCATCAAGAAAGAAATTCTGATCAAGTATTGGATGAACCATCTGCAAGAGAGAGACTAATAAATAATCCACTCTGACCTGCTAATAGAGGCTGACATCTTATTCAGAACTTACATGCTTTTGGAAGCCGTATGTGTGAGTGAACTCATTAGAGTGCCTTCTAAGGTATTCTACAAGCTTGGGAACATCCTGTTTACGAAAGACATCCCATTGGGCACCACAAGACTCGGATATGAAATGATTGGAAGTCTCCGAGTGATTCCCATGAAACTTAAGATTATCTGATGACCTTGAACTTTTAACAGGTCCAAAGAAAAATTTTGAGACTTCAGTATCAGTATCAGTGTGAGAATCAGAATCAGAATCAGAATCAGAACCAGAACCAGAATCCCCATCATGGAACACGTCTCTATCTTTCAGATTTGAAGCATGAGTTTCATGTTTTGCAGCAGAGAACCAGGATACTCTAGCAACTTTCTTGTTTACTTGCATATCTTCTCTGAACATATCATGCAATTCCACTTCAATGTTTTCCTCATCTAAAGGTGCTTCTCCGCTCTCTTTATTCTGTTCCTTGTGCTTTGTCATTAACTTTCTTATGTAATTAAGCTGTTTTGTAGATACAGGGACATCAGTAGCATGTGCCAAAATATTAACCTGAAATTAGAAAGACAAATGAATGATTTGTGCTTTTTGTAAACTCTTCACAGAATAACAAGTTTGCAGAAACCATTACAAAATATGCTAAAATTGTGGGGCAAGCAGGAAGCTGTGACAAATAAAGATTCAAGAGGTGCTATATAAGAAAAAAGGAATGCAAGTCACTGCATACAGCAATTACAGAATAAGACTAATTACAATAATCTTGGTCTTTGCTTGGCTCACCCACCTAGATGACGAGACCAATAATTGATATTACTTCGAAACTATATATAAGCACAGATTTTGATTTGTTTTTGAAAAAAGTTATAAAATAGGTAGCAATCCATGCTAACATATTACTTGGACATTGTCACATGCACATATTGCTCAGAGCATAAGGAAGAAATCAAGGAGATGGTTCGTTACATATTTGGAAGCATAACAATTTCTGATCCTTGCTTCTCATAATGCTGCATGCTTTCTAAAATGCTTTAGAAAGCAATTGTGTATGAAGCATGCATCTTGCGTGTGTGGTGCCAATCAAGAAAAAGAATAGGAAAAAGAAAATCACAAAGTAGAGCCACACTTACCACATCATATGAATTATAACGCAGTTTTGTCACAGAATCAGCCTGTGAAAGATTCTCACCACTTCCATATGAGATATAAAGACAAGGACCCAGATCAGACTTTGAGGTTTCCTGCCCCAAATCTGCAGCAATGTTTAGAACACCTGAAATGGGGTCCATGTATTCTGGAAGTGGTAGAGCCTGAAGGACGTGACTATAATGCACTGGAAAATGTTCTTGGAATAAATAAGAAGAAAGCAAACCCTTCAATTTCAGCTTCTCATGCCATATGTTGGCATTCGTCAGGCCCTTAAAAGACCCCATAAACATATGTCTTATACCAATTTCTACCTGCCACACCAAAGAAAAATTGTTGGAAATTAGAGTTTTGGTCTCAAATTCTTGACCAGAAAAAAAAAAGGAGCAAAAAGCAGCAGGAAATCAGAAATGCAAAATGTTCATATCATGAAAAAGGGAAAAAAAGATTTCAAAGAAAAGGTGTTAAATGGAAAACACTAAACAGTTCGCAGGAGCATATAATATAAAGCAGTTCTAAGCTTATAGTCCAAATCAGTCTAATTTCTTTTCATGAAGTAAATATAGTGTTTATGAACATTTTCCCTAAAGACAGCCATTAGCACAAGTTTTTCCATCACAATCAAATTAAGAAGAAGAACCTGGCATTTTGCAACTTGAAAAAGAAAATGTCCTGAAGTCGGATAAAGCGGAAAAGAGAAGTGAAATGCCCCAAAAGTTTGGAAGCTAGATTATGCTCATTTAACAGTTAGCAGTCAAACTAACGAGAAAAAATAAGATATTTTGAAAAATATTCTAGATTCTCTAGCATCCTCTAGGAATCTTTCAAGGCTAGTAGCTACATTTATTTACGTCCTCCAGAGCGTCAAATTCTTTGAAAATCAGAGAAATTGGAAAGGAACCTTCCAGCCACAAACAATTAATTATTGTTTTCAAGGAATTTTGTACCGGCATATTTCTATTCCTCTTATAATTTAAAGCTTTACAACTCACAAATATATCGCACAGAGATTTGTTTTTATATTTGCATGTACAGAAACATTAAACACTCCAAATTCATAATGTAACCAATTTTCAACGCTCAATTCCACCCCAGTAAAACCAACAGGTAACAACTCAGTAATGTACAAGAGATTAATTCGTCTTCTAATAACTCATATGTTCACCAGAAATTGAAGAGAAAGCCTTGATATTATTTTGAACTATGCTGGTTTCTTGGTACAAAATACTGACACCATCTGATATTTGACATTTAAAAAAGAAACACACTAGGCACATGCACGACCACACAGCTTATTAACACAGCACATGGCTGAGAAAAATACTAACCTCAAACCAGTCTGAGCAATCTGTAGCTTGCCCATTTTGAGATCTGGCAGCATTATTCTTAAGATAATTGCAGAACATGACTATTGGATCCCAACTCAAATCAGATGTACTCTGAAGCACATTACGAACTATCACAGGCTGACCTCTGCCCCAGTGCTTCTGAAAGTGTTCTAGGTTATCACTGCGAACATCAATGATGGTTGGATAATATAAAAGGTTATCACCAGAATCTTCTCTTGCAGCTGCTTCTTGCAGCTGTTCAATCCCGTTAGATTCACAATCCATCCCAACACATAATGAGCAACATGATCGAACATCCAAGGTTTCTGGTAACTCATAGCAGCCAACTAATTCTTCTGCACTTACTTCCAGATCTTTTGTCCAACATAAGGGGAAAATGCAACTCAAATCAAGTAGGCTACCACCACAACCTCCAAACTTTCTAGAGGGACAAGGTATACCACCATTACGATCCACAGCACTCCGACAAGGTGAGAATGTCGAACCAAGATATTTGCTGCCGTAACTCCGCTTTGTGGCACAAAGTGATTTCATTTCCGAAAGTTGTTTGCCAGATATACAAGCTTTCCTTCCATTTGGACATTTGCATAAAAGAGTTTTAACACCTCCATGTACGCCCCCATGAAAAATATCCCGGCAACAACTTAAGCAAAGGTTATAGGAACACTCAGGACAGCTCCTATGGAAATCCACTATGGAAGTCTTGCAGTTATTGCTGCTCCAAAAGTCATACCATGCACCAGAGAGCAGATAACAAATTGAAATCAGATATGTTAAATATTAGCAGATCATCATAACTTTTTCAGAGGCAGATTATATACCAGCAACATTGCTTATTGCAGCTGACTTCAGCCTGCTGGATTTGAACTTCAGAAGGCTTCTGGCCTATCACAGACCGAAGGACATTATAAAAAAGACCTTCTATGGACATTCTACAATAAGCTATGAAAAGTGGAAATCAATTGCAGAATATCAAGATGTAGAACTATGATCACTACCTTTTATTTTCGCCTCTATTTCTAGCTCAATGCTCTGATCTTGATTTATTTGTTTCAGTATGGGAAGAAGCATGCAAATCAAATAATGAAAATGTAAAACGTTGTCTACTTCACTTTTCTCCTTGGACAAGTCCTGAAACAAAATAGTTTTTGCATATATTTAGACATCATGATTCAGCAAGAAATATGAAAGTACTGCGTCTAGCTCGCTTAGAAAAATTAGAAGTCAGACCTTACATGCAATGTCCCTACATTGAATCGCTGAGCAGACCTTACAGCTGCAAGTTCCACGACACATAGGACATTCCCTCCTAACTTCTTCTTGTGTTTCCAAATACCTAAATTCATTTCAAAATCAAGAATCACAAATCAAATTTTACTCCTAAAGACAGAGCATTAGGCTGAAATCACAAAATCACTGTTTTCAGCACTAGCTGGAGCTATATATAGAAAACAGTTGGCCTAAAGGATACAATAATTATTAAACAGTCCACATTATTATAACCAATGCTTGTTCCATACAAAAAATGACAACTTTTTGCACATAAGCTTCAACAGGGTAAGATATCTGGCACCGAACAAAGAATACAAGTCAAATTAAACAAATTAACATGCAGAAACAACATACTGCTCTTTGATGCAATCCAAGCAATAATACTCTTTCCGACAACTCGAACACCTAATCAATGTCCTCGTACTACTCCTACACCAGTGGCACTTCTTCCTCTTCCCCTTCCTCAATCTCACTCCATCCCTCTTATACGGCAAAACCTACAAAAACCAATCAATCAAAAATTGAAATACAAAAACTTTCAAAACACAACTCAAATACCAAACAAACAACAAAACCAACCTGCAATTTCCCAATTGGCATTGGCTCAACATTTTTAGACCTAAAACATCTTCTAGCAGTACTAGCCCCGTTAAAAACATCTCCTCCAATCTTAATATCACAATGTGAACTAGAACAACCCACATTGCCATTCCCAAAACTCTTAGCAGGTGATATTGCCATGAACCCATTTGGCAAATTTCTCATTAACTCTTCTCCTTCTCCTTCTTCACTCTCACTACAGTCATTCACATTATCATTATCATCACCATTATCAACACTTACTTTCTCTGAAAAACTTTTCCTTTTCTTACTCTTCCTCTTCTCCATTTCTTTTTGTAAAACCATCCTAATCAAATCCAACTGTAAATCCCCTCTCTTCAATTTCTTTCCTTTCTTCTTAAATTTCCCTACTTTCCCCTCTTTTGAAGAAACCCTAATTAGGGTTTCAGCATTAGAACTTGATGTTGCTGATTTCTTGCTCTTCTTTCTCTGCAATTTCAAATTCTCCGGAACTTTCCTTCTATACTGCCTATGGCGGCCTTGAAGGTGGTGAATTTCACAGAGCTTCTTATCCTCCATCACCCGCCGGTTGCACCGCCATTGCCGGCCGTCTGTTCTCTTGCAACGGAGGTGGTCCGGTAGTGCCTCCATTAAAAAAGAAAAGTTTGGAAATTTTCCCGGAAAGTCCTGATGTTTCTCGGGAAAGTGACAGAAAGTTGGGATTTTTATTAGAGAGAGCGAAGGGAGTAAGACTGAAAAGGGTTTTTTAAGAGAGGATTTATTGTGGGGTGTGAGAGTGGCAAGTAGGTTAATTGTGAAGAAAAGAGGAGGAGAGTTTGGGGATAAAAAAAAGGGGAAATCTTGAATTATGGTCACGAGAAAGAGAGAGCTTGACAAGTAATGGACTCTCATAGACAGGTGTTTATATTTTGAACTGATTGTATTGTATTTATGAAAAAAAAAAAGGAATCTTTTCAGGATTTTGCTCTGCTTTTTTCCCCTCTTTTTACACTTTGACATAGATATCTCTGCAGTGACTTTCTGTTTCTGTACTTGGGTTTCTGTTTCTCGATTTCTGCTTTTATAGTAGTATTTGACTTTATATTTGCATGGATTTTTGGTTCATGGGATGTGATTTTAGTCTATGTTGGTGCTGTCTGTTTTTCTAGATTTTATGTTTGATGTAAGAATTGAGACTCGTTAATGTTTCAGAACTTGACAATTTCAGGATTCAGGTTCTTTTTGTGGTGTCCATTGTGCAATGATACATATAATAAGTTGGATTTTGTGGTGTGATCTTAGATTATGCTGCCCCTTTTAGATTTTGTAGAAAATTTGTGTTTCAGAATTTCAGAATTTGGTTAATTGGAGTCAAGATTTTTGAATTTTTGGGTTATTTGGTAATCAGATAGCAGCAGTACAGCTTTTATATATGGTGGCTGCAGGGCTTTTTCCATGAGGAATTTAGCTGCATTTTTCAAATATATAGCAGTCGTGATAAATAAACGAGACTAAGACAGGCTATTCTTCTCAGTGCAATTTCCTGTTTTTGCTTGCACACCAAGTTTTTTTTTATAATTTTGTAACCCTATTTATTTTTCTACGTGGTCTAGTCTTGGCTAAATGTAGAGCTATAAAAGTGGGCTACGGATCTGCATATTTTTCTCTTGTTTTCTGCATTAATTTCACAGCTTATTTAGACCAAGTTATTCTTCAGTCTGAAGGTTGGTTGAAAGCCAACTCGAGTATGAAAAACTATTGAGCATGCATGATTTGGTGTCAGGCTGTCAGTTCTGATATTGATGATGCTTATTAACCCTTTCATCTACTCATCCCACAAAATTCATCGTCTAAAACAAGTTCTAACAGCAAGCTTCAGATGGATGGATGTTTTCTGCATAATTTAGTTCAATTTATAGTGTCCTGGGCTAGGAAGAGTGTCGTAGGTATTTATATTATATAAAATAAATATTTCTTCGAGATAATTTTAAAATGATTTTTTAAACATCACAAGAAGAAATAAAGAGAGACATGTTTTTTCGTCTTGAATATCTTTATTTATTTTTTTTTATTTCGAAGCAGTAATTAAACGTTATTTTAGATTCTATCATGCTTAGAACTTACACGGGACCTAAAAATGGGTGAATGGAATGAAAAGATGTGGTGGGATAAAGGAAGAGGTGCATTTGCTATGCCATGCTTGAAGCTTGTCCAGGCATCGAAAAACTGAACTAAAAATATGTAGAGATTTGACTTGTCTGGTACCATTGGGCCCTCGTATCTCTGATTCCAATGCTTCAAGATGCCTTTCAAGTTTCTAACAATACATGGGACAGTACAAGGATTGGGCACATGGTGGCTCTTTTGTGTACCTCAAAAACTATTGCAATCTTCTTGAAACTTTTTAAATGGGAATGGACAGAGAAAAAAAAAGAAAAAGTTTCTCTAATTTATGTTAATTCTGATGAGCAGTAGGGCAGCTGACAGAGCAAAAAAGGTTAATCTAATTTGTGTTTATTCTGATGATCAGTGCGCCAGCAGCCTGGAAAATAAGCCTGCGACTGGTTTTGTGGCTCACTGGACCTGGGTTTGGGTTTTGGGGACCTGGGAGTTGAACTGGGTTCATTCAAAGAAAAGAAGTGTTCAGAAAAAAGAGAGACTACAAACTAGTTGTCTAACTACGAACTGACTCTCAATGTAGTCCCCAACTATTAATTTTATCAATTGGGTCAGCAAAGTTATCATACATTTCTCAATTGGGTCCCCCATTTAAAATCCTCCCACTTTTTCTTGAACAAAGGCCAAACTTTCCTCAATCCACACCTCCACTTTGTGTCATATATGCAACTTACATATTTAACCATTAATAGACATTGGGAAAATTGATAGTTTGGGGACCTAGACGAGAATCAATAGATAGTTGGGGGACAAATATGAGGTTTGCACAGAAGAAATATAAGAATAGCTGTGCATTTTATGGTGAAGGAGGCTGTGGATCATTGTCGTTGGTGTAAATATACTTCACTTCACTCTCAAAGTGCTGCAAAAATAGCATGAATTCATTAGCCTGAAACTAGCAAATTAATCACAAACAAGGAATCCAATCTTGTTCATAACAGAGGGAAGGGAATGCCTTTTCCATGATGATTTACCTTTTTACATATATCGAAAGAAAATGAAACAAAGTTGGGCTTCACAAGAACAGCTACAGTAGACATGGATCATAAATAGTGAGCTCCACAGACCACGCAAATGCCTGTTTCGCACCACAACGGCACTTTCCTTTAAAATCCAACAAAAAGTTTCTTCACAAGTACCCCTTGATACATGCACGCAAAACCATGCCCGGAAGAGTTAGAAAAACATGATTGAATGCAGCGCTGGTGAAATGATGCCATGCCCCATAAAGGGTTGGTAACAGTTTAATAGCACAAAATGTAGGATTTCATCAACGCTGCACTCAATGATGGTTCTCCAATCCAGGAAGCCTCCACTAGCTAGCTCACTTTCAAATGCAATAGATCTGCACATCTTGATGCATTAGTATAAATAGTAAGCATATAAAATGCAGTACATTTACACATTTCTGCTTGTACTACAATGCATGCCAGCCAAGTTTTGATCCTACATTAGTCTTCTCATGTTTGCTGCTTGGAGTTAAAAAAAAAAAAAAGATCTAACATGACATGTATCTCATGTCATGTACTACTGCCCTTTTTTTTTTTTTTTTTTTGTACTGGGATCTTGTACTACGCGGGCCACCTATCAACGTCCATGTGAGGAGGAGTTTTTTTTGCCCAGCAAGATTTGTGGAATGTTTAAAAATGATATAATGATTTATTTTTAAAATATTTTTTTATTTAAAAATATTTAAAAATAATATATATATATATATTTAAAAAAAATTAATTTTGATATTAATATATTAAAATAATATGAAAACATCCAAAAATTTAATTTAAAATAAAAAAATAATTTTTTTTTAAAAAATGCTTTTAAAATATAAAATAAAGGGTTGTTGGTCCTCTTCATGCTGTAACAAGCTGATGTTGATCTCTTGATTGGTGTGTCAGAAGTTAGATGTCTAATTTTCAAATGATGTTTGTCATTTTTCTAAGTCAACTAATTTCCACATCTCAACTATATATTAGGAAGAATCTATATAATATATTATAATATAAAAAATAAATGACCGCATTTGTGATCGTGATTTGTATTAATAACTTATTGAAGTATTTTCTGCAGAACATGCCAATCTCTTTCTTGAAGGAAATGCATTCTCTTTCTTTGGAGTTCTTTGAGGGGGAAGTACATTTCTGCCAAAACTAGCATTTGGAAGACAGGCTATCAGTACCATGGTCCCATGGATGTGCCATTTTGGGAGGAAATTTGTGGTTCTTGTAAGAAAATGAGAAAAAGAATTTCATGTCATTTCTTTTTTTGATTGATCATTACCATAGTTTAAGAAAATGAAAAATACGGTGAGACACTAATTTGTTCATTGAAATTCATCTAGAGTAATCTCCAGTTCAATTGTTAATAAACAGAGCACAGTGAGCCGATAAAATATGAAGCATCATAGGAACAAGAATGCCTGTCCTGTGCAAAGAATTACACAAATCAAACAGTATTTACATTCTGCTTATCTTCCTCGAAAAACAATCTTACCTTCTGCATTTTCATGTAAGATTTGCAAAATGGTATCAGGAGGAATGTGCCTCCAAATTTTAGGCTTCTGCAACTGATAGGCTATTCGAGCCAATTTATCGGCAGCTCTGTTGCCTTCTCTAAAAACATGAGTCACAAGGCAATTTTTAAGCTCTGGGATAATCAAGTTTATGTAGCTGACTTGTCTTTGTGCTTCCTTGCATCTAACTAGTTTCCTTTTCAAAATAATATCCACTAAAGACTTCGAATCTCCTTCAAGCCATACGTTGCCCCAACCATTCTCTAACACTAACTCGAGGCCTCTTCGGAGAGCAGCTAATTCGGAAATCATGCTAGTAGTTCTGCCTATGGATTCAGCATAACCGAGTAAGAACAAGAATGCCTCATAGTTCCTGAAGACACCTCCAATGCTAGCTTTTCCCGCCGAGTCTTTGCAAGAGCCATCAAAGTTTAATTTAGTCCAACCTATCTGAGGCTTCTCCCATGCCACTGGAATTGGATCTCTGTGCAAATTCCTAATGAAAATACGAACTGGGCTTTCTATTATTCTTCTTTGGCACCTCAAAATGTTAGTAAATGACAACATTGTTTACAACTCAAAGAAATTATGAAAAGTTTTTGATCCTTCTCAGGCTGCCTTTGCGCGGTAGCAATGCACCACTGGAAGTTTGGGGAAGACAAGTGCATAGAGAAGAAAGCACATAAACTCAAAGAAAGTGGCTATCGCCAAAAATAACACCGCAAGGACTGACTAACAAATATTAGTCATCAGTATTTCTGTATGCTATTTATTTTGGTGAACTATATATTCACCATATGAGAACGGTAAATGTTGAACATCGAACTTTTTTCAAAGATGATGGATTTGGTTGAACACTGAACCAATTCCGAAAGATGAATGAATTTGGCTGAACACTGAATCTATGTTGGAGAGATGAATGAATTTGCCTCGAAAGTGAAGAGTTTGAGACCATGCATGAATTAGTTTTTAGTTACTAAATGCTTTCTCAGTATGTGTAATGAGTTGAAATAGTGAACATAATTTGATGAATAAAAGAATTGCCATACTCCACATATCTCTCCCTTCTTTTGAATGAGTTAGAAGCTTGAACAATTGATTGTTTTTCAACTCTAACAGTAAACTTATTATCATCATACTGGTTAAAGAAATCATCACATACTAACTCCCTTGCGAAGACCAACTCTAACAGTAAACTTATTATCATCAAAACTGGTTGAAGAACAGCGAAGCAGAGGAATTGATAAATCATGATGGGTTTTTTAGCTTGTGTTTTCAGGAATTCGTTATGTGTGCTAATGCTGTGATTAGTGAATCTTCTTAACAAGAAAGAGCATTCAACAAGTTAAGATACTTGTTTGACAACAAAAAGATTCTTTAAGATTTGAATTAACATCAAAGGAACATGCAAATATCGGATATGAGCATCAGAGTACTAGCAGAAACATAGTAATAAAACCAGGCCTGCCACAATGACTCAGAATCTGGTTCGAGCTGGTTTTCGTTCAAACAATTTTTCTCACTATAACAACATCGTTTCAAATAGAGGAAAAGGCGTAACACAATTATTTTTGCCTATAAGCCACAGCCAATCAAGGACGACCCCTGAAAATATTCCAGAAATAAGCACAGCACAAGCAAATTGCCCAAATGCATTCTGTTCAGGCCCCTGCAAAAATCAACCATTTTTCATGAAGTGCCATAAGAAAACATTTGTTGCATGGTAACATGCAGATGGGCTAGCCTTATAATCTTCTAGGCTCCTCTGTCAGGACACAAACTGAAAGATAAGCATTTGTTAATCCCTGGAAAGATGTTAGCATAACCATCCATCTCTGGTCACCATATTTTGCTGCGAAGTAGAAAGCAGGAACGAGGAGAAAAACTAGAAAGACTAGCAATCATGAGGCCATTTCTAGACTCCAATTTCAAGCACTCCACAAGGGGAATATATCTTGATTTAACAGAGCAAGAGAATACCTGAAAAATCAACAATCTTGAGAACTTAATTCTAGACCATGCCGAAAATCCTAATAAATTATTTATCAATTTTGGACAAACACGCAAAATTCTGCCTGGAATGCTAGAGAAGAAAACCATTTGCTTAGATGAATGATCCATTCCGCTTGGCCACTACCACCATTGTTTTGATTAGCCTTTGCTTGACTTGTATAGCTAGTAACAGTAGCGATGTCCATTCTCCTACAGCGTCAGTCTTGCTTGCAAGCAGTTATCGATTAACAGTCCTTTCGGAACCCATCTGAAGAGGTCCTATTGAAGGCATGTCAATTGTTTGGTATCAAACAATTAATTCAACCAGACAATTATAGTCTGTCTGTTCTAATCACAAATTAAAAGTAAATAATGAAATAAATGAAGAACTTAAACCAGTTTTAAGGTCTCAGATTAGGAACTTTACAGGTGTAGGAAGAGAAACTAAAGGAATATGAGTACATGATTATGTATCATTCTGTCTTGTCTTCTCGGAACAACATCCAAATGCTGTCTAGAACACAGATTCCAGATTATATGTGGAGTCTTGATGAAGAGAGTATCATTCCATGCATGTCTATGCTTTCTGCATTACAATGCACGGAGAGACCATACTGCGTGCGCCCAGGACCCATATAGCCTTTAAACCGAAGCCCGAACTTCAATTCTATACCTGTGACAAAAAAAACCTAAAGGCCCAAAACCAGAAAATTGGAGGGTTTTTTTTTTTTTTGGGGATTGGTGAAGGAAATGGGAGATTTTTTGAGTTGATTAATCATCTTAGGCCATAAGTGACACATTAAAGTTGACCTAGTTATAGTTTAAAAATCTTCTAAAAAATAATTCTTGATTTTGAGTTATAGTTTAAAAATTGTTTTTCTATAATAAAAAAAAAGTTAAAATGATTTTTTTAATCTAAAATGTGTTGTTAAAAGTGATTCAAAATAACTTCTTGAAGATTTTGCATAAGTAATATATAATTTAAAAGTTGAGAATTTTAACTTTTAATTAAATAAAAATTTTGATTCAATTTTATAATAAATCTTTTATTTAAGTAAAAAAAAAAACTTGAATCAATTTGTAAAAGTTGTATTCATCAGAATCAAAATGAATCATGAGAAATTAATAATATTTAAAAAATCTAATGTTATTTTCTAGATTATAGTGTGATATCTGCTAAATAATGAAAAAAAAATACATGTTTTCTAGATTATAGTGTGCTTGCTTGGATCTAAAATATGCTCTTTAGATTCCTTTTGACAAATTAAAATCATTCTCACGAGTAAGATTTTCAACAGGTAACTTTGTAGCTGTGAAATTTGAGGAATGACTTAGGAATGAATGATTTACTAGGGAATATGTACGTTGATTCATTATATTTATGATGATTTTATTTATGTAAAATATATTTATTATTAATAAATATATTTATTTTTAATATTTATTTATATTTGATTAATAAATATTTTAAAGTGGAGATAAAGCTCATGAGACAAAAATGCTTCGTAAAGAAAATTATAAAGTTATTATAATTATGAGAGTTTTATTATATTAAAACATTATTCTTAAATGTTCATGGTGAATATTATATTAAATTAAATATTTATTAGAGTTATTGAGACTAATGTAAATTATGTTCTTTCTTTTATGAAATAAAACAGTTGTTCTGAGAAATGAGATATCCTTAAAACTAATATGCAGGTGATTGTCAGATGACATATACATCGAACTGACCATAATAGAATTTCATATGGAGAGATCACCTATGTTTATGGAAAGATTCACATGATAGTTGAGTAAGTGATCATTAGACTTGAGATCACTAAGTTATCTTATATAAAAAGTGTTATGCTTTGATTCAGACTAATAAAGGGTAACAAACAAGTATATATTAAGTATAACATAAACTATATAAAAGTATTTGAGTAATCAATAGATCATCACCTTGCGTGAATTTGAAAAAAAAATATTGCATTTGTTCTCAAATTATGTTGTGAAATCATTGGTTAAGATGAAATGATATTTGAAAAGAATTTTAAATCTTATTTAAAGAATCAATGTTATAGTATGAGAATTAAGATAATTTAACAAAACAAACATATTTAATGTTATAATGCCTAAATCAAAACTTTCTTAAAGAATTGATAATAATTACACCGAGAAACTGATTATTGAAAGGTTAAGTCAAACCACTTATGACTTTTTTAATATTTGAGAGATCATGACAGGTTGCTAGATATTGTACTTGATTCTCAAATATAAATGAATCAATTGTTGAAATGATATTAAATTATTTAATTTATTTAATCCTATTTTATGTAGGATTATAATTTATATTTATACCAACTTATTAGGGAACCTAATAGGTCACACATATAAGAATCACTTGTTAAAAATTAAAATGAGATGATTAATCAAGTACGACTTTATTATAAATAAGTTCTAAAAATTCAGGATTATAATGTAATTAATACAATAAATTACAATTCTAGATCTAAAAAAATCAAGTTGAGACTTAATTAAATAAATTTTCAAAACTTGTCTTACGATAATATATGTGATATTATTCAGGGGCAGATTGATATTTTACTATTTATAGAATTTTTAGATTTCCCATCATGCCTTTTATTTTCTAAAAAGAATAGAATACTATACATAAACACTTAAACACACAAATAAAGACCATCCACTCTAAGGTATAACAATCATTGTCTTAAAGGTTTAGAAAATTTCTCACCGGTAATTCATGTGAATTATTATTAGATGTCAGATACTTGAATGGTTTGTGGTTTGTAACAATTTAGGTTTGTAGTAAATATTCAAAACCAAAAAAAAAAAACAATTTTGTCGCATAAATCCTAAACTCTAGATCTAACTAATTGGATACTTAAAACTCCCATTTTTTTTGTTAAAAGTTTTTGTTTTCACTATATATATGTTTTGGAAAGCCAACATATAATCAACATTGCATTAATAAAAGAGGACCAACTTTATTTATCAGTTGCAGGCAGATTTGGCACTCTAGAAGGCCTTCTTTTTGCCTATGAGCCAAAGCCAATCAAGGGCAACCCCTGAAAATATGCCTCCTAATAAGAATAGCACAAGCAAATTCCCCAACGCATTTGCTTCAGGCCCCTACAAAACGAAAACCATGAAAAAAATGTCATGTGTGACCACACCAAAATATTACATTTGTAACATCATAGTATTGGTAACTAACCGTGTAACCTCTTGGTGCAATTGTAAGAACACAGACAGTGAGATAGCCATTGGTCAGTCCCAAGAAAGAAACGAGAAAGATCATCCATCCTGGATCACCGTATTTTGCAGTGAAGTAGAATGCAGGAATGAGTAGAAAACGAGAGAGTACTGCAATCAGGAGGCCGTTCCTAGACTCCAATTTCAAACTTGGAACAAGGGGAATGTATCTTGATATAAGATCCAACACAGTACTGTACATTGCAATCAGAACAAGAGGGTACCTGAAACATCACCAGTCACGGGACTTAAGAAGTTCTAGTCCAAATCACGAATTTTCTAGCATAACATGATCAAAACTTGGACATGTAAAGGTCTTTCAATGCCCGAGATAAATAAGAAAATTCAAAAAGGAAATTGAAATTGCAGAGGAGAAGAGAAATATCATCCTCTTCTTGTGCAGCCTCACTTCAAATGCTACAGATTAATCAGTCCTCAAGTACAATGAATGTTGCATCATGAATGAGCAGATACCATTTGTTGCCCAACTTGTGTTTACCAGTATTTTCAAATACGAATCCTGGGAAAATTGACAATGTCAACACGTATATCAGATACAGGTCAAGTGCATAATCTATATTCTGGAAGATTAGTTGTTTGTTGTTCAATCGCTCCGGAGGTTTGGCAACATCAGCAGCCTGCTAGAATCCAGATTTTAGTGAGGGTACAGAACAATAACATTTCCTTGAGCATCCAACATGAGAAATAAATGGTCATCCTATGAAATGCAAATAAACCAACAAGGAAAGATTAAAGAAAAGTAGCAATACTTCTTGGTTTGCTAGTGTTTGGATGCCAGCAGCAGCAAGATCAGCTGAAACAGTCTTTGATCCTTCTGCGGCTGCCTTTGAGCGGTAGTATTTCACTATTGGCAGTTTAGGAAAGAGATATGCATACAGCAGAACACACAGGAATTCCAAGAAAGTGGAGATTCCTAGAAATAGCACTGCAAACATTGGAAATCAAGTAATACTCATAAATCAAATCTGCAGCACAAAATGACAAGCCTTATGAAAAAAATCTGAAGTTGTTTGACAAAATTACTTTTGTTCAGCTCATGACCTACTTCTATATTCTCTTCTTACTTTTCTGCTAAAGCCTGAAGGCATAGCTCTATGTCCGTGAATTACAAACTAATCACCATGGGACTATTAACCACAATATCATATGATGAGAAGGGTCAATCTTTTTCTCAAACTGGTCAATATGACCTGCTTAAGTGTCGAACAGCAATTCCAACTGGTCAATAAAAGAATTAGCTATTAAAGATACAAAATTCTCATTTTCTTTGAGAAAAGTGACATACTAACTCCCTTGCGAGGACCATGTTTAGATTTATCAAACGCTGCTTTTGTGATCAATCTCAGTACTGAGGTCAGGGCTCCTGATGCAGCCAACCCAGCAAAGAAAGACTGCAGGAAAAGAAATCGAAGGTGTGTTGAGATGGCAAGTTTTTTTCGAAAAGCCAGGAAATAAAGACTTTGAAGAACATTTGAAAAGGAATTCCAAGGAGTGTAACCTGCATGAATTCAGGACACATGAAAGCCATGTCTCCAACCATTCCACCTTGAACATGGGCATCTGCAACTCCGAAAGCAGCAACAATTGCACATATGCCAATAAAAGGTCCAATTCCTCCTCCTCCTGATGTAGCTAAATCCACCTGTCACAAATATCAGAAGCAATCAGTCATGTATAAAACTGATAATAAGGAAATCAAACAATAATGGTTTGGAGTTGTTCAAGTTACTTACAACCATAAGCATAAGAGTACTTGCAGCAAAGAGAATGTATCCAAATACGTTCCGCTTTCTAGTATTGATCTTTGCCTCATTATAAGCTAGTATTGCCATTGTTCCAAGTGCAAATGTTTGATAAACAAGAGTAAGTACCCTTGAAGGGTGGTATTTCTTCAAACAGAAAGAAAAGAATCATCAAAAGATAGTTTTGCAACTCCAGTTGAACAAATTACTTTACTTTCCTGAATGACTATTCAAAACCATAATTTTCAAAACACTAACAAAGTGTATAACGAGCAACTTACTGGGAACAGACAATAGTAGTAATCTCCTATTGTCAGCATACTGCTCCATGAGACAAGAGAGCAAGTCCAAGAAACCAACAAACTATAATCCCTTCATGTTTTCCCTGGTTATGACAGAAAATAGAGTCAGCATCATTTTAACTTCATTAATTGTAAGAAATTCAATATCCCATGAAAAAAAATATACATGTTGGAGTACAAACCCCAGGCCTTGTTGGAGTTGGAGGATAATTTCCATAAGCAATAGTCATGGCTAGACCCTACAAGATTATAAGCCAAAGTTAATATCATATTTCTTGTTAGCATATAAAAGCATGACTAAACAAAAATTACCAATTTGGAATCTTAACGGAAGAACAATAAAATAGTGGTGTCACTGATGATTTTGAATCTGGAATCCTAGTAGCCGAAGTTAATTCAAGAAACCACTTTGAATGCATGGCTGAATGGAAGATCTATACATAATTTATAGTATCAATAAAAGTTATCTTATCAAGATTCACTTCCAGAAAATCGATAAATACAAATGGAAATATCAAGAGAATATTTTTGTTGGTAAATTGCCAACAGATTTTACCGACATAAATATTTCCTTTTTATTTATCGAGGAAATTACAGTGAAAAAAATTAAAACAAAGCAAAAAAAATGATGATGTGCCATTTTTATCAATTGTGAATACTATTTGTAAACCCCAGGAAAAATAAATAAATAAATAAATAAAAGGGAAGAAATTCATGCATATAATTAAATAAAAACAAGAATTCAGAAATTTTTAAATATAAATTTCCAGGCGAAATAATTCGAGACATTATAATAAACCCGGTACTGTTGAGGGTTTGGATTTAATGGAAGAGAATAATACAATCAAAGGAAAAAGGGGGCTTAAATGCAAATAAGAGAAAACATAGAGTATAAATACTCTCTCCTCACCAAAAAAAATAGGAACCATAAGGAGAGAAAATAGGGAGTTTTATACCCATTCTTGAGAAATCAAGAGAGAAACACTAAAATTTCAAGAACCCATCCAAGATTAAGAGTTTATAGATGGGATAAACACTTGAGAGCAAAGGATTACCAAGAAATTGAACAAGAAAAAAAGAAAGGAGGGAGTTGAGAATTTTCAACTGGTTGAAGATCAAAATCTTAATTTGTACCGGGTAAGGTGTTCTAAACATGATCTTAAAAAAATTTATTTTTAATTCGATAAAGAATTGATGCCTTGATATTGAATCATAGGTTAGGGTTCTTAGACATAAATTAGGGAAAAAGTACTTATTGTTAAGATTAAATTAATTCATGTGTGTGGTATGTAGTTTATGAAAGTATTTAATGAAGAAGAGGGGGAGACGAATCTGGACAGACTTGTCTCCTGACTTTTGAAGAGATTTCGGGTAGGAGGATGAGGGAATTAGAATCGGGTTCCTCATAGAAATTGTAGATTTGAATATTAGCTAACCAAGGAAACTGGTCTTGCTCAATTTTGAGATGTAGAACTCCAGTAATGAGTTATCAACTAAGGCTGAGTCGTGACTGATTATGTAGGGTAGTAGGACAAATTAGTTAATGAGCAATTTTGACTATCTTAGAGGCAAAACTAGGTTCTTCTCCCTTCAGAGAGCTTGTAGTCTCGTGTCTTAACTTTTTAACAAGATCAATCTCACTTAAAATGAAGTTTTAGAACTTTAGATATAGTTAAAAATCTGGTGAGTGTTTGGACAACAACAGTTCAAAATTAGACAGCAACAGTTCAAAATTGGACAGTAACAGTTGAAAATTAGACAGTAACGGTTGGACAGTAATAGTTGAAAATTAGCTAGTAACAGTTCGAAGTTAGACAGTAACGGTTGGGCAATAACAGTTGAAAATTGGACAGTAACAATTGAAAATTAGACAGTAACAGTTGAAAATTGGACAGTAACAGTTGAAAGTTAGACAATAATAGTAGACTTTCACGTGAATACTATATATAAGGATATAAAAGAATTGAGTCATACGAACACTTGCATATTAAGATACTAACTCTGAAAATATACGTGATATATGTATGTATGTTAATATGAGGAAATGAACATACATAGAAAGTAACATATGAGTAATGGACGAATATGGATTCTCTATAATATCAGCTTGAAGGAATCATAACCAAAAACTTCCTTATGATTCAGGAGGAGCAACAAGGATTGGATCTTCTGTTAGGGGAGGTTGTGAGACAGGCGAAACAGGTGTGTGATTTCCTTGCTATTTGTATTTTTACAATTTAAAATTCTTCTGGTGAATGTAATTACAATAAATGTCGTGTTTAATGTAAATAAAGTCTAGTGATTTACAAGATTAGCTTTGGCTAATGGAATCCGTGATAGAATTGCCGGGATATGAATTACAAGATTAGCTTCAGCTAATGAAATCCATGAATTTCAAGATTAGACTTTGCAAGGTCACCTAGTTCATGCAAGTAAATAAGAGTATTCAAATTAAGAATATACAAATTAGTGTTAAGTGAGTTAAATGATTTACAAACAAAATATAAGTCCTCTGTTAGAATTCTTATGAATCAGATAAAAAATTAATACTTCATTCGTATTCATTACATGAGTGTGTGTGTGTGTGTGTGTGTGTATATATATATATATATATATTCTTTATCAATATAATGATATGTTTGTTTATGTAACAGGTCCATCAAATCTCCATGGAGATCATTAGTTTAGGACGCTACTTTGTGAAGCTTATGTAAATCTTCAACTTAAACAAAAGGGAATTAACACATTTATATATTATACTTTCGTGTAAATCTTGATGTATTTATAAAAGTTCAGCTTAGCATGTAGTATTTTAATTATCTTGTAATTAACCGTTTTGAAATATTTAAGAAACACTTATTATGTTGTAAATGCTTTCTTTGCATGTTAGTATTTCTTTCTTTTAAATTTTATGATATGATGTTTGGACTATATTCATATTGAACTTACTTGTAGGATATATATATATATATATATATATATATATGAGCTGCGGAATTATGGGACCTTGTGATGATGAGATTGATTGAGTAAATTGGTAGTAGTCAATAACTTGGGATGTCCTAAATATAAACGAAACTCTGCCGAATTTTTGGTAAAAAGAAAAAAAAATTACCCTTAAATAAAGAGAATGTGTTGGGAACTTTTAACAATGATCGATCGTACAGTCGGACTGTTACACTATTCATCATATCAATTACAAAGGGAATCACCGATGGAAAATTCCGTCGGTATTTTATAGAGAGCTCTGGAACTATTCATTTCTCAATTGCACTGCTAATTACTATTTTTTATAGACAAAATCACCGACGGATTGAAAAGTCGTCGGTGTTATTTGTCGGTTTTCTAAAAAATTTAGCTTAAATTAAAAATTTTAATTAAATATTACAGGCGGAATCACCAACAAAATGATTAAAAATATTAATATTTAATTATCCGTTGGTAAAACGCCCTAATAAAAAGTCTAGAATATTTAATTTCACAACAGATTCGTCTTCTTTCTTCTTCTTCTTCTTTTTCCCCATATGAAAAAAACATCAATATCAATTTCTTTTTCTTCTCTCCTCTCCTCCATGCTTAGGTATGACTTCTCCTTTCTTCTTTTTTCTTCTCATTTTTTTTTTAATTAGTATACTTTATGATTTTTTTTCTCTTCTTAACTTCATTTGCAATTACATTAAAGTAAGATTTCTTTTTTCTTTTTTTCTTTTCGTGTTTTTTCACTATATTTGTTTTTTTATTTTATTTTTAATTGTTTTTGTTCTTAATAATTGTATGAATGTTGTTGTAGGATTTTTTTTCCATATGAGATCAATTTTTAGTTGATTTATTTATAGGATTTTTAAATTTTTTTCATATGAATTTTTTTAGTTGAATTCATTTGTTGCAAATTTGTTTGAGTTGATTTTCTTCTTCTTTTTTCCAATCATTTTGAGTATTATAGAGTGTTGATTTATATTAATTTAATTATTTTATAGTTTTGTAAAATATTGTTTTTTGAATATTTGTAAATAATTACCGACGAAATTATATATGGTATTTTGTTTAGGGAAATACCGACAGAATGAAGCAGGTAATTTTTTTTTGCTCGCTTTTTCTGTCAACAAATCTATCGGTAATAATATTTTTTTATTACCAATAGACTTAATAACGAACAGAAAATTACCAACGCAAGATTTACCAATGGAGCATGTCCGTCTGTGATTTCGTTGGTAAATTAATTACCAATGAAATGATAGTGCAATACTGACAGAAAATTCTGTCGATAAATCTAAAAATTATGGGAGTGATTAGCACATAAAAGAAGTGATGGGTTCAACTTTTTTTTTTCTTTTATCCATGGTTGTTAAATCAAGCCCAACTAGCTGCTTACCTGTAAAAACTTGGGATTTAAAGCTTAACTCAAGATAAGTTTTTAATTGAATTAAATAAAATCTAATTAAACTCATTCATTATACTAGATTTTTAGTGATTAAATTGATCTGATTAAATCTAGATTAACATAAAAGAATAAAAAAGAAATATTGTCATTGTACTAAAAATAGTTAACATGGTGATTTGCGAGTCAACCTAATGATTAGTGATTTGAATATTTTTTTTAGTCGGTCTCGGATTTGATAATTATGATTATATGTTAGAAGAAAGTTGTATCATGGTCTGCAAAACAATCTCCTGTTGGATTGCAAAGTTAATTAATAGATCAATGTTGCATTTGCTTTGCTTTGCCTTTCAAGATTCCTTAGAAAAGCTAGGAAAGATAAAGAAAGGCAAGTGCATCAAAAGAATCTTGATCTCTTTTATATCTTTCAGGGTCGATCGAGTTAATGTTGCCAGAGCAAAGTTCAGTGTATCCAATGGAAAGTTGATTGGTTTGACTCGTGAACGCCCCCATCATTTGTCCTGAGCACTGAGTTTAAATGCTGAAATTAAGCAATCTTAATTTCTACACAAAGAAAGACAGGTTTAAGGTTGTCTAGGAAAGCTATAAGGTTAACAGAAAAGATTAATTGACAAAATTAAGAAACAATTTAGTAACGTAAGAGATTATTTTAAGATGTGAACTAGTTTTGGACAAATATGGGATGTGTCCAGGTGAGTGCATCCCCAAAATAAAAGGTTCCCTTATTAATTAGTAGCATATACAGAATAAAATTAGAGGGAAATGCTAAATATAAAAAACAAACGAGCTGTCAGGGTGAAGGAAAATTTCATCAACTTAGCACAAACTTCCAAGCTGAGGAATTGCCATGTCGTATATGATTCTCATCTTGCTGCAGCTTATAGGGGAGTAATGGTAAAAGGCTTGAGATCTGCAAAGCAGGTTTGAAATTCGAGTCAAAACGTGTATTTCTTGTAAGAGTCTGGGATAGTCAAAGTTTTACTCGCTCACGTGAACCCATAAAATATACTTTTTAAAAAATAGAGTTTTTACAAATCCAAAAAAAAAAAAACTTATAGTCAGAGCCACATCACTTCCATCTACATGACTCCATTTTGGTATTTGGGGCATTCGGTTCACATCGATCCTGTATGCGCAATATGCTTTTTTTTTTTTCTTTTTAGCTTTCGAACTTTGACCCTCCACCTTGAGCTTCGAGTGAATAACCAATGGCTCAATCTTTATATTTTTCTCTTTATGAGAATGGTTCAACGCCTCATAGATTTCACAACACTCCAAGATTTATATCCACATCTTTCTTCGTTCATTTATTAATTTTTTTTATTAATTTCAAATTACACTCCAAGATTTGTAGTGAATCCAGTTTGTTCATTGAAGTTTTAATAGTGTAAATGTTCCTCCTAAAGATTCTTTCACACATGAATTTACCCTTAAGGTTAAACAAATTAACTAAAAAAGGTTTTTCAGTCCTTATATAAACTTTTAAAATTTGTTTAAATATAACTCTTTTAAAATAATTTGATGAGATCAACTCTTATACACCAATTAAAAGGTCTAAATGATACCACACACATTACTGACATTTAAAAATATAAGATACAAAATTAAGAATTTATTTTTTAATAGTTTATATTAAAATAAAAAACATAAAATAATTTAAAAATTAAATTAGAAAGACCATGAAATATTAAAAAAAATTAAAACTAAGAAGTTTAAAATGTAAAGAAAACCAGCTTTCAAACTTTTATATTGTATTACAAGGTACAATCATCAACTAACAAATATATATATATATATATATATATATATATATATATATATATATATATATATATATATATATATATTTTTTTATATATTTTTTTGTTGGGTTACGAAGAAAAAACATAAATTAATTTATTTATTTATGAGTTTAATGTGCTCGATAACTTATTAATTTGTTTTTGCATATGATTTATATTTAACTATATTTTATGATTTTTGTATTTATATCTTGTAATATAAATAATATACATGGTATTATTTGTACTTTTTAATTAATTGTCAAGAACATGCCTTTTTCTATCAATACTTTCTAAAATTGAGGCTAGCCCGAGTCAGGAAGATCCCACAGCATCTATACAGGAAAAGTCACCCTCCTTTGTGTGTGGTCTCATTGATGTTGGCCGAAGCTTGCAGAATGTATTTTGTCAGCTAATATCTTCAAATAAACGGCAATTATTGGCGAGGAGTCAAGGTGTTTGCTCCGATCGTGCATGGACCATATGGTGATTGTTCATTTGGAAGATGCTACCTGCTTTTTAGCCTAATATTCTACTTGTGAATTGTCTTGATTGAAATCCTCTAGAGTGTTTTAGTTTGATTAAATAATTCATACAATATTATCCATAATGTAGTTCCTCTCTGTCCATGTTGCCCGCTGATAAAAATAAAAAAAGAGTTAATAAAATGAATCATCAAGTTGGAGATTAATTCACTTTTTATATTAGTCAAGAAAATAAAAAAAAATAATATGTGAATAGAATTTTTTAAGTTGGGTTTTTTATATTTATAAAAAACAAAATATTTATAGTCATCATTTACATCATCACTTAGCATGCACTCTATTTTAAAATCTATGTATTGATTTGAAAAGAATAATTAAAATTTCCAAAACTCCATTATAAAAAACTACAAAATACAACCACTTCACGAGTTATTATCTAGGAAACGAGCCCATTGTAGAGATCTCCAAAATGAGCATAGAGTTTTCTTTGTCCTAGGCCGAAGCTTCTTAGCCTAGCTGCTTACAAGGAGAAAGGTGATTTGTTCTTGAAACATAGAAGACGTTGGTTCCATTTACGGGTCAGAGAAGAGAGAAACTAACAAGATTGAGAAAGGGCAAACCCAAAGTCAAATAAATTACCCTTTTCTTTTAAATATTGTCACGTAAGTGAGAAGTGAAAAAAATACAGAAGTAATGTTTGGTAAATTCTATAAAATGCCAAAATCTCTTCCAAGACACATCATGCTAACATCTTCTTCTTCTTCTTCTTCTTGATAACGATAGGATTATCTTCTTAAGACGAAGAAAGAAGCAGAAGGTTGCTTTCTACGTTTCTTTTTCACCTTTTAGGGCTAGCTTTTTACCCTGCTTTCAGTGGCCCAGTACGCTTTATGCATTGGTTTCTTACTCCAATGGAATTTCAGCTAGTCACCGGCCAACATGGACAACAAAGCCATTGAAGTCCCCTTTTCTTATCTTTTTTGTCACAACCATAGCAATATTCCCTCAATCAATCTCCACTTGCCATAAGAAAGCTTGTCTACCTTCTCTCATATCTAGAAAGCTTTCGACTAAAGGCAACAACTTCAGATAAAAAAGTTTGGACCTTTTCAACAGATGGAAGTTATATAATTAAAACTTGTTCTTTACTTGTTGACAGAATTGTAAATCCAGGGCTTAGAACTTTTAAAGTTTCGATATGGAGATTGAGACTTCAAATCATCTTCTCCTCCATTGTAGACTAGTGTGGAGATTATGGATGAAATTCTTGGATTGGTGAGGTATTAGTGGTTGTCTTCCCTGCTGTGTGGATGATCTTTTACATCAGTGGCCCAACCTAGTATTTGGAAAATTCCAACATAAGGCTTGGTCTATGCTTTCTTGTTGTATTAGCTGGAGTATATGGCATATGAGGAACAAAGTAATCTTCAATGATGGAGCTGCGACCTTCGAAGACAGTTTCTCCTTAATTCTTTATCGTCTCTCAAATTGGCTCAAGTCTGCTGATAAGTTCTTCATGGCTACTAGCACTACTTTAATTATGTGACCTGAAGGTATTATAGATTGGTCAAACACCAAATCAAGGCTTTAAGCATGGTGTATCAGCTTCTTTAATCTTGATGTTCTTTTTTAGTTATGTATTTGTTGACTTTCCTTTTCTTTTCTTTTGTATTTGCTTTTTGTTTTTGTGACACTCTTTTCTTTTCTTTTATGCTTTTATTTCGTGTATCTTGTTTTTAGTTACTTTCTGGTTAGCCCTTTTAATATATCAACTTATTCCAAAAAAATCTCCACTTGCCATAACAAACTAAAAATATATTCATGCATTTCAACATCAATCAAAATGAGACGTAAGACATCAAGGGGCGTTCCATAAACTTTAATCAAACTGAGAATTAAATTTGATTCGAGGAATCATGCGGTTTTGTTGCAAAAAAATAATAATAATACAAATCAACATGGTTAGAAATTAATCCATAACTGCTTGAATTAAAATAGTCATTGCATTAGTATATATTCTTCTTATTATAAAATAATATAAATCATATCATGAAACATCATCTAATAATTTAAAATTTTAGGATAAATTAATTATTAAATATGATATCAAAACTTTAATAACCAAATAATCACGAATCTCATTAGTCACCATTTTTTTTTCTAATTAATAGAGAGATTTTTACTTTAAAAAATACATTAAAAAATAGTATAAATTATATTTTAAGATTTTATTTCACTAAAATAATTATTTTACATTAACCACAAAATGATTTGATATCTATACGGTGTTGGTAACCATAATTTAACACGCAAAATACAAAAAGATTTTGTTTTTGTTGTTTTCCCCTGACAATGACATGGAAATAGTAGTGCATTCACTTTAGAAAAAGAGAGAGGATATTATTAAAGATAGACACCACAAATTACAAGAAATTTTCACTTAGCAAAAAGGTGGGTTAGTAGAAAATGGAATAAATAAATAAATTCTACACAAACCCACATTTACTAATCTCTCAAATTTGGTGAGCAACTGAGTAAAACACGTGTAAGCTAGACTACGTTTGTATGGTCGGGAGTATGAAAGTAACATCCCCAAATCGGCCGATATTAATTATATCCTTCACAATTTTTCTTTTCCTTTTTCCCTTATGATTTCTTTCCTTCAATTAAACTTTTCCAAAAAAAAAAAAAAGACGTAAATGTAAAAGGGCAAAAAAGAACGACTTTCCTTGAATATTTTCCTTCCCTTTTCCTTACTTTCTTTTCTCCAACCTTTTCTCCTCTTGCATTTTATCCCTCAAAAAAGAAAAAAAGAAAAAAAAAACTTGTAATCAAGGTATGGTTATCATGACGATAGCCGATAGGGCATGCTTACCTGCACGAGTGGACGGCAAACGGGGAGACCATTTTTCACTGGCTCGACCATAGATTTCTTGCATCTAACGACCGGCGGAGGTGGCTAGTATGCATCCCTATCTTCTTTGCATCAGCACCTCACAGGGTGCATCCAAATCGAATATATTATTTATTAAGACCTTTTCAAGTGAATAATCATTTCACTAATTCAGGTGAAAGGACAGCAGTTAAATCGTCGAGTGGGGTTAGCAGAAAAAAACCAGGTGACTAGCCACCACGTCATAAAAAAACCCAATCACGCAAGGTCACCTGTACACGGGTGGGACCTATATGAGTTGGTCTAGACTAGGCGGAGCTCGACTGAATCTGACTGCCCTTTTAAAGTGCCAAACCTACCTAACACCAACTCAAAGCCAAAAGGTCTGCTTTCTTCAACAGCAGAAAACTCAGGTGGAATCTTCAAAACCGTTTTTATATTTTAAATTTTTTTAAAAAAATAATTGATTTTTTAAAATTAATATTTTTAGATTATTTTAATATGCGAATATCAAAAATAATTTTTTAAAAATAAAAAAAATATTATTTTAATATATTTTTAAATAAAAAATAATTTAAAAAACAACTTCATTTAAACCTTATACAAGAAATGGATGCGAGACGAGCCTCTGAAGCAAATCATTGAATCAAAGACCTTGGAACGGATGCATGACAAGCCTGTAAAGTAAGCCCCTTTCACCTTATGTTAATTCCTTGCTAGGATAAGAAAATGAATTTTATTAAGATCATGCCAGTTTAGAATAAAAAGCTGAGTACATCACCCCCACATGGACCTGCTAACTCCCGGCCTCTTTTATTTATACCAATGGAGAGACGCAAACTTCTTCCTGGACAATTTATTTCTGATTAGAGCTCATGATGGAGTTGCTATAATAATCAAATACTTATATATATATATATAGTAATCGAGTAGAATTTATATATAAAATAGCACCATTAAATAGATAATGACTGAATAAAAAGAGTTTACAAGAGGGCAACTATGAAAAGCAGGAAATAAATGAAAGATCAAACTAATTAGTCTAGGATACATTTAGAAGTTTCAAAATAGATCAGACCGAAAAGCCGAACAGTAAAAGGTAAGGTAAGAACTTACATTCCAGTTAGGAGTCTTGAACTTGAATATGGGTCGATTGCGAGTTATTCAGATAAGTCAGTAAAAGTCTTTGCAGAGAAAAGTAATAGCCTAACGCTGAAAGTTGTCTCTGATTGACCTGAACCATTCCTGCAGATTCTAATTAGGATCCCTACGTAAACAACTTGAACACCAGAACCAATGTATGAATCTACCCCAAAAATTCTACGTAATAGTACAATGATTAAATAGATGATTTATAATCTCAATCTCCTTACAAAAAAAAGACAAAGAGCATCGTTATAGCTAATAATCCCCCTCTCAATTATAAAACCCTTAGTGCTGAGACTACCATTAAGCAGGAGCCACATGAACAAGTTAATTTTTGAAGAAGCAAAACTTTTCTAGAGCGAAACAAAAAAGGAAGGAGCCCCAAAAGGCAAATAGGCTATCTAGGAATTAGAAACATGAATAAATATCGGAATTATCAAATTTCTATACCTTTCTATCTTCATCGAAATAAAAAACTAAATCACACTCCATCTCTACAATTAAACTTTTCTGCATATAAAGCTCATGGGACCAGAGATTTCTCCTTCAAGACAGACTAACTAAATTATCAGCCGGACATATCTGCAAGACTTATCGATTGCTGGAGAGAAAGATTATACAATTTAGGAAATAAGTTCTGAAGAGGGGTTGGAATACCTAGCCAAGAATCGGTCCAAAATCGAATGTTGCTGCCATCACCTACCTTAACCCAATCATGGACTTAAGAGGAATGGCTATTAATCAAATACTAATTAATGAATGATATCATTGTGATGATATCAAAGTGAATTGGATTAGGAAATTGTCCATTGCTTGATTGTAGTATTGACCAATACCTACTTTGGCAATGCCAACTTCTGATGTATGAATCTTGACAAAAACCACTGCATATGAGAGATTCCTTTGCACTATTGTTTGACAAAACTTTATGC